>Ga0214545_1000465_pt1 | contig 64042 bp, 32 predicted proteins | sample CNSS4metaG_FD_160064 | JGI IMG/M metagenome (GOLD analysis project Ga0214545, IMG submission 160064) | Root nodule microbial communities from cowpea collected in UCLA plant growth center, Los Angeles, California, USA - CNSS4 | ecosystem: Host-associated > Plants > Roots > Nodule | place: USA... | reverse complement strand
CCCCAGTTGAAAATTTCGGGTATTACTCATACCCATACCCATACCCAGTCAAAGCGGGGATTCCCCGTCAAAACGGGGACGGGTTCGGGTGATACCCACGGGCACGGGTTTATTTGCCATCTCTAGTGGTGAATCTATGTGGCACTTGTCCTTGGAAAAAGGTGACTTTTTCTAATTTATTTTCTCTTCTCGATCCATTTTCTATTTACTATTACAAGTTTGCTCTTCCTTCTCCTTTTGTCCTATAATAAAAAGTTAAAGTTGTGAACAACACGATAACGCCGGACCAATGAAGGGACATGGGGAGTCGTGCCCCCTAACTTTTTTTGAATTATTTTTATTTATGTTATATGAAAAGTGTTTTATTTTTTATTTTTTAAATTATGTATAAGAAATTTGATTTTTTGAAATTTTTTAAATAATAAAAGTATATATTGGGAATTGATAAAAATTAAAATAGTATCTTTTTATTTATTTTATAAAATATAATATTTAATGCTAATAAATAATAAAGCATAAAATTAAATTTAATAAAAAATAAAAAAATTTATTAAGATATTTTTTATTTTTTCTCTCACTGTTTTTTGAGTTTCTCACATATTGTACCCACTTTAGACTTTTACTTGTTTTGTTTTCTTTTGTTTATGAAGAAAAAAAGAAAGTTAAACACAAAATCACTATTTTGTGCTCTCATTTTGTATGCTTTCTTCTATTATTGAAGAAAAAAGTAATTCTTTTTTTCTCAATTGATAGTGAAATATTAGTTTAATAATTAATATTATTTTTTATCTCACGAGCATTTGATATATTCATTTTTATAAATATAGAAGAAAAAGTAATGCACTAAGTGTTTTTTAATAATTGGTTTTTAATTGTGACTTGATTATCATATATTTTTCTTTTATTAATTACGTATCACAATTTTTATTTAGATTATGATAAATTATCTTTTAGTATTTTTTTTTAAAACATAAGTATATTGATGAAGAAATAAAAGAATAAATTAATTATTTAAAAGAGATAAAATGGAAGCTACCATGAGGAAGAAAATAGAAAAAATCAATCTTTGACAAAAATAGGAAGTCAAATACATCTACATGATTGATTTTTTAATCCGTCTCGTCTTATTTTAACTCTTCTTGTTTCTACAACTATATCAGAAAGATAATTTTCTACAATGAAAATTATCAAAATAAGATTGCAAAATAAGACAGAAGATGAATTTTTTGGTTGACGATATGATTATTTACATTAAAAACAAAATATAACTAAAAATTTTAGTATTGATTCAATTATTATTGACTTGAATAATCTTACAGATCCATAATTAAATATATAAATTTTAAGTGTATTTTGGCACCCTATAAATATTGAGCAAGATTCGCCACTGCGATTAGGGATGACAAAAATACATGTGCCTATGGGTATCTGAAGATAAAATTCACAACGGATAGAGATGGCAAATAAACCCACTCCCGTAAGTATTGTCCGAACCCATCTCCGTTTTGATGGAGAATATCTAACTAGGTATGGGTATAGGTGTGGAGAATCCTCGACTTTTTTGAATTGGGTATGGGGATGTACATATCCCGCCATAATACCCGTCCCCATTTAAATTATTAAAATATTCACAATTAATTAAGTAACCCTATACATACATATATATATATATATATACTTTTTTATTTTTTATTTCTTCTAATTATTTGATTTGTCATGAAACTCATTCGCATCTCCAATATATTTTTCATCTTATCATAACCTTTATATAATTATGTTAAAATGATGTATGTCAATTAAAAAAAAATTAGGTTAAATTACTCTTTTAGTCCCTCTATTTGTCATGAAATTTCAGTTGGGTCTTCAAGTTTTTCATTGTCTCAATTTGGTCCTCATTTTCTTAAAAATGACTCAATTTGGTCCTCATTGTTAGTTTGACTAGACGGTTTTAAAGTCAACGCCACATATCAATTTCTTGTTTTTTTGAATTTTTTGAATTTTTTTGAATTTTTTTAAAATTTTTTTTAAAACTTTTTTAAATTTTTTTAACTTTTTACATGAGTCACTTCATAGTTGTGTCACGTGTCAAAGTTACTCAATTTAGTCCCTATATTTGTTTTTAGTTTCAATTTAGTCTCAATTTTTGTAAAAATGAAGTAATATTGTCCTTCCTTAAATTGACACTAAATTTACTTTTTTATAAATTTTATGGTGATATTCTTACTAAAATTAACGTTTTTATTAAATATTTGTATAAATATTTTAAATTAACTTTAAATTTTGTACAAAACATTAGACTTTGGTTTTGTTTTGAACTTAAAATTTAGTTCCTAAACTTATGTATGACAAGTTATTTGATTTTTATTCTTCACTAAGTTTGTATAATATGATACACTTGATGCCTTTATATATGATGACAAAATTGTTAATTTTTGAAATTAAGTTTGGGGTTTAACTTTGTTTAATAATAAAACTAAAAACAACTTATTTAAAAATATTTCTACAAACATTTAATAAAAACATCAATTTTATTAAGAATATCATCATAAGTTATATACAAATATTAAATTGAGTGTCAATCTAAGGAGGGACAATATTGCTTCATTTTTACAAAAATTAAGACTAAATTGAAACTAAAAACAAATATAGGGACCAAATTGAGTCATTTTGACATGTGGCACAACTGTATTGTGACACTGTAAAAAATAAAAATAAAAATTCAAAAAATAAAAAAATAAAAAAATTCAAAAAAAATTCAAAAAAATCAGAAATTGACATGTGGCGTTGACTTTAACACTGCCTGGTCAAAGTTAACGGTGATGACCAAATTGAGTCATTTTTAAGAAAATGAGGACGAAATTAAGACAATGAAAAACTTGAGGACCAAACTGAAATTTCATAACAAATAGAGGGACCAAAAGAGTAATTTAACCAAAAATTTATGTCTCATATTTGAATATTTCTATTATTTTATAATATTTGTATTTATTGTATATTTTACTTTCACATGAGAATGTTTAATACTCTTTGTACCACACCTAACCAAACTCGAACAAATAAGTAAACAATGCATCAAGGCAGCCAAGTATTCAACCTAGGTCGAGTCAGTCTAACTTGTACCGCACCTGGTCAATTTAACCATATAAATGATAACCCTCACGAACATGCCAGAGACAACCCAAGTACATGACCTGGGCCGCTATGGTCCCGAACTTAACTGAATAAAGGCTACAAAGTGGCCAACATGGATAGTATGCGGCCAAGGACGACATCTGACAAGTCAAGAAGTAAACGAATTAGACTGCTCTTGAAGACTTGGTAAAATGGAAGCCCCCACGTTCAATAGGCCTTAAGAGCCTGGATTAGGACCCAGGCCCACTCATAGCCCAAGCTAGGGCCCAAGACAAGGCACGGACCATTGGATAACCAGACATCATTAATGCTCTATAAATGCGCATGGACCCCAGTAATTAAAGGTACGCATTCATTAATCACTGATTTGACTTTCTGAGAGCTTTGACTTACTTGAGCTTCGGAGACTCTTCTGCAAGTAACCCCTCCTGGGTTCAAGCTGACATGTATCAACCGGGGAGAGAACAACTGAAGAGATAGCGGACTACATGGTAAGGTGACACTTGTGCCTAACTCATCTTATTTGTTCTCTACAGGAACAATTGGCGCCCACCGTGGGGCATGAGACGAACACCTTTAGTACCCGTTTTTCTCTGAAGATGGTTTCCACCCGTAGCAAAGCTGGAGTGAACAAGCAAGCGGATGCTGGTCCCTCTGGATCTCCTGGCATCACCCCTGATCTGGCCGCCATCCTAGACGGTCAAGCAAAGATGCAACAAGAACTCGCAGATTTGAAGAAACGCAGCGTTGACAAAATGGAGGCATTGAGGCAAGAGAACTCTCGCCTGAGGCGAAGGATCGAAGCTCATCCCAATCTGAAGGGAAAAGCCAAAGAAACTTCTGAAGCTGCGAAGTCTTCGGCCTTCCAGCCCACAGAGGAAGAAAGTGAGTACAACCCCACCCCTCACACATTCACCACCACTCAACAAACACCCATCCCCGCCACCCATCCCCCTCACTTCCCATCTACCCAACCGGGGATTACCGCACCCCCAACCCCCGCCGCTACCCTCCCTACCACCCAGATCCCCTACAACATACCCACCACCCTACACACCACACATATTCCACCCTACAACCCACAATATCTTCCGACAAACCCACATCCCCCCTCATAACCTAACCTCCACCTTCCCCGCTATGATCAACCATCCCATCCCACCTCACCTGCTCCCCCCCACCAGCCCAGGCGATGTCACCCCTTCACTGACTTTATTGCCAACACCCCTCTTCCAGCCTAGTGGGAACCTTTCACCCTGGATCGCTATACTGGCAAAACCGACCCTAACGAACACCTTAAGGTCTACATCACCCATGTCGCCCTATACACATCCCAAGACGTAGTCTTTTGCAAAGCCTTCCCCACTACCCTCAAGGGCCCTGCCCTAGAATGGTTCATAACCCTTCCACCTTACTCCATCGACAGCTTCGACGTCCTCTCCTACATGTTCTCTACCCATTTCGCTGGCAGCCGCCCCCACCAAACTACCACCATATCCCTCCTAGGCATCCGACAAGAACAAAACGAACCACTCAGAGCGTTCATAGATTGCTTCAACAAGGCAGCCCTCCGTACACCACACCTAAATCAGGAAATGATCCTCCAGTGCATGGCCCTTACCTTACAACCCGACCCCTTCGCCAACAACGTCTATCTCCACCCACTTGCCTCGATGCACGAACTCAAGTTACGTGCAACTGACTATGTTCGCATGGAGGAAATGCAAACCATCCATACCAAATTTTGCAACGACTATGCAGCCACCACCGCCAACCCTACCCCACAGCCTAACCCACGTCTTGATACCCGCCCACACGAACCCCGCCAACCTCGCTTCACCAGATACGCCCCTCTTACCGTAGCCTGCTCCCGTATCCTCGACGAAGCCCTACAAGCCGATCTAATCCCTCCACCACGTAAGACAACCACACCTCCCAATGCCGATATGACCAAATATTGCCGCTATCACCGCAACCATGGCCACACTACAGAAGAATGCAAAGCACTCCAGGATAAAATAGAAGAACTGGTCCGTGTTGGCCACTTTCGCCGCTTCATCCGAAGAGACGACCACTCCTCCTCCTCTCGAACCCGCCACCCCCTGATCCGATCACAGACGTCCTCCACATGACGCTCGTCATGACAAACACCCCACCCAACCCACCAGTCAAGAACCGGAGCCAGCCCGCACCGACATCACCCCTGCCGACCCTCCCTTACGTGGCACCATTAACACCATCTCTGGTGGCTTCGCAAGCGGAGGCTCCACCTCTTCTGCCAGAAAAAGACACCTCCGCCATATACAATCAATCAACCACATCGCCCATTCCCACCACAGATGTCGTATGCCTCTTATCGTCTTCACAGATGATGACTTTCACGGCCTCGACCACCAACAAGATAACCCCATGGTCATCACGGTTGAAATCAAAAATTACGCTGTCAAGAAAGTCCAGTGGATCAGGGCAGCTTTGTTGATATCCTCTACTCGGCCACCTACCAAAAACTTCAACTTCCTAACACTGTCATGGTCCCATATGACGAGCCAATATATGGCTTTTCCGGTGAACAGGTATCCACCTGAGGCTACATTGACCTCCACACCGTCTTTCGGGAGGGGACCCAAACTAAAACCATCCCAATCCGCTTCCTCATCGTCGACGCGCCAACATCCTATAACATCCTCCTGGGCCGTCCTTCCCTCAATATCCTTGGCGCCGTCGTTTCCACCCCTCACTTAGCCATGAAGTTCCCTGCATCGTCCGGCAACATCCTTACCATCCACTGCGACCAGCGCTTGGCACGAGAATGCTATATGGCCAGCTTGCGACCACAACTCCCAATCCAACAAACCAACCATATCGAGACACCCCTGGCTCCAACATAGCCCTATCCGGCGAAGATCTCGACCCCAGAATAGGCCAGGATGTTCGCCTTGAACCAGTTGAGGACACCTCTCCTCTAGAGCTTCCCAATGGTCACTCTAATAACCTAGGCACCAGTTTAAACTCTGACGAGCGTGCCACCATCACACCCATCCTTATCAACAACACCGATCTTTTCGCCTGGTCGGCCACCGACCTCCCTGGAGTGGACCCCCAGGTGGCATCCCACAAATTATCCATATATAAAGAAGTCCGCTACGTATCCCAGAAAAAATGCAAGCTTGGCGAAGAACGTCGGCAGGTAGCCAAGGTTGAAGCCGACAAGCTACTGAGCGCACAGTTTATAGAAGAAGCTCAGTACACCACTTGGCTTTCTAACGTTGTCTTGGTAAAGAAAGCCAATGGGAAATGGTGGATGTGCGTAGACTACACAGACTTGAACAAGGCTTGCCCCCGTGACGCTTACCCCTTACCCAACATTGATCGACTCGTGGACGACGCGGCAAGGAACAAGGTGCTTAGTTTTTTGGATGCATATTCAGGATATAACCAAATCCCCATGGCCGCATCAGATATGCACAAAACCGCCTTCATCACGGACGATGCCAACTACTTCTATAGGGTCATGCCCTTTGGCCTCAAAAACGCCGGAGCAACTTACCAACGGCTAATGGACAAGGTGTTCAACCACCTAATGGGACACTGTGTCGAAGTATACGTCAACGATATGGTTGTCAAGTCCCCAAGTCATCACCAACATGTTGAAGACCTGTCAGCAGTTTTCCCCGCGCTACGCCAATACAACCTTCGGCTCAACCCCGACAAATGTGTATTCGGCGTTGACCGGGGTAAGTTCCTTGGTTTTATGTTAACCCAACACGGCATAGAGGCCAACCCTGAAAAATGCAAGGCTATCATCGAAATGCGCAGCCCCACTACCATTAAGGAGGTCCAACGTCTCATTGGCCGTCTCACAGCCATTTCCCGTTTACTACCCAAACTAGCCGAACAAACCCAACCCATAATCCAACTCCTAAAGAAATCCACCTGGTTCACGTGGACTGATGATTGTGAACAAATATTCCAAAAACTAAAAACAACCTTAACCTCCCCACCTATCCTCTACAAGCCGAACACCCATCAACCCCTGCTTGTATACATCACAACCACCGACTATACCGTCAGCGCCGCGCTTGTCCAAGAAATAGAAGGCACACAACATCCTGTATATTTTGTGAGCAGAACATTGCAAGATCCTGAAACCAGATATCAAATGGTAGAAAAGTTGGCCCTATCTTTGGTCCACGCGGCACGCCGCCTACGCCCATATTTCCAAAACCACACCATAACCGTTAAGATCGACTACCCAATTCAAAAAATATTACAAAAACCAGATCTGGCCGGACGCATGTCATCATGGGCCGTGGAACTATCAGAATTCAACATCCGCTATGAACCCCACGACCCCATCAAAGCCCAATGTCTCTTAGACTTCGTCAACGACCTACAACAAACACCTATAGAGGACTAGTGGACGCTTCATGTAGATGGTTCCTCAAATCCAAGGGGTGCCGACGCCGACATCGTCTTAGAAGGCCCCAACAACATCCTCATTGAAAAATCCCTTCACTTTGCTTTCAAAACGTCAAATAACCAAGCCGAATACGAAGCCATCCTCGTTGGGCTTTCCCTAGCCCGCGAAGTAGGCGTCAAGAGATTAACGTGCAAAACCGACTCCAAACTTACTGTAGGTCATCTAAACGACGAGTTCCAGATCAAAGACCCCATCCTTCTACAGTATTACCATCTGGTCCGTGCAGTCATTCAATCCGCCTTCGAACAAGTCCGCGTCGAACACATCCCAAGAACCAACAACGTCAGGGCCGATATCCTTTCCAAATTGGCCAGCACCAAGCTAAAAAATCGTCATCGATCCTTACTACAGCAAACACTATCCACACCTTCCATCACACACACTTGTCAAAATTTAACCCACACCCCAGCTAACAACGTCACCCCCTTCCAAAGCTAAAACTGGACCACCCCCTACATCCAATACCTTAAAACCGGCAACCCCCTCTAGATGCGAACAAAACTTGGCTGGCTAAGGCTGCCAGGTACACCATGATAGGCGATGACCTCTACAAGCGCGGATATGGCCAACCCCTCCTTAAATGCGTCACGGCAGAGCAAGCCCAATATATTATCAGAGAGCTACACGAAGGTATTTGTGGTTACCATTCCGGCGCACGCACCATGGCTGCTAGAGTTCTTAGAGCCGGATATTTTTGGCCGACCATAGAAGCAGACTGCCAGGATCATGTCAGGAAATGCAAACCATGTCAGAAACATGGCAACCTTATTCACCAGAAACAAGAACAACTACACCACATACTATCCCCATGGCCATTCACTATGGGGAATGGACATTCTCGGCCCCTTTTCACCCGACAAAGGGCAGGTAAAATTCCTAATTGTAGCCGTCGATTATTTCACTAAATGGATAGAAGCCAAGCCGCTAACTACCATCACGGCCCAACAAGTTCAACAATTTATGTGGAAGGACATTATATGCAGATATGGCGTGCCACATACCATCATCACAGATAATGACCGACAATTTATTGACAAGGAGTTAGCCAAATTCTACATTGGCCTAGGCATCAAACACATTACAAGCTCTGTAGAACACCCACAAACCAATGGACAAGCAGAGGCGGCGAATAAAGTTATCCTCGTGGAGCTGCGCAAGAGATTGGATACCGCCAAGGGCCGATGGCCCGAAGAATTAATAGAAGTACTATGGGCCTATAGATGCACCCCTCAATCATCAACAAACGAATCCCCATTCAGTTTAGTCTACGGCGCAGACGCCATGATACCGGTAGAAATTGGCGAGCCATCCCTGCACTGAGAACTGTACGACCCGAACCACAATCACCAAAACATGGCCTTGCACCTCGACCTTCTACCCGAACTCAGAGAAAAAGCCAGATACGACACTTAGCTACCAAACAACGAGCTGCCAGAAAATATAATGCAAATCTATGTCCACGATCGTTCATCACCAGGGACCTAGTATGGAGAATGGCCAACAGTGCTAGAAAGAAGGATGGCAAGTTCTCCGCCAATTGGGACGGCCCGTACCGCATACGCAAAGATGCAGGAGGAAGAGCTTATCGCCTGGAACACTTATCTAGGGAAGACTTTCCCAACACCTGGAATGCATCCCACCTCAAGTTCTACTTCAGCTAAATGTACATTATAATCGAACTGATGCTTGTAACCCCGGGTGTACTCTTTTTCCTCACCTGGTCTTTTTTTTCTAAGGAGGGTTTTGGCCAGGGAGGTTTTAACGAGGCACCCCTATTCAATAAATAAAAAGAAGGCTTCCCAACCATACGACTTTCTCATGTGTTTTCTTTCACATTTGTTTAAGTTCCCCACCCTTACCCCAAGTAAGCGGCCTGGGTCGAACACCCCTATATTATGATTAATTCATTTAAATTCCCCACCCTTACCCCAAGTAAGCGGCCTGGGTCGAACACCCCTATATTATGATTAATTCGTTTAAATTCCCATCCCTTACCCCAAGTAAGCGGCCTGGGTCGAACACCCATATATTATGATTAATTCGTTTAAGTTCTCCACCCTTACCCCAAGTAAGCGACCTGGGTCGAACACCGTTATATTATGATTAATTCATTTAAGTTCCCCAACCTTACCCCAAGTAAGCGGCCTGGGTCGAACACCCATATATTATGATTAATTCGTTTAAATTCCTCACCCTTACCCCAAGTAAGCGGCATGTGTCGAACACCCCTATATTATGATTAATTCGTTTAAGTTCCCCACCCTTACCCCAAGTAAGCGACCTGGGTCGAACACCCCTATATTATGATTAATTCGTTTAAATTCCCCACCCTTACCCCAAGTAAGCGGCCTGGGTCGAACACCCCTATATTATGATTAATTCGTTTAAGTTCCCCACCCTTACCCCAAGTAAGCGGCTTGGGTCGAACACCCTTATATTATGATTAATTCGTTTAAGTTCCCCACCCTTACCCCAAGTAAGCGGCCTGAGTCGAACACCCCTATATTATGATTAATTCGTTTAAGTTCCCCACCCTTACCCCAAGTAAGCGGCTTGGGTCGAACACCCCTATATTATGATTAATTCGTTTAAGTTCCTCACTCTTACCCCAAGTAAGCGGCCTAGGTCGAACACCCCTATATTATTATTAATTAGTTTAAGTTCCCCACCCTTACCCCAAGTAAGCGGCCTGGGTCGAACACCCCTATAATATGATTAATTCTTTTAAGTTCCTCACCCTTACCCCAAGTAAGCGGCCAGGGTCGAACACCCTTAACATATAACTTATCGCGACGCACATGCATCACATATTATCACAACTCGGCATACACAATAACACAGAACGTTAATCGCATTAAACATAAACGCAAAGTATACCAACGTAGCACAATGTACCGGTTATTACAGACATAGGCTCAAATATGTTCATAACAATAAAAGTTAAAGTCCTATTCTGCCGTGTCAGCCCCCACTTCCCCAGCATCAACCGCCTCGATAACCTCTTCAGCCACTTTCTCTTCCACCCTCAAATCCGCTTCCTCACCAGCACTATCATCATCCTCATTCACAAGCCTCCCATCGACAACATCCTTGTTGACATCAAACTTGACATCCGTAACATCCACCTCCTTGTGGAAAAATGCTGCTTGACGCAACCCTTTTTCAAAACCATTGATGTGTTCTTGTATAATGCTAGTCTTTAGATCATCGAGCTCGCCCACAGCTCCATCATACTTATCCTTCAAGTTCTCATAGTCCTCTTCCAATTCCACTATCCTTTTATTCAACTTCTCCTCAGAATCCAAGCAACGAACCCTCCATGTCGCCAACCTCTTTCTCTCTGCATCCTAACTCTCCTTTGCCTTCTCCAACGTAGCCTTTTCCTCCTCCAGCTTATTGAAATATCCTTCCTCACAGATATTTCTGGCAGCTCGATCAACCCAGATTTCGGCCCTTTCTCGCCATTGGCCGATCCTGCTCCACTAACCGACCTCGTTCCGAGCAGGGCTGCCCTTACCTTCTTCACGTATTTTCCCTTCCCACCACAGATTCTTACAAGTTGGGAACATCAGTCTTCCCAGCCGCCTTGGCCTTAGCGGCCATCTCCTTCCTCAGCGTTTGAAAAAGCGCTAAGTTCTTCTTTCCAGACTGCGCCATATGCCCTACAATAATACATTACAACTCGGATCAAAACAACTTAGAATTATTAACACAATTTAAGTAATAAACAGATACCTTCGATATCTATTATCGGATGCACCGAATTATAAACTCTAACTAGGCCCTTAGTGGGCAACTTATCAACAAACTTCAACAAGATCTCCACAACCTCCTTATCACTAGCCAACAACTCATCCATCCCCATGTCCTTATACCGAGAAGGATTGCTTGTCCAACTAAAAGGAAATTTGGTGCTCCCATCTGCGTTCAAAAAATGAGCTCTTCCTCCTTCTTCAACGACAACCTTGAAGTACCCATCCTTGAAATGCTTGAAAGACTGGGAAAATGCATCCAGTCTACTGATACTGGGGCGACTTATCAAAGATAGCCAAGTAGCCGGCCGCCGGGGTCTGGTGTCGTAAAAATACAAAAAAGCATAAGGAGTGGGCTCCAAATACAAGGATTGGCACAGGATGCGTAAGGCTTGCAAGTAGGCCCAACTATTCGGATGTAGCTGTGTAGGTGCCACATTCAACGCCCGCAATACGCCCATAGTGAAATCGTCTAACGACAATTGCACATGAAGTTGAGAAAAATGGCACATATACATGTAGAAAAACTTCTCGGTAGCCCCCTCCTGCCCATGGCATACCCGATCGATAGCACTAACCCTCTCTAGGAAAACAATGTCCCCACTGACACCCTTGGAGATGACAGGTGTGCAGTTTAACCAAGAGTTCAGTAGACGGGACCATCGGAATAGAGATGATTGGTTGCGGACGTTAGCAGCCGCCCACCCATAGCCACCTTTCGCCAGCCAGTTGCTTCTGCCAACTCTTCGAGGGGATCTTCTCGAACCTCCCTCACAGTCTCCATTGGAATCCCACTTGTCACGACCCCAGAACTTGTACCCTCTTCGTCAAATTGTCTACCCTTACTTCTCTCCGACTCAGTACTCTCACTACTACTAGATGTAGATAACGATATACTATCGCTACTAGACATACTTGTTTTCGTTTTTACGGGAAGATGTCGGCTGAGTTTGGGAACTAGTCAGACAGTATGATGCGCACAAGATCTCTGAATTCAAAACTCTCGCAAATGAACCAAGTAACCCCTCATCCGTTTCAAACCCATATTTATAGTCCACGATCCCAAACGACGAAAACTCTTCCCGCCAAAATAATACCCAGACCAATCGACACCATCATTGCGAAGGATATGACTCTTAAAAAATGACGGCGCCAAAACTTCTTGATTTGACCACTAACACCCCTTCACCTACCTTCAGGCAGTTACCACTTTTTAGCCTTAACATTGTTCATCACACTTAAAGGCTGGGGGACTGATGTATCACACCTAGCCGGTCCCGCTAGCATACCAACACATATCACCTTTGACCGACAACTCATATCGGACAAGGCTGGGGGACTAGTGTACCACACCTAACCAAACTCGAATGAATAAGTAAACAATGCATCAAGGCAGCCAAGTATTCAACCTAGGCCGAGTCAGTCTAACTTGTACCGGACCTGGTCAATTTAACCATATAAATGATAACCCTCACGAACATGCCAGAGACAACCTAAGTACACGACTTGGGCCGCTATGGTCCCGAACTTAACTGAATAAAGGCTACAAAGTGGCCAACACGGATAGTATGCGGCCAAGGACGACATCTGACAAGTCAAGAAGTAAACAAATCAGACAACTCTTGAAGACTTGGTAAAATGGAAGCCCCCACGTTCAATAGGCCTTAAGAGCCTGGATTAGGACCCAAGCCCACTCATAGCCCAAGCTAGGGCCCAAGCCAAGGCCCGACCCATTGGATAACCAGACATCATTAATGCTCTATAAATGCGCATGGACCCCAGTAATTAAAGGTACGCATTCATTAATCACTGATTTGACTTTCTGAGAGCTTTGACTTACTTGAGCTTCGGAGACTCTTCTGCAGGTAACCCCTCCTGGGTTCAAGTTGACATGTATCAACCGGGGAGAGACCAACTGAAGAGATAGCGGACTACATGGTAAGGTGACACTTGTGCCTAACTCATCTTATTTGTTCTCTGCAGGAACACTCTCAATTTAAGTGTTTAATATCATAAACCTTTCACTTACTGGGTAATATAAAATAAATTCTTTACTTATTATTATTAATTTTTGTTGCATTTGAAAATCCCTTTTGTTTCGCTAAAACAATTTTTGTTATTTCTCAACCATTGAGTATATATATATTGATATTTGAAAATTTTTCTTAGATCTCTAGAGTATTTTTCATCTTATCATACCCTTAATCATACATTTATTTTTCTTTGTGTGATTTCTTTCAATAATCTCTTATATTGTTTATAAGACACACATTTTTTAATTTTTTAATATTTCTGTTTTTTGTTTCTTTTCATCATGTAGAATACTATTTCCATATATTTTATTTAATTATTTTTTATTTTTTAACTCATTATCAATCATACTGTAATTTTTTCACTATAATTGTATAAATAACTTTTATTTACTACAATATAAAAATTTAATGTAATTGCCATGTATAAAAATTTAATGTAATTGTATGTTTATTATTTGTTCTTTGTGTCTTTTTGATCAAACAATGTATTATAACTTTTATTAGTGTATAAAAAAAGAAATTCATTAGAATTTAAAAAATTGAAGTAAACAAACATTCAAAATATATTTTAATTTGAATATTTGTTTTCCTTTTATATTTTTTTAAAAATATTTTTAAATTTTATCAACTCATTTTCATTAATGTTTTCAAATTTAATAAAGGCTTTGGTTCTCATGAAATTTTATTTGGTATTCTAATCTAAAATGTAAACAATTATAATTTATTTCAAAGTATTTGATATCGAAGAAACAACCATCCTCCTAATATTGAATATTAGATAATATTATGTTTCCTTTACCATAATTTTTTTATTATTTTATAAAAATTAATTAAAATTAATATTGAAATAGTAAGAAAATGGCTACGGGTATGTGATGAAGGATTGACCCCAACCAAGGATGGAGGCACATGCTTAAGAAGACTAAGCATGTTTAGAAAGGAAGTTCACTAATCCTTCATCCCTTTCTTTTCTGTTTGTTATTTTTGATTCCCTAAGTTGACTTAGTTGAATCAACTTTAGTTGACTTGTTGACCTTTGACTAGGTTTGACTTGTTGACTATAGTTGACTTGACTTAAGCCAACATGCTAATCTACGTTTATTTGCTTTGTAGGTTAATTAGGAGTAAGAAAACAATGCTAGGTGGCGCATGGTGATTGAGGAGCATAAATGATGTGGAGGAGATAGTAAAGCAAAGGCATAAAGCATAAAGTAAAAGCCATAAAATAAGTGTACCTATGTACCTTTGGTCTCCTTTATTTTAGTTACTAGTAATTTTTAATTTATAAATTAGTATCAAAATTAGTTACTATAGGTGACTAATTATTTTTAACCACTAAAATTGATCATTATTTAAGAATTTTCTTGTATTGTTTGATACCGGCTTTTGTTTATACTCTCAATTATTTTATTTCAAAATTTTGTTTTATTTTTATTTATTAAATATAATAATATTATTAAAAGGTGGAGTCAAATAGAATGAAAAAATTGGGTGTGAAAATATAATTTTCCTAAATGTGATAATATGATCAATACTGACTTCATAAATAGTGTTCTATTTATAATATTTTTATAAACTTTTAGCTGAACGAATGTACATCAACTTGGTCTAGAGTTTTTTAATACTTTATTAACATATTCCTCATGTTGTTTTAGTGAGAATCTTATATCAGTTAAGTTCATATAATACACTAACTCCCATACTTTGGCCTCAAGTTTTTTATAAAAAAAAAATCATTTCTTTGATGTCAAGGACTTTTCCGCGTACACGCAATGTTGAAAACCGTAAACATGAGACTCGTAATTCATCTCGCAAACAACTTTACGATGTTGACACCGAAATACAGGTTTTTGAAAGATAGAACAATAATACTCTTTACTAATGGTTTGTGAAACAACGAAGAGACAACCTCAGAATGATGATCGGATTTGATACCATTTGTTAATATTCAAGAAATTACTGAATTCCTTTGATGGTACTTAATGTTTCCCTTTTGATGAGGGAGAATGAGAGCCTAATTCATTTTTGTTTATTTTCTTAGAGGTCATAACAAAACCCCAAATTTTAACGAGTTACCTCATTTCTGTTAATTAAATTTATATAAATTTTATGTTGACGGTAGAATTAGTTTTTTAAAGGCTTAAATATATTATTGGTTCCAATTTTTCTAAATTTTATTATCTTTGGTTCTATTTTTTTTTTAAATGTTCAAAATGGTCCTAATTTTTATAAATTGTGGTCAATTTGGTCTTTTTCACATAAGCTGTTTAAATGATTAACCGAGGATGAACAATTATTACCATGTGTCACCTCCTGATTTTTTTTTTATTTCTGTAGTTTTTTTTATTTTTTTAATTTAAAAAAAATTGTTCATGTGTCAAGTCAGCATTGTGACATGTGACAGTGTTAGTGTCACGTGTCAAGCAAATGTCACTGCCACGTGTCAATTTAGTATATTGTCATGTGTTAGTGTCTCGTGACTTATATTCAATTCGGTCCTAATTTTCGTTAATTTGTAGAATTTAGTCTTAATTTTTGTTATTTTTGTTCAAATTAGTTTCAATTTGGTCTCTCTTCAAATTGATTAAATTTAATCTCTATATAAATGTTATACTAAAATTTTATTTTTATTAAAATTTAAATTTACACTAAATATTTCTTTCATTATTTTTAAACCCGCCATAATTATATTATTGGAAAAAATTATTAGATTTATGTTTGATGTTTGCTACATGTAAAAAATAGGTTTAGAGTTGGTTTTAAAATAATAAATAATTTTCCTATTAATTTTAAAAATATTGAAAAACTTTCCTTCTAAGTTTAAAAATAATTAAGAATTTTCCTTATCATTTAAAAAATAATAAAAAATTTTCCTTCTAATTTTAAAAATAATAAAGAACTTTCCTTGTAATTTTAAAAATAATTAAGAATTTTCCTTATAATTTTAAAAAAATAAAGAATTTTCTTTCTAATTCTAAAAACAATGAAGAATTTTTCCTCTAATTTTAAACTAAGTTTAACCATTTTTTTACATGTAGCAAAAATCAAACATATATATAATAATTTCCTTCCAAGAGTATAGTTAGGTTTGGTATAAAAATAATGAAAGAAATATTTAAAATAAATGTAAATTTTAATAAAAATAAAAATTTCAGTATAATATTTATATAAAAATTAGATTTGGTCAATTTGGAGATAAACAAAACTATGACTGAATTGAATAAAAATAATAAAAATTGGGACTAAAGTGAACAAAATTAACAAAAATTGAGACTGAATTAAATATAAGTCACAAAACACTGGCTCGTGGTCATCACACTAACTTGACACATGGCAAAATTTTTAAAATTTTTAAAATTAAAATTAAAAATTAAAAAAATTACGAAATGACACATGGTAGTTACTGTTCACCACTCGTTAACGATTTAAACGACGTATGCAAAAAGGACCAAATTGACCATAATTTACAAAAATTATGTCATTTTGAAAAAATGAGAACCAAAGAGAACAAAGTTTACGAAAATTGATACCAATATATTTAAGCCTTTTTTAAATTAGATCACTTGATATATAGTCTATATAAATGTAAATAGTTTTAAGATAATACGTGACCCATTTTAATGTAAACTAGTAGACTAACCCATATGTACGCATGGATTATATTTTATTTTTTATTTTTTATATTAAAATAATAAAATAATGAAAATATTATGTAATAAAATATCATGAAAATGATGTTATATTATTGTAAATGTTGTTATTAAAGTAATGAATTATTAAAGCTAAGTGATGCAATAATAATTTTAATTTTAAATATAATAAATAGAATTGATATTACAATATAATGCACTTAATTGATTTTACAAAATAACTATATTAATATGTGACCTGTGACCACGTTTTTTCTTGTTTTTTATATTTCAAATCTTTTTAAAATAATAATATAATTTTTAATATATTTATTTAACCACTAAAAATACTAATAATAATATTAATATAAATTCTAAATTCTAAAAAGTTTTGAAAGATTAAAAATCTATTTAGCAAAATATTTAATATAACAACGTTTTTTATAATTAAAAAAATATACATAACAATAACACCATGAATAATAATAATAATAATAACAATAACAATAATAACAATAACAACAATAATAACAATAATAACAATAATAATAACAATAATAACAATCATAATAATAATACTAATAATAATAATAATAATAATAATAATAATAATAATAATGATAATGATAATGATAATAATAATAATAATAATGATAATAATAATAATAATAATAATAATAATAATAATAATAATAATAATAATAATAATAATGATAATAATAATAATAATAAAAATAGTAATGATACCAATAATAACAAACTAATGATCATAATAAATTTTTTATGTTATAAATATTAATGTCAATGTTAATACTAAGACTAATGTTAATGATAATAATCTATAATTAAATATAAAGATATACATCAACAACAAAACAAATAAAAAGGACAAGTAATTGAAATACGATCTCTTAGTAAATAAAATTAAGATGTGTGTCTAAATATAATAATAATAATAATAATAATACCATTATAATAATATCTCATAGCGATAATAATAATAATAATAATAATAATAATTCATAAACTAAATATATAAAGAGATACACATTTTTGGTGTCCTTTTTTATTTTTATAATTTTATCCTCTTAATTATTATTTGTTAAATTTAAATAATTATTCATAAAAAAATTATTTGTCAGTTTTATCATTTTACTAATTTTAGTAACTATTTTTTTAATTCAAATAATTACACAGATACAGAGATAAAATGAATAACAAAACAAATAAAAAGTACAAATAATTGAGATATGATCTCGTAGTAAATAAAAGTAAGATGTGTGCCTAACTATAATAATAATAATAATAATAATAATAATAATAATAATAATAAATAATAATAATAATAATAATAATAATAATAATAATAATAATAATGCAACTACATACATAAAGAGATAAACATCTTTTATGTCCTTTTTTATTTTTTTTAATTTTATCCTCTTAATTTAAATAATTGTTTATAATAATAAAATTACTTTTCAGTTTTCTTATTTTACTAATTTTAGTAACTTTTTTTTTTAATTAAAATAATTGTTCAAATGTAAAGATAAATGTACAACAAAATAAATAAAAAGAAAAGTAATTGAAACATGATTCCTACATAGTAAGTAAAAGTAAAATGTATATCTAACAATAATTATGCCATTTTGACCATAATTTACAAAAAATATGTTATTTTGAACATTTTAAAAAAATGAGAACCAAATAAAACAAAATTTATGAAAATTGAGACCAAAATATATTTAAGCCTTTTTAAAATTAGATCACTTAATATTTAGTCTATATAAATGTAAATAATTTTAACATAATACGTGACCATTTTAATGTAAATGTTCCTTGTCTTTAGGAAAAGCATCGTAAAAATAAGAGTTGTTCCTGTCGCATACTAGGTTGAAGAATAAACTTTTATGTTTTTTCGTGCTTCGGAAAGAATCCCAATCCCCTTTTCAAGATTTTGAGCATTAAGATATCTATTAAGATGTCTATTAGGGCATCTAGTATTTCGGATTTAATTAGTTTATTCTAATTCCCTTTGTCTTCCCCAAATAAATTACATTATAGAGACAATAACAAATGCTTCCAAGGTTTTTTGGTATATGATCCAAGATATACTTTTGCACTTTAATTAGTTCAACTAAAGACGTAAAAGATTGCTTATGCATAAAAAAGTTACGGTGTGTGTATATCTTCGGAATATATATATATATATATATATATGACATTACACTATTAGAAACATTCAATTCGTCAACGGAAATTTATGGAAGGATGAAAATTTGTTGGTAATATGCAATAATCGAAGAAAATTATTGGGAAATTTTAATATTTTATTTATTGACAAAAATATTCGGCACAGTTAGTGAGTTGTGTTATAATGAACCAATTATTCGTCGATAAGGTTGTCACAATTGTTTTGTCGATCGATGCGAGGTGTTGGTAATTGAGTGAGAGAATTAAAATAAAATTTCTAGATTCAGAGAAGGTGTTTCCTCCCTTTTCCAAGTCGTGAGCAGCCCTTGCTCTTCCTCGTTCTCTTCTTTTCCAAGATTTGCCTCAAATTCTTCCTTCCCAATTTGCCAGGCCTTCATTGCCCACTCAACATTGCCATCAAAACCTAACTTTGAGTGATGATTTGGGCGTCTCTAGGTGTCGGCATTGGAATTTCCAAGTCGAGTCTACGGAGCTTTTCGGTTGTTCGTGCGTCGTCGCGGGGAGCAAAGATGGTCGATGTTCGACTTCACGACCATTTGTTACACATGTTTCAAAATTTTCGATTGATATACAGTTAAAGAATAGATGTTGAATTGTCTCTTCACCCCTCCCATGACACATTCACGATTTATGAGATCCTTCCCTCTTTTGAAAATAATATCCTATTTTCTCTTTCCCTAAATCAAGAAAAATTATTATCAAACTAATTTTCTTTGTGTCCCATCCCGATGCTTTCCTTAAATCTCTCACCACTAGGATTTATAATGACTTTGAATTGTAGAATTTAAGCTTCACCAGGAAACATAACTCCAAAATACTTTTCGCAAATCATGTTTATCTTTTTAAATTCACCACTTCCATTTTTCTAATAAAGATATGTTAAAAGCTTTTAAATATCTAATCCTTTATCCACATTCTTCTTTATATTTTAACATATTTTCTCAACTCATGCAATTTTCCTTCAACTATATCCCCAACCCCATATAGATTGCCTCTAAAATCTATTAATTCCTTCTCTTACTTTTGATAACATCTTAGAAAGAGATAAATAAAACAGTGATAGGACTATAATGACTGATTTTATGAGTGTGATTCCACCAGAAAAAGATAGAAACTTCCCTCTCCATTTATCAAATTTATTCCTATTCTTAGTTATAGAGTTGTTAAAATGAGTTGGAACCTGTGAACCAACTCGGCTCACCACGGGTTCGGGTCGGGTTGAGTTGAAATTTTTTTACAAATTTCAATACAGGTTGATTTTTGACCTGGCTCATCTAAAACCCGATTCACCCGGGTTGAACCTGTAGTGAGACCAACCCGTATATAAAAGGGTCACACATGTGTTTTTTATTTTTTTTATTAAGTTGGGTTTTACATTTGGGTCATGTTAGGTTGTTTTTTTATCCAACACATAAATATTTGTATTTTTTTATTTTGGTTTGTATTTGAATTGTATTAAATTTTATTTAAATTTTAATTAGAATTACAATTTAGTTTTGACCGAAAAAAATAAAAAAAAAATATTTTATTTAATTAAGTGAACCTGTGAGCCAACCCGTTTAACTCGCCAATCCGTGGTGGACCAGGCCGGGTTCAAATTTTTTTGACTCGCTAAAAAGTGAGCCTGGTTGGGTTGGCTCACTAAATCATCAACCTGTGATGGGTCGAGTCGGGTCAGACCGAGTTATCTGTTTTGACAGCTCTACTTATTTATCACACCATTCCAAAAATAACTCTTTCCATTATTTTCTCCCGGTGGCATGCCTAAATATATTAATGGAATAAGCATTTTGGTACAATTAAGTATAACTGATAACATTTAATAACATTTAATATGTATTATTGATTTATCCCAACTCTCACCGAATTAATTTTGTAAAAAATTACTTTTAACTACTATAAAAAAATGTTTCATTAATAATCAATTAGTCACTATAATAACTAATTTAAATAATAATTTATATAATAAAAAATCATTTGTTACTAAAATAGTCACTATTATGAATTAAAAATTATAATTGGTCATTAAATATATTAATGGAATAAACATTTTGGTGCAATTAAGTATAACCGATAACGTTTAATATGTATTATTGATTTATCCCAACTCTCCCCAAATTAATTTTGTAGAAATTTACTTTTAACCACTACAAGAAAATGTCTCATTAACAACTAATTAGTCATTATAATGACCAATTTAAATACTAATTTAAAAATAAAAAAATTATTGGTTACTAAAAAAGTCACTATTATAAAATAAAAATTATAATTGATCACTAAATTGATTACTAATTAATTAGAGACTAATTTAGAAACTAACTCTTTTTGGTAGCAAAAACCTTGCTAGCTAATATTTAGTAACCAATTTTCTTTGGTAAGTAAAATCTTGTACCTAAATTTTAATAACCAATTTAGAAACTAATTATAATTTTTTATTCATAATACTGACTATTTTAATAACAAATAATTTTTTGTTTTATAAATTGGTATCTAAATTGGTCACAATAGTATAATTTTGGTTACTAAAATTGATAACTAGTAAAGATTTTCTTGATGTTTTAACTATTTCAAAAAACAAAAGATCTTAATATATAGTCGTTATATTGAGTTTCAACCTAATACATAAACAAAGTATCATGGGTAAACTGTAACATGAGTAATGGCATGTTATAACGTAGGACTAAAATATATGTACATATATTTTTGCTTAATTAAGCTTTATTTTCAATAAATTTGGAGAACTTCGCTATTGGTCCTAAACAAATATATTCCCATTTTGGTCTCATACAAATTTATTGTTTTTTCTTTCTTTGTCGTTTATTGTGACCATGTCGGTGTTCGAATTACACTAAAGTTTTTTAAGAGAAAGAAATTAACAATATTATGGAAACTATGATATTTCGCTTTAGTTAGGGTTTGCATCACTATTTTTTTTTTTACTCTTCCTTATTAAACAATAAATTCCAAATCAGAAATAAAAACAACGGGTATGTAGAAAGAAATGAACAATGTAAACTCAAACCTAAAGAAAATGACACAACTCCATCACATTGATTAATTTCTTTCCTTTAATAAAATAAATATAATATATCATTTAATTGATGCAACACTATTGATGTTTATACTTTGGTCAGCACAAGAGCCATAGTCTAATAGGACAATAAATAGTTAAACTGTAAATGAAATAAAAATGGCATGCTTCAGAGATGCTCTGTGCCTAACTCTTTTAACATGTGAAGTAACAAATGATGTGAAATAAAACAAAGAGTCGTGTTCAAAAAGATAAAGGTATAGCTTTTTCTTTTAACGTGTTTTTTCTTGTGATCTCCTACTTTAGTTTAAACTAGTAAATACCTATAACTAGCAAAAAGCATACCTCAATTGTGTATCATCACAACCTATTCTGTACGTAAATGCAGAAAAAACAAAGAGTATCTACTCTTATTATATTACTAGTGGAAAATTTCATGTCTAGCATATATTTTTTAACATATTTGATTATTAATTAAGATCTTATCAATTAGTTATGTAGTGTGCGTACGGCATTACCGTACGGTTTTTACCCTTTAAATCTTTTATTCTTGCAACTGATCGATCAATACAGGCCGGACAGTCGAATCTTTTTGATTAAGCTTTCCTAATCACGATTTAGGAAATTGGGTGATGATTAGGGTAACGCTAATCAAAACTGAATTACAAAATCTATACCTAGAGGTTTAGGTAACGTGGTAGGTCATTTTCATTAGTTGTGCATTTAATAATCTTGCATTTGGACTTAACTAACTTTAGTATCGGAAGACGGTACATCCGATCAATGAGGAAAAACAGAAGAAGACAACAAGAATTGTAGATTAGGAAGTGACCGAGTGATCTCATATATTTGAAACATTTTGACGTCCATTGTGGGGATGTGTGATTACTTTTTTGAACTCATGATAACCACAAGGAACATGACAAGAAATGTAATCCTAAAAGAAGCTTCAAAACGAACAACTAGATCCAAGGAAAATGATACCAAGGATACAAAAGCAAATGGATGACATACATAGGAGGTACGAGGAAGAGTTGAAAGCATTGCGAGTTGAGAACACAATCTTTAGGGGGGAAGAGGTAGTAAGGACTTAGTCCCATCCACCCCGACTCTCTCAAGACTGGCAAAACAACCTCGAGACCAACCTCGCTCGTCCTACTTAGCATATGACAAAAGAAAGATGAATCGCTTCGTGAATTTTATGGATCGGTTCGGGAAGTTGACCCGTAGGATAAGGGATTTGAGGCTTGAGATAGCCATGCACCACCTTATTACTACCTTGTGATATGGTCCGTTCGCAGACATTCTATGCATGCAACCACCCAAAAGCATAGATGAGTTGCACCAAAGGGCGACTTAGTTCATAGAAGTGGAGGAAATCTGAAACTACCGTAAGCAGCTGCAAGCGAAGGTCTTAGGGAACAAGAAAGTGGAGGACATGAAACCGTCCAACAAACCAAACGAGTCAAGAGGTAGAGAGCAACTTAAGGGATCCTACTTCAATAACTACGCTCCTCTTTATGGCCCTTCACAAGAAACTGACTCTCCTAACACCGACGACGAGAGGCATTACCTTTATCATTGCAACCTTCATTACACCACCGAGGAATGTTCCCCTTGAAAGACAACATTGATGAATTCATAAGGGTTAGACATCTAAAAAAGTTTGTTAAACTAACTGGTACGAGAAAAGATCACCATAGCACCAGTAGTCTCCCAGCCATCGAAAGGCATCTCGATCTAATTGTCATAGAGAGCCATCTCACCAGCGAAGCCGTTGCAAGAGTAAAAGTTGAGATTGTCCCTTAAAAGGATATATAAACAACATTTCTAAAGGATTTGTAGGTGAAGGATACTTAGCCTCTACTTGGAAAAGGCACATTAGGGCACTAAAGTTAGTGCACCTTGTGGAGAGAAAAGTTAGCAATATGTTGTTTATCACCTTCACGGATGAATATTTTAAGGCATTGGATCTTGATCAAGATGATCTAATTGCCATCTACATCTAGCTGGCTGATTGTGGAGTAGGAAAGATCATTGTCAATCAAGGAACCTTGGTCAATATCCTCTATTGAAAAACCTGTTGAAAGATGGATATCTCAAAGGACTTGATTGTGCCATACAATGAGCATATCGTTTACTTCTCAGACGAATAGGTAAACACGCGTGGATATCTGGACTTGTGAACCATGATTGATTCTAGCAGAGAAAGTTGATAGGTTAGAGTTTGCTATTTGTTGGTTGAAGCGAATACCTTGTATAATATACTCATAGGTCAATCGTGTCTCAATGGTTCGACGCTATTATATCCACCACTCACCTAGCAATGAAATTCCCTTGGACAAAAGAGGAATATACATTGTGCATGTCGACCAGCAAATCGCACAAGAATGCTATGTGGCAGGATTAAAGGTGGCACTATATCAACCGCTTAAGAAGGTCCGCCGGTTGAAAATGGCCATGGCCGACCTAGACCCCATAACCAACACTGATGATAGCTTAGATGTTTAATACCAAAGTCAAACACAAAAACTTTAAGGAGGGAAATTTAGTTTGGAGAAACACAAATGATGACCGTAAAAAGTCTTCACACAATAAGCTAGCACCAAATTAGGAGAGTCCTTTCAGAATCGTTGAAAACTTGAACAAAATGGTGCATATCTACTAGACCACCCGAATGATAAAGTAGTGCCCAACAAGGAAGAGTACTATAATGACTGACATTGTTATATGATTTAGAAGTTACATGAAATAGTCCATACATTTAGTATGTGAAGTAGACGACTAGTCTTGTATAGTCTAGTATAACATGTACAATTTGTTTGTATCATCTGATGGAGTATCGTCTAGTGATTACTCAATCCTATGTTAGAAGCACTATTCACATGACTTACTCAAAACACTGAACATGTGTCTTCAAATTTGAGTATACGTGTGTCTCAAGCTTGACAGTTATAACAAAATTCATGTATATATAGGATATTGTAGCCTTTGTATTAGGTTAACCTTAAGTTGTTTTGTGCAAGAGTGTGTAGTGAGAGAGAAACCTCTATTTTGTAATAAATGATTTAATGAATTTTCTCTGTGTACATATAGACTTAAATTCATTAATACTTTAGTCGAATCACGTTAATTTATATGTATGTGTGTGTTTGTTCTTCTTGTTTTCTTGTTTTCTCTCATTTACCTTCTGCTATCTACCTTCAAATTCTACAAAGCATTGATTTTTCAACTAATTTCTTTGTCAAAATCTTGATGCCCAACGAAACCAACAGCGAACCCAATAGAGAAGAAGAAAAATGGAGCTATGGGAGATTCATACGCATGTAAATGATAAACAATATATATAATTGGAAAAATATAGGATGTGGAAAGAAGTTATAGGATGAAAAAAAACAAAACAAATTGTGTAACGTCCCATTTAATTTAAAATAGCAATTAACGGAAACGCCACACAAAGATAGTACAACAATGCAGTCCTGGGATTCATAACACCACCCCTACAAAACTAGGCATATCACGATGCCAACCAAAAACAGGATAACGGTTCGACTAAAAGTTTACAAATTCAAGAACAGCGAAATACAGGGGCCATAGCCCTAAAGAAAAGTCCAAAGGAATCTATAGTCCAATCCACGCGGACTAAGTAGCATAATCTCCATTTCCTTGCTGACCACGAGAACCTTGCCCATCTGCTCCCATCAATTACATTGATGATCATCGCAAGAAAGAAGAGCCACATACAAGACAACCATACAATAAGCATGGTAAGCTAGAGCCAACAACATTTTCATCATACAGTTAAATATGGCTTCACCATCCAATGTCCATACAACAACCAAGCATGTTATGACTCTACAATCAATACACTACGACTCCACTCGACTCATTCGGATACGTACAACTTAGTCGGATTCAGCGGATGCTTGCACTTGTGGTGGATACCTCTGCTCACCCCCGAGCTGCTCGATCCTGAGCTATGTGTTACAAGTATTACGATGAATCAAATTTCCCTCACCACAAGGTTAGCCCTTAATGAATTCCAGGCTTCTTGCTACTCTCACCATAGGAGTCAGTCCGCTCTAAGTGAGACTAACTGACTCCTTAGAGTGTCAGGATGCAACCTTGACTTGAATCCTTACCTAGTTATACAGATGGGGCACCACCATGGACACCCACTAACAGGGGCCATGGAATTACGTCCCGACCACTGAAACGCAACCCCGGAAAGTCTCACCTAGAGACCCCAAGGAATTATGCACTGACACGGACCAACATATATAAACAACCAAGGATTTATGCATACGTTGCACATAAGGTTTCAACCCAAAACCCATAACAAATCTCCATTTCTCATATGTTGAATCATTACCAACTCGTTATTCTCGATCATGCATGAGGTGTTTCTCCTCATGCCAACCATACCAAAGCTTTACCAACCACCAAAATTCATCATTGCTCATGCCAAGTTTGTGGCCCCACACACATACATATGTAACCAACTCATCATATACAAGTCATGTAGAGATCATGCCAACTTTCATACCAAACCCATCATTTGTAATTCAAGAATCATACTACGTATACCTCATACTCCATTATATACATATCGCTCATCATACATTCATACCCAACCAAAACAAACCATTCAGGAACAAACAAACATCCAATCACAGCATTGTCTCGCCCAGCACCTCGCTCAGGTTGAGGGGTCTCGCTCAGGCGAGGCGAGCTCGCTCAGGCGAACCCCCTTCGCCTAGGCGAGGGCTCGAAAGAGCATCTAGAAACTAACGCGGGATCTCGCTTAGGCGAGACCCCTCTCGCCTAGGCGAGATGTTTGCTCGCTCAAAAATTTGAGCGGGTCGCCTGGGCGACCCTTCGCGCAAACTGGTTTGGGCGAATCCCTGTTTGTCTCGCCTAGGCGAGACTGGCTCGCTTGGGCGAGATTAACAGGTATCGCCACTGTTTCACCTGCAGCAGCTATAGTTCCGAACCCACCGATCATACAAGATATCCCACACACCACAAACAACAATTTTATCCATACAAATATTCAACGAGCTCAAAAATAGATCAAAGACGACTCAACTTGAAACCCTAACTTCCCGTACCTGGAAATGGGTTCGTATAGGTCTCGACACTGGACCCTGGAGCACAGCAGTTCGAGAGATGGACAGGGAACTGGCAGAACAACGGAACAGTAGGAAGAACAGGGTCATCAACTAACATTAAACGGTGGAATACGAAAAGGGAAGTAAGGACAGTAGGTTTTAGGGTCACTTACATTGTGCAGAAAGTGGAACGTGAGCTTTGAGCGGACCAGATCGAGACGACAAGGCTAACCCTAGCAGAGCTTTAGTGCGGAAGGGGAAGGTGACGGCTGCTGAGTTTCTGCAAGAGTGAGAGTGAGTGTGGAATTAGGGCAACATGAAGACTTTTATCCTATGAACCGACCTTTAGGCCCATTATTGTAGGACAACCCTTAAAAGGAAGCAGAAATAAAAAGAGGGTCTTACAAATTGTCAATAACAATTTTGGAATTTCTAGTTGTATACAAATAAAGCATCATATTCAGACGATTTATAAAAATGTCTATCTTGATGTTGTATACAAATTTCTTGGTGGGAATATAGAGATTATATAGTTAAACTTAATTTCTCTATTACTTTTGAGTAGATCTCGTTGTGACATATGGTGGTGCTCCTAAGAATCCTCTACATTTTGTTTTATCTATCTCCCAATTTGAGATTGGATAAATTTTTATTTTGATTCTTCACACATCAATCTTTTCAAAATAAATAAATTAGGAAGTGACACCATGTGCTGAAATAAATAGTTTTGTTAATTAATACACAGAAACTTAGGCTTATATTCTCTAACATACACATCAATGGCCCTAAGAAGTTCACATTAAATTAAATAAAGGGTATAGTTTATAGTAGGTTATGTATTTGATGTTAAACGTCAGCATCAACGTGGGCATTTATGTATTCTGTTTAGAAATTGAATGGTTTGTAACATCTGTGTGGGAATCAGAAGGTGATGGTAGGCATTATTTGAACACTAACAGAAATATTAATATAATACATAATCACATGCAAAGAATAGAGCATATACTGGGTAGTAAGCTTGATGGTGGCAAATAATGTAGTGTTGTGCAAATGTAAGTCATATATGGTAGAACAGAACCTTTGTGGCATTTAAGAAATGCGTATATGCCCAGGTACTTAAGCATCAACCTTCATGTCTGCAGCATGGATAATGAAAATTCATAGCAACTTCTTCAAATCTTATCCACGTCAAACCAGACAAAATCACAAAAATTTCTATAATTTAACTACCAAATATCACTTTCGCATATAATGTATATCGTTAGAGATCGATAAAATGAATTTATATAGTATAATGTATGCGTATTTTTTAAATATTTATAAATTATTTAAATTTTAAAAATAGTAATTAAAAGAATAAAATTGAAAAAACAAAAATGTATATAATTATAGATATAAATATAAATAAAATAAATTTCAATTATTGAAATAAATATTAACAGTAATATTGTGTAAATAATTTTTTTAATATGAGTAATTATTTAAATTTGAAAAAGTAGTTATTAAAATGATAAAAAAGAAAATAATTATTTTATAACGAATAATTATTTGAATTAGAAGAAGTAGTTACTAAAATAGTTTTTGTAAATTATTTTTTTATTATGAGTAATTATTTAAATTTGAAAAAAATAGTTATTAAAATGATAAAAGAGTAAATGATTATTATATAATGAGTATTTTTTTTAATTGATTAATTATTTAAATTTGAAAGAGCAGTTACTAAAATGATGAAAGAGTATATGATTTTTTTGTAATGAGTTATGATACACCCATACTTCAATTTAGGGACCACGTATATATATTTGACACGTTCCTGTTTTCGATACTTTAAATACTTTTCTTTATACTTAACAATGAAATATCTAATCGATGAAGCATTAGTACTTTTATGACGACAATAATTTCTAATTTTTTATGTTAAAACTGAAAATATATAATTATTTTAATATGAACAATTATTCAAATTTAAAAAGTAATAATTTATATTGTTGAGTTAAACTTGAAATCCATCTTTTAAGATAGTAACGGAGTCATCCAAAACTTATCTTAACGAAATTTTATTATTTGTTAGATCAACATTGATATCGAATTACCATTTAATATCTAATCTTATTTTCAAGACATTTGTCTCAACATAATTATTGGATGATCATTAATCTGATGCTCAAAATATATATACATTTATATATATTAATGTCAAATATCCTACTCAAAATATATATACTCTATTTAAAAAAATATATATACTCTATTTAAAAAGTGATGTTGAAAATCTCATATTAATTAAAATTAAAAATAAGATAAATTTAAAATATATAAATATTTACAAGTCAATTTTATAATATTAAATTAGATTTAAAGTTCCGTATTTAAATATCTTTTAATTTAAATCAGGCTGCGTATATTCTTAGGAAAAAGGATAATATTATTTAACATAGGTTAAACTGCTACAGTAGCATCTCAGTTCAGTCATTGGTATAAAGGGTACGAAATTCAGCTCGCGAAACAGTAACAATGCTGGTTTTACTAGTTTGTGGATGTGGTGGGAATCGAATATCAGCATAAATTAATTGTTCCGACAACGTGTGTAGTTATACCGAAACATTCTCGGGTATAAATACTCCTGTGTCTAGATAAAATAATAATATGAAATATAGATGGAAAATTCTATTGGGTATTTAAGGAGAAACATATCATAGATTCAATGCGAGTAAATTATGACTAATTTCGGAAAACAGATTAAAAAGATTTATTCTCAATCTAAAATTTGAAGAAAATAGATTTGAGGACTTTTTTATATATTGTTCATGTTATTTATTTTAATTCACATTTTAATTTCTAACAATTTTTTTCATGTTCTAGATTTTTCTATATTAGAACAGTTCTCTTCGACCACCAACAATTTTCTTATTATGAGTATTTCAGTTAAGTATTGTATTGTCATTTACTTTATATGGCCCACTTAATTCTGCCATAAAGTTTAAGAACTTATCTTGGTCTCTTGAGCCTAAGGTTGACTCATAGGGTGTCAAAACCCATAAACCAGCCTAACCTTCTCATTTCTGTCCACTTTCAGAAAAAAAAAAAAAACAGTTTCCCTCCTCCCCTTTTAGAACTACAGCAACGCTCTGCTAGGGTTTGGTCTCTAGTTCTCTTTAAGCTAGCTCAACCCCATTACTACTCCATGTAAGTTGATCTTCAACCCATATCTTCTCCTCTTTAGCTCCATTTTCGTGGTCCAACAGAGGTTCATCTTAATAACCTCATTTCCTATCTGTGCCAGTATTTTCCAGCTCACGAATCTGCTCCTAGAGCTACTGTGCTCAATTGTTTGGGTGTTTGAGTCTTTTGCTAGTCTTTTCCAAGTAAGAGAAGCTAGGGTTTTTTTTCGCATTTTGTAATATGTTGATATTTGGCTACTGTTTCTTGATTTAAAATGCTTGATTGATGTTTATGCTTGTATGAGATTGAACTGGTTGTGGCCTAGTGCTATTTTCTTGGCTTGTCTGTGCGAACAGTGCATGAACCTGATATTCTCGCCCAAGCGAGCAGGTCTCTCCTAAGCGAGAGTACCTAGAACCCTTTTTGGTTTTGGTTTGCATTGTTGCTCAGGCAATGAGCTCACGTTTTGAGTGAGAAGACATCTCGCTCAGGCGAAGAGGTCTCGCCTAAGCGAGAACACACGAAAAACCTCACTGTTCCACTGCTCGAGTTCTCGCCTAAGCGAGAGAACCTCTCTTGCATGAACGAGAATTGAGCAAGGAAGTGCTCAGATACTGTTTTCTCCTCTGTTCTTGATTGATAATCACAAGTTTTGTTTGAATTGCTCTATTAAAGCATGATTTGGGTGATTATGCATGTATTAAATGGTTTATGGGATGAAATTGATGAGTTTGGTATGATCTTCGTATCGAACATGATTGGATAGTTGGTTATATATATATATATATATATATATATATATATATATATATATATATATATATATATATTTATGGGCATGAGATTGATGCATGATAACTTTATGTTGGTTGGTGAAACATGATTTTGGTATGGTTTAGGACGTAATTCCGTGAATGTCTTTGTGAGATCTCATGGTGGTGCCTCATGGTCAGGACATAATTCAATAAATCTCTTGGTGAGATTTCATGGTGGTGCGTCATGGTCAGGACGTAATTCCATGACCCCTTTTAGTGGAAGCTCATGGTGGTGCCTCATGGTTAGGACGTAATTCCACGGAGGTTTCGTGGTAGTGCCTCATTATATAATTTAGTAAGGATTCAAGTAAGGATTGCATCCTGAAACTCTAAAGAGTCAGTTAATCTCACGTAGAGCGTACTGACTCAAGTGGTGAGAGTAGTAGGAGGCCCTAATCTTTGGCAGGATAATGGCCTTAGATGTTTGAAGGCTAACCTTGTGTGTGGTAGGGTGAAACCCATTGGCAATGACTCTACGAAGCAGTAGAGGCCACCATAAGTGCAAGCATCCAGTGAATCTGACTAATTATATGTATCCAGATAATTGAGTCTCAGAGTCTTGCTTGTTGGTCATCACATGCTTGGTTGTTTTATGTATCTTTGTCTTTTAAATTGTATGCAATTGTATGATAAAACCCTTTTCACTCTAGCTTACCCTTTATGTTTGCTTGTGTGCTCTGTGTGTGGTTTTCTCCTTTTGCGATGATCATTAATTTATTGATGTGAGCATATGTGGGAACTCCTCGTGGTCATTAGGGTGATGGAAACTCCGCTGCGTAGCTTATCTTGGGTTGGATCCCCTTCCTCCAAGTTTTCTTTTAAGGCGCCATGACCTATGTATTATCCTACTCCTTGAGCATGTATTTTGGATACTGTTAAACTTTTATCTTGTCTTGTTAATGGCATCGTGGTATGCCTTGGTTTCCTTCCTAGTATATTCTGGATAACTGTAAGGAGTGACATTTATATTCCATGACTTTGCTCTTTATATTATTCATCGTGATGTTTCATTTAATTAAATTTATTTATAAATAGAACGTTACAACTTCAACGTGACATTTTTTTTAATATAAGGAAATCCATGAACCTAAAACTCATCATTCACTCTATATTGTACTTATTCAAGCCACTTACTCAAATAATTCAACAACTCTAATACCACTCGTTCTTTGTAACGAAATACTTTGAAAATTTTAACATCAATAAGTTATTTATAAAGTCCTAATGAATTTCAAGATACTATTTGTAAGTTTTTTTACATGGCCAAGAACTTCTAACTCTCACTTAAATTCTTAATTAAAAATAATAAAGAAGAATGATTAAGTAAAATTAACATATTTAAAATATGTGTATAATTAAATTATAGATAGTTAAATTTAGAGGTTATGAGAAGATAAATTAAAAGCAATTCCTCAATATTATCAGCAAAATTTTAAAAACATAGAATAAGTTTAAGAGTAGAGTAAATTGAATTATGAATTTTTTTTCATAATAATATGATTATTTTTCACTAAATCAAATTAAATAAAGTTGTTAAACAAGTTTTACAAATATTTGAAATGAAATATTATTTCAGTAAAGGTATGGAACTTTACTCCGAAGACAAATGTAAAGAAATATCTCGACCTTAACAATTAACACTTAAACCAAAATAGTTATGTCCCTTGGTTATGGGAGTAACATTCTTATTTATAGGTAGATCGGTTACAATTTTTTGTCAATATATAAAATCATATCTTCTTAAATAATTTAGCTAAAAGATAATCAACAGTAAATAATGACAATATCCCCTGATTCAGTTTATATTTATCGAATATGGGAGAGATAACATTTTATTAATTAAGATTCTCCTATATTTTCTTGAATATTCATCATATCTTGCTACTCTATAATGTTTTTCGGCCTTCTGGAGATATCTTTCCATATCTTGGATCATCACATGACTTCTTACTATGACCTCGGTCCATTGGAGACATCCTTCCATATCTTGGATCATCACATGACTTCTTACTATGACCTTGGTTCATTTGAGACATTCTTCTATGACCCGAACCCTCACCTAACTTCTTACAATGACATTATCTTTATGCATATATCCTTTATCCGGAGGGTACAAATATATATATCAAACATTCTTTAAACTCTTAGAAAATTAAAATGTAATGAACAATATGTCATTTGAAAAGGTACGAAAGAAGAGACACACGTAAATATTTATACAAAATTACTTTGTCACAAGAATTACACCAAGTTGTTTAAACGATATATTTTATTATTATTTAATATTATGTTACACATCATTACTTGCAAACTTTGACATCTAAGTTGGGTGGACACCCCAAAGATCAACAAGTATACGTCATCACATGAAGCAATCCATTTAAAAAAAGAGAAAAACAAATATAAAAAAATGGGAATATCAAACTAAACTCATGCACATAAACATACAAAACAAACTCCCTTAATACTATAAAAAAAAAAACTCTAAACTAATAACAAGAGGAAATTTATTATCAATCTTAGATATAAAAGCTTATCTGTACAATGATTATGGTAAAAATATTGATGATATCAGATCTTTAAGATTCAAGATCTTGTTGTATTGTGTTTTGTTGGGAGATTCTTGCAAAACTAAAAAATATAACTAATGGGTCTAATAAAATGCACTCAAAATTAATATTGAGTAAAAGTTAATTAATTAGTAGAATATTCGGTCAGATGATCCTTTTCTCAAGAATTTTAGGTTTAATGAACAATAACCTTTTTAACTTATTAATTGTACCATAAACAGGAGAATCATATTCTAAGAAATTTATAGTATAATGGTTATGTGCATGTACGAGTTAAGTTTGTACATCTAATGCATAAATTATTGTTTTGAGAAGAAATAAAAAATGCACGGATACATAGCAGAGGAAAGGGGTGCTGGCTGTGGCATCATATTCTAAAATACCATTCGGGATTTATTCAGAGGTGATGAAATATAGGTCATGGAAGCATCGAATATATGTGACAATTCATTGAATAGGTGAAAGTCATAAATTTACACAATCTCCTCACTTTTTTTCTTTACGAATTTTAATGTCTTATAAACTAACTTTGATTTAATAGGTATTAGAAAACGAATATTGGTCAATATTTATTCACTGTCAAGTTTAAGCGAATATGTCGAAATAAATAATTAATTAAAAAATATATTGAACTTAACCATTATTAATTTATATTTGTGTTTTTCCAACTTTTTTTAAAAGCAAATGTACTTGGATAAGGTATTTTAAGAGAATAATGTGTTTCTTTAGAAAAATTGAAATACTTTGTGTTAAAGTATGTTGTTTGAATAAGGAATTTTGAAAGAAATTGAAATTCTAGCAATTATGTTTAAAACTAAAGAATTTCAAACCTAAAAGGTAAAATATTGAAATTCTTCACATTCTCAAATTTATGGTTTTCATAGTTTGGATTGATATGAGTCTAGGTCGATTCGGCTTAAGTTAGATTCGAGTAGACTTGGTTCGACTTGACGTGAAATTGATCCAAATTAATCAAGCCTAAGTTGACTTCAATCTGTCAAACCTAGAGTAACTTATAGCTCAACCTAGAGCAAGGCCAACTTAACTCAACCTAGGTTTGGTCTAACTTGGTTAATTGACTCAAGTCAACTCAACTCAACTAGGCCTAGATCGACTCAGCTCGACTCCACTTGACCTAGTCTTGATTAAGCTAGCCCAACCTGATATTTATTGGACTAGGACCACATAGGCCTAGCCTAACAAGGTTGAACGTTACTTGGCTCTAACTAAAATGAATGTGGACCTGCATCGTCTCAACTCAAAGTTTAAACTAGGTACAAGCCAACTTGGTTCAACTCAACTCGCTCAAATTGACTTGACTTGACTTGACTTCGCGCAGGTTAATCTTGTTCCTCTTGGGTTGAGCAAACTCAACTTGACTTGGCTCGACCAACTCTTGATTAGGCTAGTCTTGACTTGATCTTAATTAGACTAGGACTGATCTAGGCCTAGCATAACACAATTTAATGTTTGTTAATCATGACTTCGATGAACATCAACCCACTTCTAACAAACTGAATCTAGGTTGCCTTGACCCACTTCCTCCTATGTATGAACCGACTTGGCCCAACTTGGATTTGGAGGCCTAAGCCAATTCGGCTTGACCTAGGTCTAAGCCCGCTTGACTCGACTAAGGTATAGGCCTACTTGTCTCAAGTTGGGCCAAAACCAACTTAACTCGACATGAACTTGGATGAGCTTTATTGGTGCTATCTTACTTGGATATGACCTATCTATAATTTCATAACTTTAAAATAATCTCATTTAACATAAATTGAGTAGAAGTTTTGCAAATATAAAACAAAACAAAAAAAAAAACTTGATAAACTTCGATAAAAATAACATATTAAGATCGACTACAAATGATCATCAATATTGATACCTTTTTACTTTTAACAATTATTTGATATATATTTAAATAGGTTTTTCAACTTGGTGTTAAAATACTTTATCCAAACAATAAAATAAAATAAAATAGTCTTTATACAATTGTTCTATAATTGCCAATAATTAAAAAGATTTACAAGAATTCTTAATTGCTCTCGTATTTTAACATATGATGGTAGTTCTAGTTTTAACTATGAGTGAGATACAACATCATTTTTTGTAATAGTCATTGTGATATGCTTTTCTAATTTTTTTTTATTAGTTTGTTTGACTTTCAATAATAGTTCTTGATAAAATCGTAGTTGAAAATCACATATAGTAAGAATTATATTAAGAATAGTCATCATCATATGTGTAACTTTTTTTCAATGATTGTTCTATTTTATGACTACCTCTAACCTCAATTCGACCAATTATCAAACACATTGTCCCAAACTTAATCTAATTAATTAGAATTTATTTTACTTCACACAATATAAAAAACATGATTATAAACACATGGTCCAACATGAAAGTCCAAATCCTTTTTATTCAACATATCAATAAGTAAAAGTGTAATTCAAGTGTCAAAGCATATTTAAAAGGGTAGTACAAGCTAAGTAATGCAAAAGCAATATTGTTTTGCCAACTATCCTAAATTATTATATATAACCATTTGCAAATGTTTTCTCATGTGTTTCTAACACAAGCCGATGCTTCTAAGTTTAACAATTGCGTTTTGTTGAAAAACAACAAAATATTTTGTAATACAACATTTAAAAGCAACAATTACAAGGTTAATTAATATTGTCACATTTAATTTTAAGACTAATTGACACTAAGTGAAGTTATCCAAATCAAATGAGCCTATTAATAGAAAAATACTAAGATGACTGGAATGTAAGGGTGACAATGTGGGTCAGCATGGCCCATTTAAGCCTATCCCACACTAGGAATGCACATGGCGGGCCAGGCTGGCTCTTCTCGTAAAGAAAACACAAGCTAAAAGTCTGGTCCGTCGCATATTCTTTTTGACCCGCAGGACCACGAGTTGGCATGTTTTTTTTTAATTATGATAAAGCTTTCAATGTTCAACAAATTGGGAAACTTTAACAAGTTCACAAAATTAAGCAAAGACTTTGAGGAGTTGAATGATAAATTGATAATTCAACATTTTCATTATATTCATATTCGTACTACAACAAACACGATTTATTCTTCAAATTTTAGCACATTCAAAAATACATAACACTTGTCTTTTCCACTCTTACAAGAATTTGGAACATTCACGTAGAAGTCTAGAAGGAAAGTAATTAATATACATAAGTGCAAGTTTTTTTATGCGGGTCGCGAGCCAGCTCGCATAGGCTATTGGACATTTTACAGGCTAGTAGACTCAATATCTCAGCATGCCCCGCATTTTTTGGTTAAGCCCACATTGCCACCCTTACTTGTATGTTTTGATATTACTTACCTTTCATCACAAAATTAATGTTTATCAAGTATAAGTGTTCAACAAATTCATAAGCTACACTCCAAAAATAGAGATATGTGATATCTCCAATAGATATAATAAAAAGATTATCCAAATATTTTTATGGTAGTCTGAATATTATTTTTATATTCATGAAACACCAATGCAAGAGGATTTTTAACAATGATGAAAATATTCTTTTTACAATGATACCAGAAGTGTTTTTAAAAATAGATTCACAGGGACCCTTAACTGCCATTGTATATATTCACATATAACAATAGTTATAGTTTTAACCTTCAATTTTTATGTTCGATACAACAATAATTCTTGCAACAATTATATGCATTTTAATTATCTTTCATTAAACTTTTGGCTAACTTTCAACATAGGCTTTTGATTAAACCGTAGTTGATGCTCTAGCATGACAACAACTATATTAAGAATCGTCATCATTTGTGTAGCTTTGTGATGTAATGGTTAAAAGGACGTTAGAATCATGATCAACTCAAGAAGTGTTGGAAGGCTCAAAATCCATTAAAGATAAGATAGTAATGTTGAAATCAAAGGAAATACCATGGTTATGATTCAAGTGTAATTAAAGTTTCAAGGTGTATTTAACAAAAACAAAATAACATGCAATGTAATAGATTATGGAAGAAAAATTACTCAGTATTTTTAATACTAATTTATCTTATACTGTAGATTACGTTCAACTCTTAGCCAACTAGTCTCCAACTAGGAAAATTACTGCCACAAAGCACACATGAGTATTCTTTTAGAACATAGTCACTCTTGTCTAACCCCTTACGAGTTTTATTTCAAAATGTAGCCTTTTCTAGCTAATCCACCAAGTATTCTTTGACACTTAATCACTTCTGACTAAAAACTCTGTATTGTTTCAACAACTCTTGACTTAACATGAGTATTCTTTAAACATTTCAATCTTGACCTGTGGCACATGACGAACACAAAGTCTATATTCCTCAATTTGCGAAGATGTGACAAAGGCAAGGTCACCTTTGGAGGAGTCGACAAAAGTACGATTTCAAGTTTTGGCTCTTTTGAAATTCTCTCCTTGTGTTAGCTAAAAATCTTTTGCACATTGAAAGGCTCAAATATAATCTATTAAGCAAAATCCTTGTGAATTTAAACTCAAAGTATGTTTCAAAATTGTCAAATAAAAGCCTCATCCGAAGATTTCCCATTCTTTCTTGGAAAGTTCATCTTCTTTGCAAAGCTTGTTACAATAAAAAGCAATTAAAAAGCTCTTTCAAATATAAAAATTGTGTTTCTACTACTAGACCTTTGCAACTTTTGCACTGGATCATTTAAATAACTAGCCAGAACGTTGAGTTTGGGTGGTAAAAGGTATGAGTCAGACCAACTTTTGCACTCAGGTTGTAGCCAGAAATGGTCGCATTCCATATAATATTTGGCTTTCTAGTCAAAAGTGGTCGATTTTTCAAATAATACTTGGATTGTTTTAGTCAAGGTGGTTGAGGTTCAAACAATGTCAGCTTTTGTCTTTTCAATGTTAGTCTGCTTAGTAAAACTTGAACAAGTTGATCAAGAACTAAACACGATTTGCCTTTGTGGATGAACTAATATAAATATTTACAATATAAATTCTCTTTCCTTAAATTTTTTTTAGATTGCATGTTATAAAACATGCACTAATAAAAGAATGAGAGTTTTCAAAATAATAAGTTTTCTTAAACATTTTTTATATATAGATAACCTGTAAAAACTTTTAATATACAATTCAAGGTTTTTTCTTGTGTATTTAACATGTTTTCACATTATTGAAGGAGTTAGACTTTGAGAAGTTTCTTCATGATGGTTTACCTTCCGATAAGTTTTTTGTTATCATTTATTGTCTTTCTGAATTAAAATATATTGCTTGTAATAACAAGAGAAGAGAAGATTAATAGTTTAGTACTTTTTGATCAAATGTGAGCACTTTATGTAAGTCTACAAAAGTGAGTAAATTGTGAATTTGTTGTGATTATGAAACATTCCCTTCTCATAATACACAAGTATTCAACTAAAATTTATTTCACATTTACTATGATAATCTCCTCCATTATTAACACTTTGAAACTCCATAACTGCGTGTGCAGAATTATGCAATGAACACAAGAACAACAGTACTGTTTGGTAGACATGCTTTGGTGACAGGCCCACGTTGCTGAAATAAAGGTCAAGATCAAAAAGCATGTAGGGTCAAATGCATGGTGTTGTGTGTAAAAAAAACGTAGTATGTGGTAACACGATAATGTAAATAACGATGCATATGAATGAAAACACTGATGAGTTGGGTAGAGGCTCTAGGGCGCACCAAATGTTATATGCTATCCTAATCAGACCATCATTTTCATGGCCTGTCATTGGTGCCACACGCCTGAACCCTCGCATGTCTTTTTCTTTTCCACGTGGAAATACATGTTTCTCTTATTTGCATCAGACCATTTTCCTATAACAGTAGAAAAGTTAATATATGTGGTTAACGTTTCCTTCTTAATCAACTTCTCCATGCCAATTCTTCTTATATAAGGATCAGTATTATAAGCAGGAGTTATACCTTATTATAGTTTTCTAATTAAGAGTTACTGTTTTTGTTACGGCATGTAAATTGGGGTGCTTATGCTGATATTTTCAGCTTATACAAATTTAAGTGAGATGACACCAAGTTGTGTTCACATATGAAGATGACAAAGAATATTTATTGCACATGATGCTTGAGTTGTTACATTTTTCCTTAACTGTGTATGTTAGTCAGTTTGTTCAATTCATGCTTATGAACCTACTTAATCATCCTTTATATTGTTTCTGCAAAGTGTTAAACAAAACTCATAATATTCCTTTTTTTTATTTCTCTGTATTGTTCTGTGCAAATATCTTTTCATGCATGAGAGGGTCCCAAATGGAAAAAGAAAAAGAAAACCTAAAAATGGCGTATCTTTGAGCCACCCATCTTAGGGCGCTGTCAGTTCTCCACAATTATAATGGTGATTTTGCAATCCATGCCTTGGTAGAAAACTGAAAAGATGGCACCTTTGTTTGTTTGTTTGTTCCATGAGAAAATATTACATGATCTAAATATTAAGAAATCTAATTGTGAGTTCAAGTTCCAGGAAGTAAATAATGAGAAAATTGAATAAGATCCATAAATTCATTGCATTAAGATTTATAATTAAAGGTGGTCTAAATCTCTTATGTGCATTAAACTCGTTAACTCAATCCAAATTGGTGTGAGTCTGAGGAGAGAACAAGGAGTGGAAAGGGTACATATATGTTACAGTTTTTGTAGCTTTTTCATTGAAGGTCCAATCATGTTTACAAGTAGGGTAGATAGTGGGTTTAGAACCAAGGAATAGAACACAGAATTCAGTATTGTTATTAGCAAGATACTGGTATGCCAAATATATTACCAGCCTCATCAGATATGTCATCACACTATTATATGCTGCTTATCCTAAGTACATTGGACATGCAGGATGGAGGAATTATTCCATACCAAAACCGCGTATTAAAGTGAGCCTTATCTACTAATTCCCTTGTACAAAGATTCCAACATCAGGTGTTGGAACTTACCTAATCTATAGCAGTAATAATTTAAAGAAGATTTGGCACTACGAGTGTGCAAATACGTGTTGGATTTATAAAATTTCAGTATGCTACTTTTTCCATATATTTTGCAGATATTCTTTTTGGCACGGAAATAGGGAAGCAAGAGGTGGTCATGTTCTCCCCTATGGTTTTCTGTGCTACAAAATTGACTTCTCATTGCCACTCATCAATCAAGGTCTCTTAGAACTCAATTGCCAAAACTTGACGAAATTGAAATTGTGATGCTTTTGAAGTGATGAGTGCAACCTCTTGGTTTATATGTGAGGAATGGACTCAACTTTACAGTTAAACAAAAGGGGTTGCTTAATGAAAGTGGAGAAGTTGTGAAAAGCTTTTAGTTATCCTGAATTAGTGGAAATCAGGTTGGGCTAATTAGAGAACACCTTTGTGTGCTAGCAAATAATTTAGCCAATATATTTCGCTTTTTAACTATTCAACAAATTCTTGACTTAACATACCAAACAATCACACTAAATACAATCCATATCAAAAATCAGAAATGCCCTTAGATTGTTTGTTTGCGTTTCAATTCCAAGTCTGTGAAGTGACATCGCTAAGATCAATCATCACATCCAAGGTATTAGTCTGAAACTTCATCACAGTTCTTTGGGGTGAGAGGAGGTAAGAGTATTTTAATTGTTCTTGATATCGACTCTTAAGTGATATGAGACTATTGAATTTACCTAGACAGTTTGTATATTAACAACATCAGCAACAACAATAACTCTGATTTTTGCTAGTGAATTATTGTGGCAAACTTTATGAATTGGAAAAGCTTGGTCATCCTCTGTCTATCTCTGAATAGTCTAATTTGTCCCTTCTCGGACAGAACCACTTTAAATTGCCACCCTTTTCAAAATCCTCATGAAGACATGTTGGCCGAGGAGTGATCCTAACCCGTGGTGGTTTGGTTACTTTCCGGTGAGGCATGCCATTGTACATGCCAAATCCTCAAGTGGAGAAGCATAGGATCTAAGTATATTATAGAATGTGCTCAAGAGCATCAGTACCACAACATCAATCAAAATACCTTTTCCAACTCCATATATTATGTCATTTTGGGTTTCCCTTAAGCACTCACAAGGCAACAACACACTCATCATCTAGAGCTACACACTCTACTTCTTCCTTCTGAGGTTTCCAACAACAAACACAGAAGATGGTGAAGTTCTCAAAGCAGTTCGAGGGGCAACTCATTCCGGAATGGAAAGAGGCCTTTGTTGATTATTGGCAACTCAAGAAGGACCTCAAAAAACTCCATCTTTTTAATAACACCAACAACACACCCAACAACACTAGCACTTCTTTACCTAAGTACATATTTTCATCACTAAGAAACTACTCTCCATTTGGCCACCAACATAGAGAGCATGGACCAATACAAGTAATCCATCTTTCTCTTAAGACACACATATAAGAAACAAAGTTTTCTCAATTTTATCATTTTTTTATGCTTCTTTTGGTCTTTTTCAGGTCCATAGGAAACTTGCCTCATCATCTTTTAATGGGGACATGTATGAGACTGAACTGCTAGATCAGTTTTCTGACACTGATGCCACCAAAGAATTTTTTGCATGTCTGGACCAGCAACTAAACAAGGTCAACAAGTTCTACAGAACCAAGGAGAAAGAGTTCATGGATAGAGGAGATTCCTTGAAAAAACAAATGGAAATCCTCCTTATTCTCAAAACCACGTTCAAGGAGCAGCAGAGCAAAGCAGGCTCTTCCCATGGCTCCAAGGAAGATCAATCTATCTCATGCACATTCTCAAATGGTAAACAACTAACTTTGTTTCTCTCATCTTACATAATTCAATGTCCTTCATATGAATGAATGTTTATTCACAAGTTCATTTCATTGCAATTGTTTTCTTTCAACTATCATATTGAATAGTATTTCCCTCATGTTAGCACACATGTATTAACATGATAACTATTTGTTGTTAAACTCATATTTTTCTAAGTTTCCAATAATATTTGTTTAAAAAAACTCATCCACCCATGTCACCTTTTACGTATAACAACTAGCAACACTGGATGATAAGACAACTCATTCATTTTTCGGTGATACTATTCAGTAGGAATAACATGTGCACGAATTTCTCCAAAGTAAAGCGAAATGAAGGTTTTCGGAAATAAACATTGACTGGAAAATTTAGAAATATAAAATGATATTACACAGAAATAAATATACACAGTTCATGTGAGTTTTGTGAAACCCTTAGTGAACAATTACTGTTTTTTTTCTTTATTTGCTTTATATAATCAAACTTTTATAATTAACCAAACTAAATGAGCATGAAACACAAACAAAAACGATTGTCATGACAACGACTGTTAAACATTTTTTTTGTGTTTTATGCATGAAACATGATATGAGAAGTGATGAGTAATTATGTGTGTCTAAAAGTCTGTTCATTGGAAACAGAGGAGGACTCTGTTAGGAGCAGACCACAGCAAGAAGAACTGCAGGACACAACAAGCACAGATGAATTGGAGAAAATTGAGGCTCCATTTTCAGATTCCCCTGGTGCAGAAGAACTTGCCAAGTCTTTGCAAATGAAAAGAGAAGATGGTAAATTCAGAACACTTTCTGGCCGTGTGATCAACTGCCAAGGGAAGAATCTGAGGATAAACATTCCCTTGACCACACCATCCAGAACCTTTTCAGCCATAAGCTACCTTCTCAGGGAAGATTTGCTTAACCAGTCTTCAAGGAAATGTGGTCCAGAAGGTGGAAACATGCACCTGAACAAAACTAATTTGCACCATGCTGAAAAGATGATCAAAGGAGGTTTCATTGAGCTCTACAAAGGCCTAGGATATCTCAAAGTTTACAGGTAAAAAAAACAAAACTTGTTTTTCAAGCATGTTTGTTTAATAAACTTAACAGATGTATTCCATTTAATATGAAAAATCTTATGTTTTGTTCAATTTTCAGGAACTTAAACATGCTTGCATTTATAAAGATTCTGAAGAAGTTTGATAAGGTAAAGAATTAGAGGCTTCAAAGTTGATGCTACAAATTGGGTTTCAACTATGTTGTACTAAACAAACAGTACAAAACATTTCTTTGTGGTTTTTCAGGTCACAGAAAAACAAATTCTTCCCATTTATCTCAAAGTGGTTGAGAGTTCCTATTTCAGTAGCTCAGATAAGGTAAATCTCAGACATACACTAAAACTGCTTCCTAGTAAAATATCTGAGTTCCATCAAATGGACTGATAAAAATATGTGTGATACATATCAAATCATGTCAAGAGTTTGGCCACAAGTTATGCTTGCACATGAATGGTCACCGACAATCTCAAGTGGCCAATAATCCTATGTTTCATTTTGTGCACCACTAGATGACCTTGAATCATGCAAAATAAAAATTAGATATGGCTGTCTGTCACTTGCACAAGGGTTTCTTTAACTTTTTGAACTGGCTTTGTTTTGTTTGCTTATTACTCTGAGAAATGACAGGTGGTGAAGTTAGCAGACGAAGTTGAGGAACTGTTCATCAAAAATTTTGCTGAGGAAAACCGAAGAAAGGCCATGAAATACCTTAAACCAAGCCAACGCAAAGAATCACATGCTGTAACTTTCTTCATTGGTGAGTTGCTCTCAGCCAAGTATTGATCTTTTTTACTTGAACTTCTATTTTGTGTCTTTTGCTTGTCAACCATTTTGGTAGAGATCTTTAGTCTTGTGCTTTGTGACCATTGGTATCAAAAGAAACCACAATAAGGAACCTTTTAATGCACTAGGTTCACAAAAGGAATGGCAGTAACTGGTCCACTCTATAGTGGATGGGAAGTACAGGTCCCATGCTACTCTCTATTAATCATATTTGAGCCATACATAACCTTATGAAGGATAAAACTTAAAAAGCCTATCTAAACATATAAGGGAAGTATCTCAGTGGCTCTTTGGCAATGGTGCCTATGTGGGTTTCACTAACAAGATTATGCCTATGTGGGTTCCTTTATTGCAATTATAGTACACCAGCACCATAACATTTGTTTCATCATGTCCTTGTTTTGGTAAACCTAAACCTATTTTGATCATGCTTGCAAGCTAAAACCAAGAAAATAGAGTCAAATTTAAAGTTCCATGACCTTAATGATTAATTCTAGGTGAATTTAAGGGGTGAATAGATACAAAATTTTCAAACACTTTTTACTCTAAAGAGTGCAGATTGTGTAGAAAGTTACTTACTTCCAAAATAACTTATTAGAGATTATGTTTCAAACAAAATCAGGACTATTTACTGGATGCTTCTTGGCACTTCTTGCGGGATATGCTATAATGGCTCATGTGACTGGTTTGTACAGACCACATCAAAATTCTGTGTACATGGAAACCGTCTACCCTGTGCTTAGGTAAGTAAAAGTGGTTCTTACATCAGAAAACATAAGTCAAATTTGCATAGTATTTGCACATCAATAAGTTCTGTCATGTCTTTGCAGCATGTTCAGCCTTGTGTTCCTACATTTCTTTCTCTATGGTTGCAATATTCTTGCATGGAGAAAAACTCGTATAAACTACAGCTTCATTTTTGAGCTGGCCCCTACCAAGGAACTCAAGTATAGAGATATATTCTTAATTTGCACGATGGCAATGAGTGTTGTGGTTGGTGTTACGTTTCTTCATCTGACTCTACTGACAAAAGGGTATTCATATGCCAAAGTACAAGACATTCCTGGACTTCTACTTCTGGTAAATATGCTTATCATACATTATACATCACATTCACTTTTACATTTTTTTGGCCTAATACTTTAGTAAGCACAGCTGAAAATTTAACACTGTTACTGCACTTGCAGGGCTTCTTATTAATACTAGTGTGTCCCTTCAACATTATATACCGGTCAAGCCGTTACCGTTTCCTTTGTGTGATAAGAAACATAATTTTGTCACCCCTTTACAAGGTAGTGTTTCCCACTATCATCATTGTAGAATCATGTCATCAGGCACAACAAACAGTAGCACTAATTGTCCAAAAAGTGAAAAGATGTTCAATGAAACAATTTGGCTTCTCTCTTCTTTTCAGGTTGTCATGCTGGATTTTTTCATGGCTGATCAACTTTGTAGTCAGGTATGAAGATTTTTCATTACCATTAATGAATAGCTTTTTACTCTAAGGAAAAAATGTAATATTTATTCAACAGTTGTATCATTATTTTGCAGGTGCCAATGCTCAGGAGCCTTGAGTACGTGGCATGTTACTATATAACTGGTAGCTATAAAACTCAGGACTATGGATATTGCATGAGGACAAAGCACTATAGAGATCTTGCTTATGCAGTGTCATTTCTCCCCTACTATTGGAGAGCTATGCAGGTAAAACAAAACACTGAGTAAATTACATCAACACTTGTTTAGGTTCAGCCAAGTTTCTCATGATACTCTTTGACTGCTACATTACCCTTTTGATTATCCTGCAATAACCATTTAGAAAACAAGGGTCATGGTAATCTCAAAAGCCCTCAAGGACTGATACTGCAATTTACTTTGAAAGATTTGAACTTTTCTTCCTTTGAAGCATATCATGATATCCATTCCAAAAGGGTAGAACTGATGTGTCCTATAACTGATGTTTTGCAGTGTGCTAGGAGATGGTTTGATGAAGGGCAAACAAGCCACCTTGTGAATCTGGGAAAATATGTATCAGCAATGTTAGCAGCTGGTGCCAAAGTGGCTTATGAGAAAGATGGGAGTGTAGGGTGGCTCTGTGTTCTGGTGATCATGTCAAGTGCAGCAACTATGTACCAATTGTACTGGGACTTTGTAAAAGACTGGGGTTTGCTTCAAATGAATTCCAAGAATCCATGGTTAAGGAATGAATTAATGCTTCACAGAAAAGCCATTTACTACTTCTCAATGGTACATGTCAGGCCCCTCTCTATCTATTCACCTAGGACCCTGTAGTGTGGACCATTGCCTTACAATTGGCACCCAAAAGCTACCTTCACTCATCAAAATTATTCAAACATGCTAATTATCGTAATCTAACCAAACAACACATCAACCATGCTATTGGGTGTTCATGATAATAAAATGTCACAAAGTGGAGAATCAACATATTCTCAAAAGAAATGCTGATAAGGCCATTACACAAATTAAAGTGAGATTCTCCAAATCTAGATCAAAAAAGGACAAAAGATAACAACAGAAGGTTATATTTTGCCTGATACTAAAACCACACATAATAGGAGCTAATTACTATTTGCAAATATGGACCCTTCCATTTTCACACATTGACCATGAAAAACTTTGGCAATTTATGCAGGGGTTAAATCTTGTTCTGAGGCTTGCTTGGTTGCAAACTGTTCTTCATTCAAGTTTTGAAAATGTTGATTATCGAGTTACATGCTTATTTTTAGCATCTCTTGAAGTTATTAGACGAGGGCTATGGAATTTCTTCAGGTAAATGAGTTAAAGTGCATTTATTTTCACTCATGACACAACATACATGCATAATCTTTGTCTGATACGAACCAGGTTTCTCAAATTTTATGTCAAAATTAGTTCCTGTCTTTGAAAAACATGATTTTAGTACTCATATTTTATAATTTGTACTATCTTAAGTTTTATATCTTATCAACATCATTGGTACCAAGCCAACAGTTACCAATATTATAAAATAGGATGTTCGAAAACATTCTGAGACTAAGTTTACCTCAAGATTTGTTTTACCATTACAAACTGTGTATCAGTCACGTGAAGTTTACACAAAAACATATCATGAAAAATAATATTTTTCTGGTGCAGATTGGAGAATGAGCATCTAAATAATGCTGGGAAGTTTAGAGCAGTGAAGATAGTACCACTTCCTTTTCATGAAGTTGATGAAGAAGACTAATAATAAAGCCATTGGGTGATTTATTCGAGGTTGGGGATGCTTCCAGACAAGTATTTCAAGGAGAAGATTTGTTGTCTTCCTTCAAGTTGATGTAACATTGATCAACTTGATTATTTCATTTGGTTTATTTGCCTCATATCATCCTCAATTCTATTATACAATTTTTCATTAACAAGAAATACAAAATTAATGAAAAAGTGTTGCTCCACTTTATTTTATGTACTTTTTAGATCCCTTATTATATCATCCACAACATTGTGTATAATTTACAATTAAAGAAATGGGAAAGCAAAATAGCATGTTCTCCAATAAAACTGATAGGGTTAATATGCTTTGGGAATATAATTGAGTTATTCCTCAAAAGAATTGGCAAATCCCTTTTTTTTCTATAGGGGATTAGGTCAAATCAATCTTGTCTTCTCTCCCGATGACAATTTAAGGGTTAATAAAAATACTCAAAGTAAAATGTGTAGTGATAATTTAAATCACTTTCTGAAAAATACTTTGCAAATGTCCATTCAATAAAAGAATGAATTGATTTTGATATTAATTATCAATAAATTAAAAGTTATTGTAAACATGATTTTTAAAATAATTACTATAAAATTTTATAATTTTCAGTTATTATAAAAAAAAAAGAAAGATAATATATACAGTCTACTTCAACTATAAAGGAATACCTATAAAGAAGATTGAGCAACTAGCTTTTTCAACAAATTAAGCATCAATATCTCAAAGTGGTTTATACAATAGGTGCTGTTTGGAGACACTATCCCTATTGGTTCAATTTTGAAATTGTGCTCATTGTTAAGGCATAAAAGTTGAAGAGGATAAGGTAGGCTAAATCAAATAGTAGAAAGATAACAAACAATAGATCTTTACCTCGTACAATTGGTCCGAAATATTTTACATGAAGATTTGAGAAATGTATTCGGTGAAAAATATCATGTTGTTGTATACCAATGTTTCATTGTTGCCATCATGGTGTCACTGAAATCGTCCATAATGTAATCAAGAACAAGAACCCACCAAAGTTATCATAAGGTGAAGGGTTGATTCATTCCATATATTTTATCAAGTACGTTTTGAATTAAATGAATCCACTCCGAAGTGAATTGGGAATCTATCTATTATCCACATTTTATTTTAAGTATTAAAAAAAATATTTATCTTTGATAAATAATTGGATTTTTCTTTTTATTCCTACTAGTTTTTTCTTTAAATATCTCTAATTTTAAAATTGTCTTAAATATTTGGTTTCATTGTTCAAAACACTATTTAAACCGCTAGTGGAATAAGAAAAACAATAACAAATTTATTAAAAAGAAATTATTAAAGAAAAAATTATGTTAAAGTTGTTAAATAGTGATCCGTCTAATCAAATATTGATACAATGCATGTGATCTAATGGGACATTATCTCCACTATTGTATCTACATCATAATAAGAAAAAATATACACTTAATATTAAAAGACTAAAACAAGTGTTAAATGACCATATAATCTGTAACAAAGTAAAACTTTACTCATCCATTTAATATATTATATTGTATTAAAACAAAGATCAAGTTAAAGCCATTCTAATAAAATAATGCAAATTTTGTTTAACAATTATTAAGTCAAAATTTTTTTTAACTTAGATTGAAAATGTGTACACAGATAAACAACATAAATAATATCCTTAAACATTACAAGATATAAAAGTAGATCAATTATCTAAGGATAAATGGTACAATTTACTATTTTGAATCCTTACTTAGATACAGTGAAGTCATTTTATGCGTGAGTATTTTTTTTTTTTTGATAATGATATAATAACATAAAGAATTTGGCTACTTCTCTTGCAACCCATATGTGACAATTAAGTGGGTATTTTTTTTTTTTTAACTGAGAGAAAAGAGAAAGGAAAGGGGTTTGAACAAAGTGGGTTTCAGGACTCTTCAACTCCTCTCCTTCTTAAAGTCCTCTTCTTCTTCAACTCCTCTTCTTCTTCAATCTCGCATGAAGCTCTTGAACCCTTGCTGGTGGTGTTGACTATATTATTATTGTTGAAAGCTTTTTTGTTTTTCTTCAAACCCTTATTGTTGGATCCCGCATTGTTGAAATCCGACTCAATTGTCGAAATTCATCTTCATCTTCGAAGCCCTCTTGTTGAAAGCTTGTTAAACCCTGTGCAAGTTCCAATTCCCCACAAGTTCTGAAAATCCTAAACCTAATTTTAATTTTTTTCGTCTGTTTTCAATTGGGGTTTTTATCGTAAATTTCTTTGTGTAGTTCGGTCCTTCGTTGCGGAAGAGTGGTATTGGTTGATTGGTAAGCACTCTATCATTATACAATGGTTAACTGTGTTTTTAGTCAGTCCCTTCTGCATTCCTTTGTCGATTAAGAAAAGAGTGAATCCTAACCCCTTAATCAGTGAAGGCTTTCAAATAAACTTAGGCACCTACTGTCAGAAGTACTTGCAAAGTCAAATATAAATAAGTGTCAACCCAACTGATTTCTTTTGCACTTTTGTGATACCTCTTAGCATACGTGACTAAGTAAGTGTTCACTTTAAGTTTTTCAAGTAAACATGATATTTCCTGCATTTATGACAATATATATGGCATAACACGTGAGTAAATAAGTGTGAACCCAAGTATAAGTATTTGGACACTATGTTCCCAAGCAAACAATACTTCACAAAATACCATTTTGACAAGTTGAGTGAATGAGTAAAGTTTTGGTCATCATTCTAGAAGTATTTCAAGTTATTTTTACTAAATATTATATTGCATTCCATTGTTAATTATTTACAGTAGGTTCTATTGACAAACTATTTCTTCATCATAGGAAGAGCTTCAACATGTGAATGGGTTCTGGATCCAAAAAATATTCACCGTGATATGATTCTTCATGCAATAGAGTACAACACTTTTGATTTCCCAAAAGAGGAATGAAAACAGTTTATGGAAAGTTTGACTGTTGTTGAAGGTAAATTTGTGCCTTGTTTAAAGCTATTAAGTGTCAACCCACGATATTTGAATTGTGCATTACCTGTCGATGTTGATTATACATGTCCCACCTTAATTGTGACTGATTCGCATTATCAGTAACATGTAACCGTAAATGGCTGAAAAGGTTATTTGGCGTATTAACCATAAATAACTAAAGCACTTCTCCTCTTTCTAGGTTAGAATAACATATAAGTCCAGTATGATAAGCATGTGTGAACCAGGAGTCAAATAAGCGTTAACCCAATTGTGTGTTTTTCACTTTTTGAAACATGGTCATAATTGACAATATTTTCAAGTATAATTTTGGACTCCTTGCCTTATTTATGTACATGTAATTGTGAATAGTTAAATCACTTGTCCTTTTTTTAGATGAGAATAACATATAAGTCCAGTATGAAATGCAAGCACTACAAAAAATCGTGTAAGTTACGACATTTAATTTTGCAAATAACAATGTTTTTAAACGTCGCTATTTATGCTAGTGGTGTTTTTCGAAAACGTCATAATTCTTGTCGCTACAAAGTATAATATGGTGTTTTGTACTTAAACGCCGCAACAAACGCCATGTTATACATTGTATAAAGTGGCGTTTTAAAGAGGTAATTATGTCAGTTAAAAATGACGTTTCTTACTTACTGGAAAACGAATCCAGTGGAAAGAGCGACATTTACAAATGCCATATTTCACATCATATTACAACATTAATAAATGTCAATATTATAAATAATTATTTAATAAATTATTTTATTATTTATTATTATCTACCTATATTTATAATTTCATAATTTAGTAATATTTTATTATTCATTATTATCCACCTATATTTTAATTTCGTAATTTAATATATTTTGTCCTTAATAATGACAAAATTATTTACAAAAATTATAAAACTCTAAAAAAGTATATGCGAGTACAAACAAAAATGAACAAAAAGATGAAATTTCATTGATTGCTCAACAATATCAAAGTGCAAGAGTTGAAATATTAAAACATAAAATAGACTATATTAAAAATAATTGTCAAAAATCGAACTACAATTCTATAATTAAATGTATAATTTGCTTTTGTCGTTTGATTGTCCTATATCATTTAGAGACGGTACATCACTTTGAATGTCCTGTGAATTGAATGAATAAAGAATTTAAGTAGTTGAACAATTTTAAAACAATACAATAAGATTAAGTAATTTTCTTAAGTAAATTATACCTCATTAGCATACGGGTGTACCAAAGCAGCAACCATTGTAAAAGAGATTTAGGAACATCTTCCCTATAAGCAATATAAGCAAGCAATGTTTGACAAAAATTAAAGAAATTATCTAATCAAAGAAAATATCAAATAAAGAATAAATAAATTATCTACAAAATTGATTGACAAAAATATCTAATCAAATAAAGAATAAAAAAAATAACTTTCAGGTATGCTAAAACTTTCGATCCTAATATACTCCATTTTAAGCCTTCCAAAAATGGCACAAAAGAAACTTCAAAATTCAAATTCCTTACTTTATTTTTGGTAAATTTTCTTTTCCACAAAAAAAAAAATTAAAATGTTAAAATATGGTTGTCGCTCTTCCAACTTGCAGCAAATCATCAAAATATGGTTTTATTGAGATCTTGGAGGGAGTTCTAGAAGGAGCAATTTGCTCTACTTTTTTAGAGGGTTGGCATATGAAGACATGATTTACGTGAATGTTCACCAGGGCTATCAAGAATTCACACTCTATTGAAGTTGAAAAACAAATGAAGAAGTTCCTAGTGTTGGTGGTGCCTCCTTTAGAAAAAATGTGCAAGACTATTATATTGTCCAAGACTTGGAAATGATTGTGTGGCTGAAAAGGCAGAGAGGATTCTGAAACTATGGCTGGCATGCTCTCATCCTATTGCTAGTGAGAGACCAAAGATGCGAAAATTTTTTCAAATCATATTTGGTTCAGTATTTGTGCCTCGTGTTACACCTTTCAAACCAGCTTTTGCGTGCCCAGCTATGGATCTATCAAGCCTTGCCAATGACCTCACGCAAACCATAAAAACACAAACCATAAAAACTGAGTATACACCCATGAACAATACCACACATTCTACGCATGTTGATTTCTCAGGTAGTGGTTCTCTCGTCTAAAACACAATATATGCATGCATTCCAATTCCATCCCCTCTTTGAAGACAACCTTTTTACCTTGTTTTTTTTTATCTATATGTTGGTTAACTTTTCCTTCTAAAAGAAGCAAAATTTCCCATTATTTTTCCCAAACTTGATTTGATTTCATTTTTCAGTGATTAAGTATATGTTTTCTTGTAATTTCTAATTTTGATTGGAAAGGTGAAATAATTCATATTCTGTATGTTCTTTTATTTGTCACTCTAATACTTAACATTCACGTATTGTTTAAACATAAGCAAAAGGGATATACAATTAATAACACCTATCACAAGAATCTCAACACCTTTCTATTCACACTTTCTTCCCACACACAAATTAGCTATGGTTTCTACAATTCTCATATGGTAAAAACAATGACAAAGTGAGCGTGCAAATGAGATGTTAAGCTAGACGAGTGTCGCAGGTCCCTCAATGATTTACAATCACACAACTTTGTCCAAACCAGAAAGAGGCACTTCTAGGATGAAACACTAACAAATGTCTATTGCGTTATATAGCAAATATTGGGCTTAGTAGTGCCCATAGTAAAATTAAAACACATTTCAAGAAGCCTAAATTTCTAATGAACCCTAAATAATAACAGTAGAAAATTCTATTGAAAAATAAATAAAAAAACCCTATAACACAAATGAAGAATGTGAATGAGGTAAGACCGTAAGGAGATCGAACAACACAAACCGAGAACGCATCTGAAGTGGTTACAACAAACACTGAACAACGAATCGAGAACTGAATTGGGAACGAGAATGTGAACCCAAAGGTGAGCCAATGAATAGCGGACAATGCGACAGAAGTGGTTACAACGGATAGCAGCCAACAGATTGAACTGTTGAGTGTATCTCCGTCACGATAGCGTTCAGTGAGTCTAACAGTGGAACTTGGTGTTTAGAGTGGGATTTAGGTAGAGAAGGAAGTGGAAAACGAAAAATTTGAGAGAAGAATATAGAGAAGGGATTTAGTGGGAATTATTTTAGTAAATGTAAAAATTAAAGTTTTATATAAAATGTCGTTAAAAAATGTCACAATTTTAATGAATAGTATGACGATGTAAGAAGCGGTGGTTATAAATGTCATATTATACATACATAGTTTGATAATTGATAAAATGGCATATTATAATATAAAGTACGACGTTTTTAGTTAACCGTCATATTAAAAACGTCATTATATACATCATTTTTTATAGTGAAGTGTGAACCAGTGGTCAAATAAGTGCTAACCCACGACATGGGTTTTTAACTTTTTAAACATGATAAAAAATTCACAACATTTTGAACAATAATTTTGGAGTCCTTGCCTTATGTACATGTAACCATGACTAGCTAAAGCATTTGTCCTCTTTTTATGTGAGAATAGCATATAAGTGTAATATGAAACACAAGTGTGAACCAAAGGCCAAATAAGTGCTAAACCACGTTATGTGGTTTTCACTTCTTCATCATGGTTAGAAATTCACAACATTGTGAAGAAAATTTTGGAGTCCTTGAATTATTTATGTACATGCTACTATGAGTAGCTAAACTACTTGTTCTCTTTTTAGGTAAGAATAACATATAATTGCAGTATTAAACAAAGTGTGAACTAGGGGTCAAATAAGTGCAAACCCACATTATGGGTTTTCACTTTTTCATCATGGTAAGAAATTCACAACATTTTGAACAATAATTGTTGAGTCCTTGCCTTTTTTATGTACATGTAACCATGAATAGCTAAAGCATTTGTCTTCTTTTTAGATGAGAATAATAGATAAGTGCAGTATGACACATGTGAACTAGGGGCCAAATAAGTGCTAACCCACGTTATTCATTTTTCACTTTTTCATCAAGGACAAAAATTCACAATATTTTGAACAATAATTTTAGAGTCCTTGCCTTTTTTATGTACATGTAATTGTCAATAGCTAATACATTTGTCCGCTTTTTAGTGAGAATAACATATACATGTAGTATGCAATGTAAGTGTGAACCAAGGGCAAAATAAGTGCTAACCCACGTTATGTGGTTTTCACTTCTTCATGATGGTTAGAAATTCACAACCTTTTGAAGAATAATTTTGGAGTCCTTGTCTTATTTATGTACATGTTATCATAAGTAGTTGAAGTACTTGTCCTCCTTTTTTATAAGAATAACATACAAGTGCAGTATTAAATAAAGTGTGAACCAAGGGCCAAATAAGTGCGAACCCACATTATGGATTTTCAGTTTTTCATCATGGTAAGAAATTCACAAGATTTTGAACAATAATTGTGGAGTCCTTGCCTTTTTATGTACATGTAACCGTGAATAGTTAAAGCATTTGTTCTCTTTTTAGGTGAGAATAACATATAAGTGCAGTACGAAATGTAAATGTGAACTAGGGCCAAATAAGTGTTAACCCACGTTATTCGTTTTTCAGTTTTTCATCAAGGACAAAAATTCACAACATTTTGAACAGTAATTTTGGAGTCCTTGCCTTTTTTATGTACATGTAATCATGAATAGCTAAAGCATTTGTCCATTTTTTAGGTGAGAACAACATATAACTGCAGTATGAAATGTAGGTGTGAACTAGGGGTCAAATAAGTGCTAACACACGTTATGTGTTTTTCACGTTTTCATCATGGTTAAAAATTCACAGCATTTTGAAGAATAATTTTGGTGTCCTTGCCTTTTTTAATATACATGTAACCCATAATAGTATTAAGAGTTTGGCAAGTGTACCCCATCGTGCAAGTAATAAAAATGGTAAGTCCAAGTATCATTTTTCCATGAGAATTGCGTTTGTTTAGTTAACTATGTGTTCTTACTAGTTTAGGCAAAGAATGTAAACATAGATTGATTCAAATCAAGTGAAAACATAAAATATTTCTACTTGAAAGTGATAAAATAATCAGGGCAAAGATTCATCTGGGTTGTCCTCTTTTTAAGTGAGAAACATATAAGTGTAGTATGAAACGTAAGTGTAAACCAGGGGCCAAATAAGTGTTAACCTATGTTATGTGTTTTTCACTTTTTCATCTTGCTCAAAAATTCACAACATTTCTTGCATCAACATTTGTACCACTCTTTAAATACGCTTCAATTACATTTAAAAGGAACCAAAAATTGATACAAATGCAATGTTACATCCTTCTATTAATAAACATACATATAAGTGCAAAGCCAAAATATGTGTATTTCACATTCAAAAAATCTGATAGCTAAACATGTCAAAACAGTGAGGACTTTTAATTGACTACTCCCATGGTTTCCATCAATGACCATGTCATTGACAAGCACGAACAGATAACCATGGCAGGCAAAACGTAGTGATAGAGTGCTTACCAATCAATCAATACCACTCTTTTGCAACGAATGACCAAAATTGCACAAAAAAGGGACGATAAAAAAAACCCAATTGAAAATAGATAAAAAAATTAAAATTAGGTTTAGGGTTTTCAAAACTTACCGGAAATTGGAACTTGCACAGGGTTTAACAAGCTTTCAACAAGAGGGATTTGAAGATGAAGACAACTTTCAACAAGTGAGTCAGGTTTTAACAATGTGCATTTTACATCAATTTTTCTATATAGACTTCTCCTTAGTGGCACCACTAAAAAAATGTGCATTTTACATCAATTTGATATAAATTCATATTATTGTAAGCAACAAAAGTAAATAAAATATGAATAACTTTTAGCCTTGTGATTATTGTATAATTTTTTGTGTAGTTTATAAATTTTGTTATGAGTATTTTTTTGTCCACTAGTCTAACCTTATTTTTTATAATCTTATATGTTTCACTAACCATGTTTTTAAATGTCATTCTTTTGAAATTGTTTGAGTTCTTCTTGCATAAGCAATGTCTTATTCATAGATTTTGGTTCAATTTGAGAGATGAAAGTGAATTTTTCTTGATGAAAGGTTAAATCATAATGAAAGATTGAACTTGCCTTAACACTGTCATTTGAATTGTATATTATGCATTTTTATGGATGGTCATTCAGGAGTTTTATGTTTCTCCCTATGTGCCATCATCTTTCAAGTAACATGGAGACTCTAGAATGAGGTTTGAATAAAACATGATACATTTTTTTTAAGTGAAAATAGTACCATCTAATATAAAAATTGTCTATAAAGCAAGAAGGAGACAAGATGTCCATACCAATTCACACTTAACTTTTAGATTACAACAAACTTTTCTCTTAAAGGATTTTATCATAATCAAATTTTACCACAATCGTGTTAAGGTATAAACGAGGTTTTATAAGATAAGAGGCAAGTAATGATATGAAAGTCATGCCTAAGACACTCATAATTTGGTAATAACAAAATTTGATGTGTCTAAAAATTTACCTAGTTTGAAGTAGGTATTAGATAAATCCTAAAACAACATAAGATATTTTATAAAAGTTTAGACAAAGTCTTTAAATATTTGACAAAAACACTACACGTATATCAAGATAAAACGAAGTCTCCTATTACAACACACCTGAAGGTGAAAACTGGTCCTTTGAAGTATATAAAGGAAACATTGAGGTTATCAAACCAAAAACAATTTAATTCCATCAAGATGCCAATATACAAAAATCATAGAGATCACATGTAGATATATACAACAAAGATATTCAACAAGTGGAATATTGATTAACACTTTCTGAAAAACGAGTATTAAATATGTCCTATGAGATATTAACATCTAATCCAATACACAAAACTTAAATTTACAAGAGAACTTAATATAATGAATATGGGTAAGTTCATTACAATCCAAGCCACACGTTTACACATGTCACAGTGTGCAAGAATTTCCCCAACTTATCATCAAGTGGTATCTTAGTCTTTATGATTTAAGTTCATCAATGTGACGACCTAATAATTTTTTTTCTATTATTAATTTATTGTTATTATTATGTCATAATTAATGATGATGATTATTATTATTATTATTATTATTATTTTCTATAATACACTTATAAAAGTTTGACACAAAATTCCACAATAATATATAACATACTTAAAGTAGTCATATATATATATATATATATTATACAGTACTATAGATATCTTATATTTATATAATTTGGTATTATATTTTCTTTACTAGAAGAGGAAGGAGTATTATTTATTTACAGTTTTCCTCTTGTATACTAGCCTTCAAACATGTGGAGGATAAAGGTTATGGAGAGGATTCACTTGGACTATTGGGATTAAATAAAAAGTGACTCAAATTTTTTCTTCAAGGGTAACCGATGCATTTGGAGCATTTAAGAAGGTGGTGGTAGAATTTCCCGTTCCTTGAAATGTTACCGAATTATATATTGTATTTGTTTGCCATGCACTTCTTGGGAAGAAATGTCGACAAAGAATGGGTCGGACATCTTAGGGTCAACCGTCTACAATGAGATTATAAGATTTTGTTTTTCATACACAATCATGAAATAGGAAATTGAGACAAATATCACATACAATATAACATATCTTAATAAAATAAAATAAAATGAAAACTCTTTCAAATCCATAAAACTTGGATTTTTATTATACTTTAGAAAGATTTTGAGTAAATTTATAATGACTAGTCAGGATAAATGATTCCCATCATGGCCGACAAAATAACCCAAGAACATCTGATTTTGAGTACTAACTATTCATTTAAATCCTCAAGGTCGTACCTCCAACTACAATAGTCAAATCTTTATTTATCATAAGTTTTATTTTAATATTAAATCATGTAATTATATAAATAAATAAATAGGATCAACGTATAACTAAAAATAAATATAATAAACAAAGGGGACTAGTACGTGACTGGAGATAGATGTAAATGAATAAGTAAATATAAATTGAATAAATAGGACCAGTACACAACTAGAGATGAATATGAATAAATAAGAAGTGGAGCTAAAAATAAATTAGAATGAGGTTAGGGACACCTCACTTAAGATAAATATATAAATAAAAATAATTATGAATAGATAAAAGATAATAAAAGTAAAAGGATAAGATGATAAATGTCTCCTCCCCTTACCTTAGTTATTGTGAAAAATACACCAAGGTTGTATTGAGACTTTGATGATATATAGATTTTTCTTCTTCGTTGCTACTATGTATCCCCACTTTCTCTTTTTTTTTTTGTCCACTAACTCTTTTGTTCACCACTGCCTCCTCTCCACTTTTTCTCCCCCTTTCTTTTATCATCTACTTTGGTATTTATAGAGGTAAGGTAATAATTGCTTTTAGTTTAAATTAAACTAGGCTTTGTGTTATTTTTTTCATTTAGTTGCTCGTGGATTATTCTTAGAAGATATTTTGTTTTCTTCTTATCACTACAGTAATAACGTTTATCTTTCCTATGTAAGTATGTGTCCTTATGTTAGTATTTATTAGTTTTTATTAAGGGTTAACTATGTTTCTAGTTCCCAAACTATTGAGCAATTTTGGTTTTAGTCCCTGTTCCAAATTTTGATTCAATTAGGTTTGCGTCGTATTAAAATTTGTGGAATTAGTCTTCATTGACTAATGGTGTGAAGTGAACTTTAAGCCTAATCATCCTACAAAATAAGTTTGTAATGTAATGTTTGCACCCACTTATATTATATAAATTAGTCTTATCTTTAATCAACTTTTTGTAACTTCTAGCCTTTATACTTTTAGAAATATACTTTTAATATGGTAATTTATAATTTAAAATAAATAAAAAATACATAAAGAATTAAAATGAAAGTCATAAAATGGTTAAAATTAACTTTTCCTTTCATAGAACTACAACATTTTCATCCTTGCCATAAAATCAAAGACCAAGTGAAATCGAATTATAATTATTATTTTTAAGTATTAATACTTAGAATATATTATTTTTTAAGTAAATAGTAGGTTCATCAATAAATAACCATTTTATTAATAAATCTTAATATATTTTTTTCAATATAATAAGAAAAATATTACAATATTAATAAAATGTTTTAACTTTTTTTAATGTTGTTTGAATGATTGAGGTAATTGACACATGCTTATGTATATATGTTGTATATTATATATTATAACATGTTCTAATAACACATGTCATAACAATATCATATCAAACAATTTATTATCTTAATTATTATCATTCAAATAAAATTAAAGCTTTTGTACTAAAATCAAAAATTTTCTTTCTTATCTACTATAAATATAAGAACCCAAACTGATAGGGATATTACCACCATACCTATATCTAAATTGTCTACATGTGTCCATTACTTTGGTTTTTTCGACCTTTTATAGTTGCATCTTGAATTTGTTTTTCCATGTAGCACCTTCCACTGGCGACAAATACTGCAACTAATGTGAAAGCTTTCTTTTCGAAGTCAGATAAGTTTTTCAGGAAGCTTCTACTACACTCTACTAAATTGATATATTTTGTTTTGGTTTTGTGATATTCGGTTCCTATTTTCATTGCATTCTCTCAGGGTCATCTTTCTCAAACTCTAGGGTTGTATTTTTTTCGTTCTCACTTGGCTGTTAAGGTTTTCTCTGCTTCATCAGGTGATTTCTTTGTTTTCATCTTCCTTTGGCCGTTGTTTTGGTTTGGTTGATGGTCTGTTTTTTCTTAAAATTTCTCAAAGTCTAGCTTTAGCTTTTTTGTTTTGGGTTTTGATGTTAACCAATGTATTCCTACGAAATTTCAAATTTAGCAAAGGAAAAATATAAATATTAAAGTGCATTATAATTCGATTTTATAGATTAAATCAATCATGTATTGGTTAAACCATATTCAGAATACTACAAAGTTTGAACCTTAAGTTTTTTACAATAAAACATTAAACAAAACTTATATTCAAACAAATTTCTTGTGGATTCTTTTCACAACTGAAGTAAATGAAAATTGTATGATGGAATTCTATAAAAATAGCAGAATGGATTAACCTTAAAACTAAAAACATACTATTGGCTTTCATTAAATCCATTCAACAATCAGAAATGAAATCATAAAACACCATATCAATGTTTAATCTAACAACATAAATCAAACTTCATGCTTGAAAACAATATGAATTGAATGGATAAATGAAATTTATGATGAAATCAATCAAAATATTGAAGAAGATTTTACCTTTGATGGATTAAGTAACGAAAGCCAACAAGGATGGAAGTTGCTAAGACAGATAGCAGAAGATTAAGCCATTTCAATTCAATACTTGCAAAGGTTTTTATTTTTTGACTGTGGTAGTGTATGTGGAAAATTGAACGACAAAGATATAAATAATGAACAAAAAACTGACCTATTAAAGAAGTCTTTTTCATTGTCGTAGTTCATCTACGAATATGAACGACCAACATATATATATATATATATATATATATATATATATATATATATATATATCTTTTAAATTGACGGTATTTAATTAGATTGTAATAAATGACATAATATATGTTATATAATATTTACATGTACTTCTACTATATATCTAAGAAAAAAATGTTAGTATAATGAAGTTACTGAATTGAACATTCTAATTCATTGACATGTGTCCCAAATGGAGGATTTTTTTATCTTTTCTCTCTTCTTTAAGTTTTCCCGCTTCTTCCCCCTTAATGGCCGATCAAATTTTTGAATCACCTACATTTAATGCTTGATTAAAATCTACTATATATCTGAGAAAATGTTAGTATAATGAAGTTACTGAACTGGCCATTCTAATTCATTGACATGTGTCCCAAATAGAGGGTTTTTTTGTCTTTTCTCCTTTAAGTTTTCCCACTTCTTCCCCCTTAATGGCTGATCAAATTTTTGAATCACCCACATTTAATGCTTGATTAAAATATTGATTGACGTGTGACAAACAATTACTATTCTTTTTCTTCTCCAAGAAAAACTATTTTCATTCTTCTTCTTCCACAAAAGTTTACAGAACCAGAAGAAAACCCCCAAGGTTTTCTCCTCCTTCTTCTTCTTCTTCTTCGTCTCCTGCTTCTACCGTCATATCCAGTTGAAGGTAAGTTATAATAACCCAACTTTGTTTTCGAGTTCTTCTTCTCGATGTTCATAAAAGGGTTTCTTTTCATCTTAATCTAAGGGTTTTTTTCTGCTTCTTATTCGATTAACTTCAGATTGAACATTAGGTATTATTCAATAGCTTGAGTTCTCCTTTTTCATTAGAGGTTCTTCTTCTACTTTTTTTAACTGAACTTTGTTTCTATTTCGTCTCTGCAGGTCTCCTTCATCAAAGGTCTCCTTGTTGTTCTTAGATTTTGAGTCGACTTTCTTCTAGGTCTGCGGAGGTTTGTTGGGTATTTTTTTTCTCTAATTTTATTGGCGGTTTAGTTGGGTATATTTTTATGTTTTTGTTCTATACTTAGGGGTTTGCTAAATTTTGTTATAAAAAGCTTTGGTTTGTTTGCTATGGCTTTCGTTGATGAATTATTTGTTTGCTTTGTATGATAGTCTAAAACAAACATTAGCTTTCAATCTTATTAACTTGAAGTTTGAGTTGAGTTTCTTCTTGGTCCGTGGAGATATAAGCTCAAGACCATGTTATGAGATTCCCTGCGGTGATTACTAATTCTTTGGTGCTTTTTTTCCTTCTTTTGCGTTAACCCCAATCTTAAAGGTAGACTTTTCATAATCTTCGTTTTGGAAGAAGGTTTTTTCGTAGCTTCGTATGTTCTAGATGTTATCTTCTTTTGTTGGTTCTGTTACTATGAAATGGTACATTTAATATCTTCGTATACTTTTGTCTTAGTTTTTGTACAAGATGAAGATGAACATAACAAAGTGCCACTCACTAAAATTGTTTCTTGCTTTTGTAGATTAGAGGATTTCAGACTCAGATGACCAAATGGATTGAAGTATGTGGCTGCACCATAACAAAATCAAGTTATAGCAATTTCATATTTTAAGTCCTCCTTCACATGTTATTGTTTGCAATTAGGCTCATTGTTTGTTTGCAATTTTCAGGATGGACGGTACAATGGCAGAAGCATTGATCATAGGGCTTCTCATAATTCTTTGATAGGATGGCTAACATGTTTGATAACATAAATAAGGTTTCTTTTTGTAAGACCCGTGGAATTTAATTAATTAATTAATAAATGCGGGTAGTGAGAGCCTTTATGACATTTAATACTGACATATATGATGTAGAAAAGTACTAGCTTAAATGGTTGGGAGTACTTCATTGTGTGAGAGGACTTGGGTTTGAGTCCTATGTATGTTATTTGTGTGTTATTTAATTATTATTATTATTATTATTATTATTATTATTATTTTTAATAATATGTTTGTCATGCTGAGTGATAATATAATCATAGAATTATATTAATCATCACAAAACATGAATTGGTTAAATGGTTGTGCATTGGTTTGACATGGACATGGTTTGGGGTTTGAACCTTGGTTAACTCAAACTAAGCTTTCTTTTTTATAAACTTATTTTTGGCAAAAAGGAGAAGGGTTAGGAACCCTAGCAGCCACGTGAAGGCGGCCTAAGAGGCTGGAAAAACAACTAATGATGGACTTTGAATGGCTATTATATCACTTTTAATTAGGTAAGAAGAAAGGTTTTCTGCATTTGTTATTGCTGTATAGGGAGAGGAGTACAAAAATTGAGAGTTTGGTAAGGTTTGAGTGAGGAAAGGAGCTGCATTGAGATAGAGTCAAAGGAAGATCATTGGTGATCATGGGGGAACTCAACAATTCCAAAATAAGCTAAGGAAACCATGTTAGGGGAGCTCTACACGTTAATTTTTATATTTACGCATGAATGGTATAATACGTATGTGATAATTATGCATGAACCTCCATCTGTTCTATTGAAATTCGCATTTCTAGAAATTTTCCAAAATCCGCCTGGCGGGCTATTCGTAGCCGCCAGGCGCCACATACTTTTCTGGGTTGTTTATGGGTTCCTGACAAGAACCGCCTGGTGGCATGTTGCGGACCGATAGGCGATGCAAGCTTGTAATCCATTCTCTGAGTTTTCTGATGAAGTGGCTGGTGGTGATGAACACCCGCCAGGCGACGTGAACCTGTTCATTTGATTTGATATTTTTACGTGTGATATCGTTGTCGTTAGGCGATCAAATTACCACTACTTTAGCAACTTCAGTATTGCCAGTTAGCAGTGAACAAAATAGTTAGGGTTAAGATAACCCTGAGTCGTCTCACAACGAATACGGAATTGATCTCAAATA
>Ga0214545_1000464_pt1 | contig 64051 bp, 36 predicted proteins | sample CNSS4metaG_FD_160064 | JGI IMG/M metagenome (GOLD analysis project Ga0214545, IMG submission 160064) | Root nodule microbial communities from cowpea collected in UCLA plant growth center, Los Angeles, California, USA - CNSS4 | ecosystem: Host-associated > Plants > Roots > Nodule | place: USA... | reverse complement strand
ATTTTTATATATATATATATATATATATATATATATATATATATATATATATATATATATATTTATATTATATTTATATTTACATCAACGTATCAGTACGGTAAAATCATGTTTTCTTAAAATAAAAATTAACGATTTTAAAGTCTTATACAATACACATTTAACTTAACAATCTGTAGGACTGAAGTTGTCCAGCATGATATTCCTAACACTCTTTTAAAACCAAAGATATTTCATAATAATAATAATAATAATATATCCATCTAACTTATACAACTTTTATGTAAAATGAAAAACGTGTTAAATTCCATATTATAAATTTTAAGCGCGTTTCACAATAATATTTGACTTAACATTAAAGCAAAAATGTGTCAAACAATATAAACAATTCCTGAAATGCGTACGAAACATCAAATAAACTTAACAAAATTTGATTAAAAGAACTAAATCTAAGTATTTCGAAAGATGAATGACTAAATTGGTCCAAAGTTTCAAAATGGACTAATTCCAAAATTTACTGAAAGTTAAGAGATAAAAACATATTTAACCCTAAAATTAAAAACATACTAAAATCAGAATAACTTTAGGGAATATAAACATAAACCCTTTTCTTATCAGCAAGTATAGACTTCATGTATCACCAAAATCAGGGAATAATATTTCAATTATTTATTATTTGGATTTTTTGTCATTTAAATGAGTGAAATATTGGTCTCTTAATTATTCATAACTCTTTCCATATTATTACACGCAATAAGTTTAGAATTCACCGAAATAATTTCCCAAATTTAACAAAATTTAAGTTGGCTTTTAATTAATTACTATTATTTATGTATTTATTATTATTATTATTATTACTAGCGAATACACATGCGCTGATGTATTCGCATTTTTTAATTTTTAAGAAATTTTTTAAAATAATTGTTAAATAAAAAATTATAAAATATATATATAAATAGAAAATTTAAATAATGATTTAAGACAAAAAAGATGTGTAGAAAAATAATTAAAAGTAAATTATTTAAAAAATAATTAATTTTTAAAATAACTAAAGATAAAACGGGTATAACTAAGGGTAAAATGGGTATTATGAAATGTAGACAAAAAAGAGGAATCTCCTTTATTATTATAGATAGATTATCTACACAATATAAACATATTATGAGTTGATTAGATACAGTAGACAAAAAAGAGGAATCTCTTTTATTGTTATAGATAGATTATCTACACAATATAAACATATTATGAGTTGATTAGATACGGTTAATAAGTTAATTATTAGTTTATCTGACTAGCTTATGCCTTAATTTGACAAATACAAAAACATTTAAAAGGAATTCAAAATAATTTACTTTAAAAAATTTCTAGTGTATAAACTATAAGTTATTTCAAAGTACTTTGTAGTTTATAACTTGCAGTTTATTTATTTACTTTTTAATCTTATCTCTTATATTTTAATATATTTTTTTATTAACTCTATTGAAATATTATGAAGATAATTAATTTTTGATCTATCTTATTTTTTTTTTGTTAATTTATCATGCAATTCAAATTAAAAATATTTGACATCACAATTGAAGTAACATTAGATTATGATATTTGAAAATTGATCAAAATAAAATAGTAATTAGCAAATTCAATGTATCAACAATTTAAATTGAAAAATGTAAAATAATTTTTTTAATAAATAAATAAAATTTAAATTTAATTGATATTCATTAAATTAATTCATTTAAATAAAATATCTTGTTCAGATGAAAAATATATATAATTTTAAAAACAAGTAAAAGTATTAAAATCGTTAAGATGAATTTCATTATTTAAAAATATTTAAAATTATTATTTCATAATGATATATTTTTACTTAAAAACACAAATTACATTCACTCTTTATTAAAATATTTCTAATCCATTAAACTAAGTTATCATCTCAAAACTTACAAGTTAACAACTAATTAGTTAACATATATCTTTATGCATATTTCAAATATATTTTTATTATAATTTTTAAATATGTTTTTTTATTTTTTTAATCATTTCATTATAATTATAATCGTTTAATAATTTATTTTCAAATGCATATTTCAAAATATAAAGAAATATTGTTTTTAAATATGCATATTATAATAAAATTTAAATTATAATAATATTTAAAATATGCATTCGAAATATTAAAATTAAATATTTGAAAAAATATTTTCAAAATAATGATAATATTTGAAATATGCATTTGAAATAATTTAATTATAACTAAAAATTATAATATTTGAAATATGCATATTATAAAAATATTTGAAATATGCATATTAGAAAAAATATTTTCGAAATAATTATAATCGTTTTGAAATATATGAAAATTATAATAAAAAAATTATTACAATCATAGTATTATAATAATAAAAATTTCAAACTCGAAGAAGGAAAGAAAGGAGAATCGGATCTATTCGTAATAGTATTTGGATTTACCTTGAATCAATTATAAGGAAAAAGAGGGGAGAAGATTTAGGGTTTAGTTAATTGAGACTTTGGGATTGAATCAGTTCAAATAATGTTTGGATATAAACATAATATAGATTTGAGATTTGGATTATCCGGATTTTAAGATCATATAAATAAAATAGAAATTTGATCTAAAAAATTGTGAAATATATATTTTATCAAGAAAACATATTTTAAAAAATAAAATTTTAATGGATGAGTTCAATCAAAATTGCATTAATCAAATTTTTTTCCACCCTTACATATTTGCCTTATTACATTGCTTATATATATATATATATATATATATATATATATATATATATAAACAATATGACACTTCATTAAATATAAAATCACGCTGAAATTATTTTTATGATTCAATAGATATAATATACATAACATTTCATTTAATATATCATGACATAATTTTATTTCTCTTGTACATAAATACTAAAACTTTAAGTGTGAAAAGTTACAAGTAATTGCCATTACTATTATACATATAGGAATAGTTATAGCACATCCATTCCTTCTTTCAATCACTAGAATTATAATACTAGTATAACTTACTCTTAGTGTATTATTTTTCTAATGACCATTACTTATACTACCTCCTTATTTAACATAATTTCTTATGCTACCTTCTTATAATACTAGTATATCAATGTCTGCATTATCTCTCCCACCACCACTTATCTTACTTCCTCCACTTACTTCCACCAACATCACCACTACCACCCATGTTACCTCTTCCACTTGGACCACAACCTACCTTACCCCCTCTACCTATGCCAACACTTCCACCTCCTTCAACACCACCACCTGCATTACCTCCTGCACTTCCACCGACATCATTACCTAGACTACCTCTTCCACCTGCATCAACATTTCCACCTCCAGCTGCACCACCACCTATATTACCTCCTCCACTTGCTCCACCACCAACATCTCCACCACCTCTCGCACCTACACTACCTCTTCCACCAACACCAACATTTCCACCTCCTCCTACACCACCCCTTATGCTACCTCCTCCCCCAACGTTATCGCTTCCACCTACACCTCCACCACCACCAACATTTCCACCTCCTCCAATACCACCACCTACATTGCCTCCTCCAATACCACCACCACCACCAACACCTACACTACCTCCTCCACCAATACCAACATTTCCACTTCCTCCTGCACCACCACCTATGCTACCTCCTCCCCCAACATTACCGCTTTCACTTGCACCTCCAACTCCACCAACACCACCACTTATGCTACCACTTCCACCAGCACCAACATTTCCACCTGCAGCTGCACCACCACCTACATTACCTTTTCCACTTGCTCCACCACCAACACCTACACCACCTCCCGCACCTACATTACCTCCTCCACCAACCCCAACATTCCCACCTCCTCTTGCACCACCCCCTATGCTACCTCCTCCCCCAACGTTACTGCTTCCACCTCCACCTCCAGTTGCACCACCACCTCCAATACCACCACCTACATTACCTCTTCCACTTGCACTACCACCAACACCTACACTACCTCCTGCACCACCACCTATGCTGCCTCCTCCCCCAACATTACTGCCTCCACCTCCACCAACACCACCTATGCTACCACTTCCACCAGCACCAACATTTCCACCAGCAGCCACACCACTGCCTATATTACCTCCTCCACTTACTCCACCACCTCCCGCACCTACACTTCCTCCTCCACCTCCACCAACATTTCCATCTCCAGCTGCACCACCACCTATGCCAACACTTCCACCTCCTCCGATACCACCACCTACATTGGCTCCTCCACTTGCACCACCACCAACACCTACCCCACCTCCTGCACCTACGCTACCTGTTCCACCCACACCAACATTTCCACCTCTTCCTGAACCACCACCTATGTTGCCTCCTCCTCCAACATTACTGCTTCCACCTGCACCTCCGCCTCCTATACCACCACCTATGCTACCTCGTCCACCTGCACCAACATTCCCATCACCACCTATGTTACCTCCTCCACCTACACCAACACTTCCACCTCCTCCAACACCACCACCTATATTACCTCCTCCACTTGCACCACCACCAACAACTACACCACCTCCTGCAGGTGCACCTATACTACCTCCTCCACCTACACCACCACCTATGTTGCCTCCACCGCCAACATTATTGCTTCCACTTGCACCTCCACTTGCACCAACACCACCTCCGGCACCGGCACCTATGCTGCCTCCTTCACCAATTTTGGCTCCTCCACCACTACCTATATTGCTTCCCGTGCCGGTACCTGCACTTCCGAAACCTCCATCTGCTGATCGACCATTTCCAAAACCACCACAATTTTGAACTTTTCGCCCGTCGACTGTCCCAATGATTATTATAACGAGTAAAATGATACGCATTATAACTTTACGTGAAAATATGGCCATAATTGTTCAACGGTGAAAATATGAGAGTGCTTATGTTCGCTGGGAGAAAAGAAAATATGCAGTTTGATTAAAGGTTGTAGTTGGATATGGGTTAGTTTCAGTGTATTTATAGCATGAGTTTGGAATAAGATGTTAATGATGTGGCTACTACCACTAAAGATGCCCGAAATTTCTACTTTCCTTTATGAATATTGTTGATGGCCACGCGTGGTATCTCTCATTGCACAAAGATTCTGAACCAGACATAGTGCATCTGCCGCCACACCAAAAAAATACGTGTAAATACGCCCTTAACTATGCATGTATAGTTGCTTCTGCTTTATCTCTGCATAAATTTTTAACTCATTCTTTCATGCCCTTGATTACGAATCTTATTTCTCCACTATAAGCTTCAGCAAATTACCAAATAAAACGTTCACCCTCCTATTATCTTTTTCTTTCTTTAGAAATAAGGATTTGTTTATGGTAATTCAACACCACTTATTCAAGAATTAAAAATTAAATTATCACTAATGTAATTTTAAACTTTATTTTCTTTTAGTTTTTTAACTTTTAATGAAATAGTTTAAAACTCTTCATTAACACTTATTTGAAGCTTTACTATTGTTTAAAAAATACTTTTTAATATTTATAATATAAACTTATTCATACAATATCTGGCAACATGCAAAATTGTACAAGATGTAAATGATGATATCTTGCTTATTGAGACTTTCCACAATACCTCCTCTATTGTCTTAAAATATCTTTATTGATCAAAATAAAATTTCTAACCATATACTATGTAAATATTTATCAAGTTATATATAAACAACTACTGATATTAATACATATTTAAATAGTTTTCTGTTGAAATATATATTTAGTTACGTGTTTGCTTTAATTTCAATGATTAACATTTTAAACTAATATTTCTTTAAATATTAAAAGGGAATATATTAAAAAAACTAATACAAAGAAAAAACTACTCAAAAAGAAGTTATACATTATCATTCAAATGCAAAATAAAAACGAGTATAATTAGTTTATTAACATATATAATTATATACCAACGATAATTATGTAATTAAATGACGGTTTAAAATTATTTTATACTCTCAGTTTAATTAAATGAAGGAATCTAAAATCATATTCAGATAAGTTAAATTTATTTTATAAAAAATATTTAAATGAATAAATTGAAAAAATAATTATTTTAATAAATAAATATTATAAATACAATATATTTATATATCGAAATTTTTTTTATAAACATTTTAAAAATTTGGGATATTAATTATTATTAAAAGCGTAATTTTAAAAGTGAAAATCAGTCCAAATTACATGCATCTTTTATTATGAATTATCATCAAATCATTTCATATGAGCATAGACGGGACATAGCGTAATTCTGCAATTTTTTTCTTTCATTTGTTCTCAAATTCTAGGAACAAATCCTAGGAACCGAACACGATAGTCACTCTTGTTAGAAATAGTCCAAGTGTGAGTCAAAAAGTCCTACATTTGATAGAAAAGACAAAGTTAAACACTATATAAGAATAAAGACCCATAACACTATTGCCTTAAGGTTTTGGTGTAAAACTGATGTCAAATGTCTTATAAGTGTAAGACTAATGTCATATAACCATATATGACCACAATCTCTCAATAACCATGACTATAAATATAAACTCATCAATGGTATCAGAGTCGATGGTTCGGAGTGACTACTGCATAACCATAACCAAAAAGGGGTCACTCATACACTTGAAGGGACATTGGATAGAAAAGACAAAGTTAAACACTATATAAGAATAAAGACCCATAAGGTTTTGGTGTCAAATGTCTTATAAGTGTGTAAGACTAATGTCATATAATCATATGGAACCACAATCTTTCTGTGTCTACTCACTCTGAACAATAAATCCTTCAAAGCAAACACAACACTAAAGTTTGATTTGAAGGGACACTTCATTGTTTGATTTTATAAGTTGTAAACTTTGGTAATTTTTATTTTTATTTTTTTCATTTTAAAGTATGCTCCTTTTTTTAATCAAGCGTGTTAATAATTTTATACTTTTAGTCATTAATATTATACAAGAGGTTTTTTTGAGAACACTACTTTATAACAAGAACGTGAACATGTGATGACATTAAGTCTATTATTTTGAACTCTCAATTTTATTCTTTTTATGCTTATTTTAATTTCTTAATTTTTAATTAATTAATTAATCAATTAATGGTATGCAATTGATTAGGGATCAAAATAAGAATGTAAAACAAACTTAATATTACTTTTACTAATTAAATAAAAATTATAATTATAAAATGGTTTAAAATCTCTTAAGTGATATTCATGTACTATAACTATTATAATAAGAACATTTAATATACATAATATTTCTTATTTTATTGTATTTTACTTTATTCATGTTTTAATGTGAAAAGGTTACAGAATTAAATTTGTGGTACAAATAACGAATCAACTAAAGACGTAATGATTGATTTATACTTTGGTTCGCACTATATCGTCCACTTCGTCTTATACAATACTGGAATAAGCATTGTAGGCACATAACTGGAAGGTTCTAGGAATGATATATCAACCCTACTTTCGACACCTGCAAACCAACAAAATGCAATGAAAAACAGGTGTCAACATTGACCTTAACAATAGAAGAAAGAAAATAGTTAAAAGCTTTGAAAAAGTAAGTTAGGAGCAAGACCTATTTTTCACTTTATGTCTAACAAAATTACAATTTTAGTTATTCAGTTTGGTATAATTAAAAAAACTTTAAAATAAAATCTTACTAAAATTTTAATTTTGACCAGAAAATGACTACATTTTTGCTTCTTCAAAGCAATGAAAATGGAGTGTAAAAAACATGTTCTCTGCTTGCTAGACTGTGTGCACAAAGTGCATTGATTTAATCTTATTTAAGAAAATAAAACGGCTTAAGTGAATAAGGGACTGTACAAGTTATACTCTTCTATTTGCAAGGTAGTTATTTAGAAATAAAAATATTTCATTAAAAAATTTATAATAGATTGTATAATTTAATAGATAGAAATAAATTGCTTCTTTTTATTAAATCATCTACTAAAATAAAATATTGTTATTCAAGAACTAAAGTAATCAATACTCGTTGGAAATTTCTTGTTACAGCATTTATTACGAGATTTTGATTTATCTTACATAACATTTACTAAAATTTCTTACAGTTAACTTTCATAAAAAACAAATAAATAAAACCTCCCACGTTAATATTTTATTTGGTTATTAATGTTCCTAAAATAAAAAAGTATTTTCTTCTTATAATATAAACATATTTCAATAAATTTTTTTTAAGACTTTCATCTTAAACTTATAATCTTGCAACAAAAATAATTAACTTATAGTAAAAGTGGCGTCATTTAATAAATAAAAACTCAGCGTGCAGTCTCACAAATTAGAATGGAAGTTTATTTAGTCATTTTAAATCTCATCCCACTTATTCATTCCATAGATCCATGCTTCCACCCCCAATCGTGACCAAAGGTAGAACTAGATTGTAATACCATTCTATGTTTAACCGACAAACTAAAACTTTTTCCTATAACCGAACAGAACCATATGATAAACAAATCAGACAGTTCCAACAAGGGTCGAAACATTCGAGCTCGATGCATTGGCTGAAAAAATAAAATAACAAAAATTCAGAAGCAACAAATTCGAGCTGCTTCAGCCAAAAATAATACTATTATACTAACAAAAAAAGGAAAAATTTATTATACACTCTATTTTGCATTTTCCCCCACCGGGATCATAAAGAAAAGCATCCAAACCTATCAGTGAACGTGAATGCTAATAAAGTAACCTAACTAAGACTCTAAAAAAGACTCTAAAAGAGCAGTTATACTACCATATGCGTCAATGATCGGACAGGGACAGGAGCTTTAATAAGTCTTCTTTCGCAACATTGGCTTCTTCACGTCTTTTCTTGAAGCCGCATTGAGTCCTGGAGTGGGTATGTCTACTGTGGCTTGATACAAATCCTTCAATCTTCATATAGTGATAGGGGAATGAGATCAAATAAGGATACATGACCATACAAATTCCAAACTAGTTGTAGTTAAGGTGAAAAGGGACAATATCAATCTTACCTTGGCATGCTAATAAACAGTGAAACAACTAGGAATCCAACTATAAGAGGGAATACTGGTGCAGGGGTCAACTCCTGCATTGTATAAGAAATTAAAATTAAAAATATGTACCACACAAAAGCAACATAAGAAAACAGAAAATAGTTAACGACAAGCTTTGAAAAGCAAAGGCAGGCAAAAATAGAAAGAGTGGAGACAAGAAAAAACCTGTTTCAGTTGATCTTCGATCCTGTATATCAGCGGACCCACATGGATTTGAACATTTTTTTCCAAGTCGACCTCAATGATATCAGATTCAAACTTAAGCGAGCTTTGTGGGAGACCAGATTGAAGCTGTAGAAGGTGTCTTCCCTTTGATAAGCCCTTCACTTGGAAGAAGTTAGAAATTGGAAGGGGGAAGACTGACTCTATCTTGTTAAGGTCACTGGCTGACCTAATTTCTACCATCAGATGTTTACGTAGTTCATTTGTACCGTTTCCTTCAACGTGGCAACTTATAATTGTCATTTCCGGCTCCTCGAAAACTATAAAATCCAAACCCTTGATATCTTCTGTTCCAACCTGAGAACATCAACCAACAAGCTTACTACAGGATCACAACAATGACAACAAATCTAAACCCCATAGCTACCGAAAACTAACCTTCACAGCAATTGAATCTGGAGATGCACGTTCTATATTAGAACTGCCTACAGCATCCCTTCTAGCCACTTTGACAACATAGACAGTATCAGGCTGTAGTCCTCTCAGACGATAATTTCCATTGGAATCTGTCACTGTTTCCTCAAAATAGCCTTTTGACTCTGACCGGGCTTCAACTGAAACTTCTCCTTTGGGTTGTCCAGACAACAAAGTGACAACACCAGTAGCACTGTAAGAGTTTATTTACTTCAGCATCTTCCAGAGTAATGTATGCCCAAGCAGAAAAGTGCAAGCCAGAAAAAGAAAGAGAAGGCTATGGCATGTACAGCAATTGAATATAATTACTTGGTAATAAAATATAAAATAAAAAAGAAGTAACATGTTGATTCACAATTTGCTCTGCAGTTTGGTTGTATGTGATTACACTGATAATAGTTCTATATTGTCTGTCCTACTCACCAGCATAATTTATTTGTTTTAAGTCGTTTCATATACAAGGAAAACTGCATGTTTTACATCACCTTGCATTGATTTGCATTTGAAGCCGGATGCAATGTCGCTTAGAGCCTTAAACTTAAATCATACACGCTTGATAGATAAGATTCAATCTACATTACACTTAAGTCATGCATACTTGAAATAGATCTCTTAAATAAACTACCAATCAAATGGAATTAAAGAAACAAGTCAGCATTCGAGAAAATAAAAAAGTAAAACCTGTAGGCTACACGCGTGGCCTGGAAAATAACTTCTCTGGACTCCCCTGCTCCAAGCTCTATTGCCTGTGCTGGAGGTGAGAAAGCATACTCCTAGAAAATAAGACAATAGTATACACAGAATAAGGAAGTGGACAAAGATGTAGCTTTCAGAAATGACCAGTATAATTTTAATCATCAACTTCTAAATAAGCCTGATATTTACAAACACTGCAACTTCTTATTCTTAAGTTTGTTAGATAGCTCACAAGCAGAAAATTACTCACAGAGAATTGTTATATGAATACACAAACAAAACGCAATAATTTAGTCAGGGATATTTTGGATTCATAATCAAATCAAGTATATCGTTAACTGCAAGTGCAGTAACACGTGAACTGGAGTTGATTGATAAAAAGTTGCATGTGAAGGACATGACAAGTAGTATACAACATCATAGCAATTATGTCCAGTACTCCAGTTACAGTATTATTACCTTCAAAACAGGACGCAAATAGAACATTCCAGGAAACAAATTATCAAACTGGAATGTCCCTCCAGTCCCTGATACCGAGTTGTTTCTATAACCATTGTCACCACTCAAAGATAAGAGAACAGAAGGAATGGGCTCTTCAGCATCATCTTTGTGATGTATGTGTACTAAAATTTGACTAAGCTTCTGACAAGTAAAGGAATGAGGCGCAACTTTTTTTAAATGATATCCAGGCTGCAAGTATAAACAAAAACAATAATCAAACAATGTAAGAAACCAAGATGGCAACAGAAACACCAAAGATAAGAAGAGAAAATGAATCTATTCTAGTATATTCTTTAAATAAAGCATTAATTTTACTTAGTTTGTTCAGAGAAAAGAGACTACCTTTGAAGCCTCGACATTGTAACCGATATCATTGTGCAGAGGTCCTGCCACATAGGAACCATCAGTACCAGTGGTTGTTTCAAGAACTAGTTCGCCATTTTTAAGTGTAGTAATGCTGCTGTCTCCAGCCGCAAAAACTCTGATATGGACGCCAGAAAGAGGAGGTGAAACTGATCCTTCAATGTATGCACCGACTTCACAAGAAAATGTAGGAATATAAGCTTGACAATTATCATCTGTCACTGATACCTACGTAAAAGAATTTTGCAAATAAAACTCAGTTAGTCACATAAAAAATCAGTAGAAAAACTAATATTTTGATACTTACTTGATGTTCCCTAGGATAAAATAAAAGTTTCTTCTGCCCATCATTCCTGTAACCGAAAAAGAACAAGTCAATAGTATCAATTGGGTAGATAGAAGTGCTCGAATAAGTTTGATTTCAAAAGCTACAGAGAGGAGGGAAAGGATAGGAAGGAGAAATGAAATGAGTAATTGAAGTATTAAAAAAAACAAGAAAACTACACGCAACCTCCCAGAATCACAGAATTGTGTGCATTATATGCACAATACACTAATAAACACCACGAAATCATAAAAAATAGGTAAGTTAATTTAAGTGTTTACCTTTGAGAAAAACTGGACACAAATAATACAATTTTAAGATTTATCATTTCTTTTTCAAGATATTGGATGTGACTACATAAATTAAAAATGGTAAAAAATAAAGCTTTTGAATAGTTTGAAAGGAATTACTAGTTAGCATAAAATGCTATAAATCCTCTTTACTGAATTATTTTACAAGCAATACACAGTCAATCCTTTCGGATAAATAGGCAAAGATGTAATGAGATAGTTGCTATTATGTATTCATGCCATCAATTTTCTTTCTTGATCCAATCTGCTTCTACACAAGCGATTAAAACTAAAATAGACATTTCATTGAAATTGTTTGAACAACCAGTTAGATTAAATATATGTACCTAGAGTCCCAAGGAACAAAGGTAAGTTTTTCTCCTAGATTGGCCCAAACAGAATACTCAAATATGGCGGTATCTGTTTGATCTTTCGCATGGGACTTCAGTGTGGCTGTGGCTTGATCAATAACACCAGCTCCGTCATGTTTAATATCAACAACTATTTTCTCAGGCAATGCATCAAGTGTGCCAGACTGCACATTTATCTGTCCTTTAAGAAGATACTTTTCTCCAGTAAGGCGAATGGGCTACAGAAAAAGAAAATTATGGAAGAAAATCCTAAAAAGAACCAAATATGATACATGAAAAACTGAAGAATGTAATCACGGATAAAACTGAAGAATGTAATCACGGATATCTGAATGCTCCATACCAATTGAGTAGATGTATTAAATTTCACCGATGAACTCCCAAAGAAGATACACGAGTCAACAAAACTAAATTCGTGTACACCAGGATGTTCTACACATATATGCTGGGAACCTTTCTGCAGAAAGACAAAAAGGAACAGAAATGAAATTTTATGAAGCCTCAACTTACTGGCATCTTTGGATGTGATATTTGTTGTACCTGAATTTTCAAATTCACTATTGACCCATCTGGTTGAGTCAGGTAACCATCAACATTGTGAGTCGAGATAACATTGACCCAGTAGCCTTTTTGAACAAAAAGGATTCCTTCTACGTCCTCAGCACCAACATTTACATCTATGAAGTTCTGTTCCCAGCACCAATTATCTTCCAACGTGACTGATTCAGGGGAACTGTGTTTGACCTAAAACAAATATTATTACAGTGGCCAAAACACACATGAATCAGAACTTTCCAGAAAAAAACTGACATTGGACCACAAATGAAATGGGAAAGCAAAAAAAATATCAACCTCAAGCCTGTATTTTCCAGGAATAACATTTGAAAACTGAAATTGACCACTTTCAGTGGTCAAGCTAATTGTTTTTCTGTCTCCACTATGTTTCTCAACCTGTCTCACCAGGGTAACATATACAAATGGACCACATTTCTCCTTGCAGGATACAGCACCATGAATATTGACCAGAGCCTACAATTATAAGGAATATAGTCAGAATACAACAATATAAAATCAGTGCCACTCTATCCTGGTCTTTGTGGGGACAAGGTCAAAAGGATTCCTAAAGAAAATAAAGAAAAATATATTTAGAGGAACCAAACAATAACTCAACAGTATAGAAAATCTGTAAATAAATAAAATCCAAGTTAAAAAATTTATTCCATTATGTTGAGATTCCATATCAACAATATGACCAGAATATGATAAAAACTAGGACAATTATCTTCTCAAGAGGTAAGAGCTACCTGGCTTCATCGCTTTCTTGGTATAAAATTAAAAAGAAAGTTCTACAATCTCCATATTCAACAATAGATATTACTAATGATTGGATCCCTTTGGCTGCTTCTACTGTTTTTACATTTACAGCACACAATCAGACACAGTTTTTCAAATATGTAATAAATATAGGCCTAAGATGACATTTCTTTCTTTGTTGCTTGTTAAAATTATGACTGTTATTGTATTGTACAGCTTCCATAAAGGTGCTTTTTGGGTGTATGTACCTAGCCTAAGGGTTCAGTGTCATGGATATAACTTTTCCTTGTATTGACATCTCTCTTTGCAGAAATACAGAGAAAATGCATCAGACACAATATTCATAAAATTCAGGTATCAAAGCATTTGATACTCTGTTGCACATCATTGTTCTCCGCAATGTTTGTTTTAGGTAGTGCTATATATAGTGATACAAATTCCGAATCTCTCTGAGTGGTGCTAACAGTAAAATAACTGCCTAAGCAAGTTTCTGATAGACTAGGTAAGTGAATCAAATTGAGGCCTATGCAGAATCAGCAAGTTCTACACAGGTTCTACACAGCCGCATCCCTTTGTCTGCTTCTACTTTTTTACATTTATTGCAGGCTCACTTTCTTATAAGTTAGGCTCTCTTTCTTATTGCAAGCTCACATTTATTGCAAACCTCACCTCATAAGTTAGGCTTAAATTTCAGTTTCTTAAATATTATAATCTGCAAACTTTTAGGCCCAAAAGTAACAACTTTACTGTGCCCTCTTTTTTGTTTCATCTACCGCCCAAACTAAACCCAAAGCACCTCTGTAACTGCCCCCTTTTGCCACCCCAAAATAAACCTATGCACTTCTCATATAACCCTCTTTTACCATCCAAAAAACCTATGTTACCTCTCATAAAACCCCCTTTTACCACCCCTGAGAGCCTTGTTACCGGCCCTCTTTTTTCCTTACCAAATAGCTTCCCAAAAGTTACCTTTGAGCAACCACAACAAATTGACGATTACTTTTGTGCCCCTCCTTTAATTACATTTGGGTCCTTATGAAAGATAATTAAATAAAGAGAATGATGTGTAAAATAATTCCAAATGGCAACCTATAAATGGAGACACATCAGGAGGGTTTTAAAACATGTTTTAAAGGAGGGGCACAGAAGCAGTAACCTCCTTAATTTCATCTTTTATTTTTTTCAGTTTCAACTGTCTCTTCCAATACTCCTCTTGTACCTTTCAACACTCCCTCTTTTCCCTTTTGTTTCAATATTACACTCGCTTTCATCTCTTTAATAATTCTGTAGGATCTTACAAACGCTCCTTTGCTTCCCCCACCCATTCTTTTCATAATTTTGCAGGATATTACAAATAATGTACCAATCTCTTGATTAACAATCTACATTTACTTTCATGATCTTGTGTAAGATCTCAATTTTGACTACCATGACTACATCAATATAGAACTCCAATTTTGATTCCCTGACAGAATTCAGCATGCATGATGCAGGAAAAACTGAAGGAAAAAAGGGAAAAGAAGAAAAATACAAGATAACCTATAGCTAATATGGGTGAAAAATTACTTGTGAAAATTCAATATTCAACAGGGGACTTTTGACCACAACATCGATATAAGATGGAGTAAACATGAGTCCAGCAGCATTCTCAGGAGTTGCAGCAATGGCTGACAAGCGATATTCCCCGGGAAGAACCTAGACATAAAGCAAACAATCTGTATATCACTAATGAGAAATGAACAAACAAATTTCAGCAGATACTCTATAAACATCATTAAAGAAAAAAGCAATAAAATTATTTTAACAATAATTTGAGACATGATTTGGACAGTAGCTATGAACCATCTTCAAACACAAGTTCTCCTATGAACTGCAGATGCTGAAAATTGGCCCCTTTTTGACATTTCAACAAAAAATATTCAATATAAAATACTGAAAATCCCTTCCTTAATAACACTCCAGCTGTTTAAAGAAGACTACCTGAGAAATATTATACCATAGGCTTTGAAGCTGCAACAAGTTTCAATTTTTGCTAGTGTATGGTTAATGCATTTTAGGATCCTAAATTCAATTCATAAAAGAACTAGCAACACCAAACATAAATGTGTCACAAATTTAATAGTTTAAAGGTTAGAACTGTCCTCCCAATGCTTGCCACCAACAGATAAAAAAGGACAATAAAATTAGATAGATTTGATGGTAACATGCTGCTTTTTATATAAGCTAACACTACTAGAGCATAAGGTTGAATCTGTTATTTAAAATCTAAATACACCACCTCTTCTCTTTCTGTGCAAGCTACTTGTATTCACATTATATTAAGACACTGTTAACATTACGAAAAGGAAAAAAACTTATTGATTTATTATCACCAAGCTAACATACCTCAAAGCAGAAGTTTCCATTTTCATCTGTTTGCTTCTTTTGTGGTTTCACATTATCAGGTCCATGAGTCAAAGCTACCTAGTAGTACAGATACCAAAAGATCAACATTAACTTTAACATGAAAATGTTACAAAAAAAATTAAAAGTACAGAATATGCGTACCTTTGCTTTCAGACCACCATTAGCCATCCTAACCAAACCACAGAGATTGTATGAAATGGCATTGATGTCTTCTATTGAAGCCATATTTGGCAATACCTGAGTAAGAAAACAAACTTTGAAACAAGAGACACACACAGCAGCATTTTTACACCACCTACGAATTTTCATCATCCTACTAAGAGAGCAGTATAATAAACTTAAATTCTAATAAGATTGTCATAATATGTTTTACCATATAATTCTCCAAATTCTTGAATTTGTAATGCTCTTTTTGGGCTTCTATGGTATAGTGCTTGGATGTAACCTAATAAATATAACATAGAAAAGAAAGAGTAAAACAAAAATGTAAATGTAAACGTAGATGGAATGGAACTACAATAAACTGAAAGAAATTATCAGCACAGTCTAAAATAAGATAAAGAAAAGGTAAAAGTATGCTGGCCTAGGCTCTAATTGATATCCACAATCCAGGTAGATTGAAAAAACTTACTCAGATTGATAGAAAAAACAAACTCAACAAATAAACAAGAAAATAGATGTGTCTTAAACTAAAACAAAATAGAATCTCTTGCCAATGAACAACCTAACTCCATCATTTACCCATATTAATTCCAATACCTGATCAAGTTTGTAGTATCCTTGATTATCAGTAATAGACCTTTCATGGCCATCAACTATGATTTTGACACCCTCCACTCCCATGCCATTTCCATCAACCACACGGCCTCCAACAGAAAATCCAGTTACCTGAGAGAATTAACATTGATAGCACATACTTGAGAGAAAATAGCATACACATAACCCCAATAATAGATTGATATGGTAAAATTACAGTGCAATTGTTATGACTGAACCAAACATTTCTCAACATACAAAATGGGAAATATTATAACTTTTCAAAACACTCATATCTATATTTGGTACCTAAATATTATGGAATTCCAATCTTAATTTCCAATTTCTTCTAGAACTGTTTTACGTATATTTTCCGTTGTAAGATTTGCTTCTAATTTTTAATAAATTAAGTGATAACCAGAACTATATGCAACTAGCAGAAAAAAGTTTTCCTTCCACCAGCATTTGCAGCCGCTAACAAAAGCCATCATCACCCAACAGTTAACTGTTTTGGCAAACAGTGACTAAGCTATCCTTGGTTAGTTTGATGCCAAAATATCAAAAAGTAAAGTATAATCATCATCGTCATCATTTGTACTTCACATAAATAATAGGACACTCTGAAAGGGTGACCTTATTTAAAATTTTAAAAAATGGATATGCGCTAGATGAATATGCAATAGAGCTTAGCTAGCATGCCTATGAACATAATGGCATATGTTCAATAATACAACAATTATGTGGAAACAGGAGTGAAAAAGCAGTTATTTATAAAAGATTTTTGGAAATACTGGAACATAATCTAGCATTTACATTTATTTCATTTAATGAAAAATTCACAAGGCATGCAGTCGTGAACTGAATAGTAATACATAATTCAATCTTCTTATTTACCCCACATTGGTAGCACTAGTATTTTTCTGAATGCCACAGGAAACAGAAAGTGGTGAGGGTTAGCATATTAAACATTTTATCCATATAGTCTACCTGAAATTTTTGAGGCACTGTTACGTGCTGATGCTTGATATTAACTGAGACGCTGGGTGGCGAAACATCAAATACTGTATTTTCACCCTTATAGTAGGGAACAAGTTCATAACTCCCTGCATGTTGATAAAAAAGTACAAGCACTGAATTAAGAAAAATAGGTTCTAGCAGCATGTAGTAGCAATTTTCGAGCAAAGCAAGAACATAATTCGCCAAAAAGGAATAGCAACTGTAGAGTAAATACAAGAAATATTTTGGAGTGAAATTTAATATGATTAATGACCAGGAGACTAATTGTCGTATGTATGTTAGGGGTGAAGTTCCAGGTATTTTGAAAACACAGTTGCACACCTATAATTGCAAGTCATCGGTGTTTGTTTAAAAAATTAAAATGCACAAACTACAAACAAGCTGACAAAAACACACCAGGAAAGAATATTCCTTTCATCAATGTATAGGCACCAGAAATTCAACACTCCCTATGGAAACATCAAGAGGGAGTATATGACAGAATAAGAACGCAAATGTGTAATTACCACAAGGTATTGAATTGAATGTGAACTTTCCATCAGCATCTGATGTAGCGTGACAGAGAGCTCTTTCTTGTCGTGGACCAGTAACAATGCCTTGCAAACATTCTACCTCAGAAACATCATCTGAATATAAGAAAATATGGACTCCAACAATCGGATTTCCCTGGAAACAGACGAACCGAATTGGAAAGCATATATATATGATTGAGAAAGGTTTCAATTAAACTGTGAAGTTATAAACCACGTTAAACTGTTTTGGAGGTAAAAACTGATTGAGAACATAAACATCCTTCAACACTCATAAAAATGTGAACAGATGAAGCAAGCAATGCAAACAAGAATATTTGTTTAGCTCTGTGTCACAGACAGTCACAAAGTGGGAGAAGGCTTTGTTGCTATTGTTATCGTATGTTATTGAGATACATAGATCTTTTCACTAGATTATACAATAATTTTACAAAGAAAATTATATTATATAACAATTACAAAAGGGAAGTGTAATATTGAAAATGATTTGTCCCTTCAACAAACATTACCTGAGCAACAACAAATCCACTGATACTATATCCAGGGACAAAGAAAACATCATCAACTACCCCATTTCCAAAGCCCAATTCAATCTGTAACACAATATCGGAAAAATAGTAAGCACATTATGCTAGCTCATTAAATGTATCATGAGAATAAAATGTGACACCCAAGAAATGGGTTGGAACAGAAGGAAAACACTGAAAGCAAATACAATATCCAACCTGTGTTGAACCTTTAACTTCAACTTCCATATCAGGATTTGAAGCACGTAGTGTATATTTTCCTGCAATCACATCAAGAGTGTTGCCCATTTGTTTGAACAATTTGGAGATGAAGAATAGAAAATAATGAAACAATAGCAAGAACAATTGATTCTGAACAAAACTGATGGACAAGTCAATTGGACTCTCTGGTCAGGCAGTACCATTACTTGTGAGAAGAGATAATGAGATTTTATTTAAGAATTCGCTCAAGCAGTATAATAATAATAATGTTAACAAAGACAAATACAATGATTTTCAATCGAACAATTAAAATATCACTACTTCCTACGAAAAATTTACAATGGATATCTGCAAGCTGGCCTTAGGAGGGTGCATACGGAGTGACCTACTGCACCCAACAAATGGTATAAATATCACTACATCCAAGGATATATTAATCACTTTTTTATTATTGATTAATTTTGGATCAACAAAAAATCATTTTTCATCTAAAATTGTTAATGGTCTAACAAAGCATTTTGAAAATATAAGGAATTTAAATCAGATCAGCTAAAATTTCAGGCATTTCAAGCTTAAATTTTAAAATTCTCAATCCAAATACAAGGTATTGCAAGTGGCTTTCTCTCGGACAATGCATAAATTTGCTAACCAAACTTGCAACAAGTGTAACATTTCGCCTTGTGTCAAACCAGGTAATTTAATTTCCAACTAAATGCTAATATATCTCCTTGTCCATTATTGCACTATCATTTGCATATAGGTGAATTGACGGGAGTATTTACAAATACAAATTGCCCCACTTATCTTATAGATCAAATTTGTGATATATTTGTGTTGAGACATGAAAATACCCTTCCTAGAGGGAGACACTACAATTCACAAAAAATGTTTCAGCCTCCCAAGTATTTTTGTCCTAAAATCCTTTGCTAGATGTTGACTCAAGACTTATTCCTTCCAATCTCATCACTGATAACCATAGTATCACCTACATACACTAACAATCCAATCATTTCCTTTAAAGTTATAGGATCAAGTTTACCCGTTTTATTCAAGGACAAACAAGATACCCAAAGAGATCTTTCGTGGAAGTTGTAGAAGTGAACAAAATAGGATAGAGAAAAGAAAACATAGGACTCTTATATCTCAAGACTCTTATATCACACTATCAGTATTTCTTGTAATAAACCTATACAAATCAACTCTGATGTATAATAACACAAATTCAACAGCTTTGTGCCTCTCCTTTTTGTCTTTTAACGCAACAAAAAGATAAGAACTTCCGTAAACACGATGTCTAAGGTAGTTAGTAACAATCATTAAATGCTCTATTTCCAACACCACTCATTTCAAAGTGCCGAAATAGATAATTTGTAAACATTAAACATAATTACCCAGCTAAAATTTCATTCATTTTTTTGGATTCAAAATAATTCTGATCACGTAATATTAATTAGACAATCTCATTCACCACCAGCTCATCTGGTTCATCCTGGACTAGTTCTCCATCAATTGTTCTCACCTCCAATGAAATCATACTTTTTGTGTGGAAATTTGAAACCAATTCTGCATATCAGTAACCGTTTATATTTTTAACACAACCATATCTTCATGCCACATAAATATTAATCCTATATAGATGAGTCTTGGACAACTACTTATATATATGTAGTAATGATATTAATTTCCATTAGTGAAAGGCTCCCTACATAATAAAAGAATTGAAAGCTAATAACTTTCCAACCAAAGTAAACAACTAAAAAGACTCCCCTACCTGGAATGATATTTGTAAACAAGTAACTCCCTGATGATGAAGTTGAGACGGAAGAGACAAGATCCCCAGAAAGGGACAATAATTCAACATTTACATTTGATGGGCCTCCATTTTTAATTGAACAGCTTTCTCCCCCTACAGCTCCCACAACTCTACCAGATATAGTGAACCTAAAATATAAAAAACTTCGAAGATAATTTCAAAATATAGAGCATAAGCAAGCATGGCATGCACAGGACATACAACAACAATAACGATAGCCTAATTCAACTAGAAATTGGTTACATTCACCCTGACACTCCTTTCATTTTTAATAATATGCTTCGAAATAAAAAACCATGTGAAGTTAAAAAATCAGAATAATAGCCTACCCTGTGAAACGAAAATTTATATCTTCATTGCCATTGCAACCATTATTGTCAACCACCACAGGAACCTGTAGGACAAGAGGGGGGAAACAAATAACTGTCAGAATCATAAAAATAATCTCATTACATCAAGATTGAGAAAGAGAGAGAGAGTGATCATGCATGCAGATTATAACTTATAAATAACTAACCTTTTCTGGATCCCATGTCCATCCTGGAGGTCCATTAATTTTAATTACAAAGGAACCCTGTGATGAAAATAATTGCATTGAGAAGAACTGAATAGTGAATAAGCCTCTATGGCATAGATACGCTATTTCGTATTTATGTTGACAGAAGTTGCCCTAACATGCCTAAATGTGTACAAATTCTAGTAAATTTTACCTTGTCATATACCGGAATAAAATAATATCCATTTGGAGCGCATTGGGTTCTATCCTTTACCAGTCCATCCACAGTTTGAAGCTCAACCTACAACAAATGGATCAATTAAATGTTTGTTGGGTGCAAATTGAAATGAATACTTGGATGAGCAACACCACATCTTTACCCAATAATAGTGTAGTATATGGCAAAAAGGACGCCATAGGAATTTTTTATGAATGTCTTGTCTTTCTATAACAACTTAACAAGCAACTGAAGACAGTAAAATCATTACAGCTATTGTGCAAAATAATTAGTTAAATCAAATGGGACCGGTGGTAGAGTAAAGGGGGCATTTGAAAGAATTTATGGGGAGCTTATTGGAGTTTATGAAAATGGCATATGACTCTCATACGCTCTCCTATCTCTTTTTAGCTTATTCCAGTTAGATTCATAGGTCAAACCGATGACATAAGGCCTTGTGTAATAAGAGCTAATTGAATAACACTTTGGCCCAGTTTAAGATAAACTTCTGCAGAAATGCCTACCTAGTTAAATCTATGGCATACGCCCTGGTTTACTTAAAGCTTAGCAAACAAGTACCTAGGTCTTGTATGAATAAACATCTATGCAAACACTTATACTAGAAGAAAAATGGAAAAGTAAAATAAATTGAATTTTTCCCATGAGTTAAAATCAATTTGTGCACTCAACTTTCATAAAAGCTGTCTCATCCAACCTTTCCAAAAGCTGAAGTAAAAATATACTTATTGTTTTCTCCTATAAGTACTTCAGATTAATACAAATCTTATGATATTTGGCTATATTGATAATGATTTCACAAACTCTTTGAATCTCCAATATGGTCCGAACCTTCATGTTTTGAGTTTTCTTCTTTCTTAACCTGTTATACAGTCTTGACACCCTCCTTGTTACACAGACTTCTCCTAATAACTGTGTCCGGCGTGTAGTCATCTCCTTTAGCCACTAATGCATAAATACCAATGATAGCGTCCTTAACACCTTTTTCATGATTCCAATCCTTGCTAAACTATAGGAGAGGACTCCATTTGTAGGGTTTAGCATGGTTTAGAACAAATTCCGTAGTTCACTAAAATTTAATAGAATATATGATGTCGTCATGGCAAAAAGGATTATTTTGAAAATGGTATCCAAATTCCAGTCTTTATGAAAGGGTTGCTGAAGAAGATGGCCACCTCAAAAACCATCTTTGGGAGAAGTTTGCATAACAAGGTGATGACAAGCTATATCTCAACTTCAAGAAGATGAGACCGCCAAATATAGCTTTGGAGATTACAAGAGATTTATGCAAGCGCTATCAATATACCCAAATATCACGATGTTCTTATTCTTCTTTCTATGGTTGTCTATTGTAAGGATAGCTTATCAGTAATACTACTTTTTTTACAATTTTGTAGTGAATATTACCAATGGGAAAACATAAATTGCTGCTAAGATAGTAGAACCTGGAAAAAAGTGGTAGAAGAGAAAGGAATTGGATATTGAAGGAGGCATGAAAGGAATTGCTCACAATAAAAGTTTGAGTTCCTTACACTTTTCAAACATTTTGTAAGGGAAAATTATTCGTTTGGTAAGAGTAGGGCAGATTACACGCACTTACCGTGACATCGGAATAGTCCAACTTGGTATCAGTTTGTTTTCTCGATTTTACCAACGATGAGCTCGCCTGCGATAACCAGACTTAGTAAGCAAAAATAAACATTGAGCAAATATTACAAAAAAAAAGGCAGAAAAAAAAGAAGTAAACATCACACCAAAATAAACAAGCGAATTCACCAGAGATAGATATGAAACAAAGAAACAGACTAAATCGGCGTTTCAATTCTTCCAATGCATAGTGAATTACAGCAAAAATTTCAGATCCGTGCACTTATTTTCCCAATCCAAATGCTTGAAAATCAATATCGCAGTTTCTAAGCATCAATAGTAATACTAATAATGACTAAATCGGTGTTTCAATTCTTCCAATGCGTTTTTCACTGCAGAGGCTGATAGAACTGCACATTACTTTACCTCGACAAAACCACCGCAGCCATAGATGGAATCAGCAGAAGTAGCTGAAATCCAACAAGTTGCGATGAATAGTAAGCATAGAAAAGCATCTCCGATCGTCATTTCGGATCTGAAGCTCGGCGATGAATTCAACCTAAGCTAGAGGGACAGATCTGGAGAATCATACGAGTATTTGTGTTTATTTATTTAATGGAGCCACAGCCACTTCACTCTCAGCTCTGAGAGGGTTTATGGGATTTTGGAACAAACAAAAACCAAAACGACCACAGTAACAAATATTTTCCATCACAAAAAACAATTTGGAGTGATGGTTAATTTTGAGAAAATAAATATATTTAAGAATTATCTATTATGTTTTTTTTTACATTTTTCAATAATATATGTTGAAATATTTTGTAACTAATTAAAAATGTATATAAATATTGCGATTTTTTTAATATACCTAGTAATTTGAACAATATTTTTTCTTCAAATGCAAATAAACAAGTTCGAAACAAATGCACGCATATCTGTTATTTAGTAAATAATGATTTACTAAATATACATTAAAAATTAGTAAAATGTTTAAAATATCACTTTCTAACTTTTTTTTCTTTAAATATACGCTTTTATTTCTTTAAATATAAATGGGTTGAATAGGGATGTCAACGCTCTTGTACAATATTAACTCTCCGTACTTTATTTGTTGAATAAATATTTCTCTCATATTTGTATTTACATTTGTTATATCTGTGCAAGTACATGTTATGCAGACACTCACATATTTTTTTAATATTTATGGATATCTGCATATTTTTTAATATTTACAGGTACCCGCAAATATCTAAAAAAGAAAATTTTAATATTTAATAAACAAATTTAACTATAAATTCAAATAGAAATACTATAACCCTTGTAAATTTCAAACAAAATAACTCATTTAAATAGTGTTGAAAAACAGTTTACAAATTTTTTAAAAACTAATTGATAAAAATAACTCAGATTATGATGTTTTACTATTTTTTAAAAATAAATTAAAGTATAGCGGGTACGAATATTCACGAGTACAGATACATGATACACGTCCTCGTCCTATTAACATACGGGTATAAAAATACTCGTACTCGTTACCCGCGAATATCTATCTTCAATATCATTTCCTATCTCCTATAAATCGATATTACCAACGGTCAAAATTCGTCAGTAATGGTTAAAATTCGTCGCTAAATCAACATTACCGACAGATTATCGACAATCAAAAATTCATCATTAAAATGCTTGTCGGTAAAATTTTACCGATGGAAATCATGTTCCGTCGGTAAATTTGTCGGTAATTATCGACAAAAAATCCGTCGGTAAATCTATCGGTAATTACCGACGAAAAAATTTGTCGGTAATTACCGACCGAAAAATTCATCGGTAATTACCGACCGAAAAATATGTCGGTAATTACTAAAAAATTCGTTGGTAAATTTGTTGCATTGTTCATCTTCTTCCTCCTCCCTCTTTAAATTTTTTTTTCGTTTTTTTTTTCATGGTCGCCATTGTTGTTGCCGTTGCTGCCACCGTCGTCGCCGCTGCCATCATCGCTACCGTCCTGCCGCCGCCGTCGTCTTCTTCTTCTTCTCCTTCTTCCTCTTCTTCTTCTCCTTCTTCCACTTATTCCTCTTATTCTTCTTCTTCTTCTTCTCTTTCTCCTTCTCCTTCTCCTTCTTCTCCTTCTTCTTCTCTTTCTCTTTCTCTTTCTTCTTCTTCTCCTTTTCTTCTTCTTCTTCTTCTTCTTCTTCTCATTTTTTTTCTTCTTTTCTTCTTCTTCCCGTCTTCTTATAAGGTGAGATTTGGGTGGAAAAATTCCTCCTTCTTTTACCGACGGATAAATCCGTCGGTAAATTTGTCGATAAAAAAAAATTATCGACGAATTTTACCGACGAATTTTGAGTTATGTAAGTATCGATAGATTTACCGACAGAAAAATCCGTCGGTAATTCAAATTTGGGCGGGAAATTTTCTGCTTCTTTTACCGACAGAAAAATTCGTCGGTAAATTTATCAGTAAAGAAAATTTGAATTAGCGACGGATTTTACCGACGGATATTTCTGTCGGTAAATAAAATTTGTGTTACCGCGAATTTTTGATAATTAAAATTTAAGAATCCGTCGATAAAATTCGTCGGTAATTTAAATTTACCGACAAAACTATATCCGTCGGTAAAATTCTATCGATAATTTCAATTTTTTGTTGTTGTGTATTTGATGCGGATACTTTTTTTTTATGTGTTGCATGTATTTTTAAGCATTTAAGAGAATATTATGCAATGGCCATTTAATTACTAAAGCCTTCATGATAAAAAAAATAAAGAATATAATAATTTGGGTGATCATATCATTGAAAACAATTTTGGATCATAATTAACGAAAACAAATCGTGACTATTTATATTAAGCAAAGTATTGATAACTATTGATAATTAATCTTTATATCAAAATTTTTATATTTCTTTATTTGTGAGATTTGAAATTTTTAAAAATAAAAACAAATTCTGCTTCAATCAAATTAGTATATGTTGGTACTTTATCCATAATATGAAAAAAGGGATTTACAAACTATACAGAATAACACCTATGCTTTGTGTGTTAGAAGTGTTATTGGAAACAAAATACTTTTGAGAGATAAATAACTTTGTTATTGTTGGGGCAAGGAGAAATGGAAGGGAAAAACAATTTTTTTTCTTAAAGTGGAAAGAGTTTAATTTGAGACATAAGTAAAAGAGTTGGGTCACATTGAGAAAGTTGGCACCATGATAAGTTTTTGTGTGTTTAATTTACTTTTTCAATTACAATGGTGTTTTTTTTTTAAATAATGTCATATTTTCGCATCAAAAAAAATTAAAAACATGGACAAAAAAATTCAGAATCATAAACCAAATCTAAAGGTTGTCATGAAAAAATAATAATATACTGTGAAAAAACACATGTGTAAATAAAAAATAAATGGAAAAGAGATCAATTATTCACTTAAATAATAACCAACAAGGTGGTAAAATCACTCGATAAAATAAAGAATGAAAAAAAAAGGCTCATGAATAATGAAATTATCTTTATAGACCTACGCACATAGTAACTCAACAATTGCAATAGGAAAAAGAAAAACAACTCGCGTGAATATTAGGTAATGTGCATTGTTGTAACAAATACAAATAAGAGATAAATAAAAGAAAATGAAAAGAGTAAGAACTCACCATGCTTCTTTCTCATTTTATCTTTGATTCTTACACTTCTTAAATTGATGAATTTAGTTTTCCAAATTTAAAAAATATGAGATTTTCTTGTTCTTTATACTTGAAGTCATTATTTATTAACAAATTTTACCATTACAAAACTGATAAAAGACTAGATTTATATTATAATTTTAGTATATTTATAGTTAAATTTAATATTTAGTGACAGTCTTTTATCATCACAAACTTGATATAAAAAATAAATTTACTATATTTAATCTACTTTTAAAATATCATGACCAAAATCAAAGTTTAACTAAAAAGACATTTAACCCAAAAGTATAGTCTACTAATGCGAAAATATACATGCCAATGAAAGAAAGATATAAATAATAGTTTTCATTTGTTTTAACCACCAAACATAAATTCATTTGAAATTTTTGCTTTATATGAAATTGTGTTTAATGATATTAGATTCACTAAATATGCATAAGATAAGATATGAAAATTTTCAATAAAAGCTTTAATTCTTTTTTTTTAATAGTTATGGATTGTTTCAAATATCGAATATTGATTATTAAATAAATACTAATCTTTTAAAAAATAATATAATTTGTTTGAGTTGGAGTTCTTAATTACTAAAAAAAAATGTAATAAAACTATGAAGAATCTTAGACAAAAATTACGAAAATATGTACTTATAATTATTGAAACTGATAAAAAAAATACAAAACTCTAAAAGCTAACAATGTTAGTTGAGATTCAAAAATAAGAAAACGATTAACTATAACTTATAAAATACATCTATTGATACGAACAAATTCACTCGATTTTGAATGTTCTAACTACATGTTTTAAGAATCATATAAGTTTTGGTTATGTGCACCATGTGGCGGATAAAACACTCCCTTAAGACCTTTTTTCCTTTTTATGATCTTAACCTATAAAGGATAGTGGACTTTTCAATAGTCTTCAGAAGCTCAACCTCTACTTTTGAAATCAACCCACCTATCGTTCTCCACATGTGATCCTCAACCACAAAAACCTTACAAATTGTGCAAGGAACGTTTGATGCGACCCAAGAAAATAAGTCATCAGCGAGACTAAACAGTCATGAGTCAATCGAAGTTTTTGGTTCTGAAAATAACATCGCTTAAATCGATTCTCTAAACAAACATCATGCAACCAACTTCAATGTCTCTGAAATTGAAAGCCTACGTGTTAAAGTTGTGTGACAATCCTAAAATAGAAAGCAAATGTGCTAAAGAGACCTAATGACACTGAGAGTGAAAGTTTGTATGCTAAAAAGATGTGGCCCTAAAATTGAATAGCATGTGTGTTAAGCGACCTATCGACACGATTCATTATTAGGTTACGAGCTAAACATTTTACCGAACAACAAATCATTGGGATCCTAAGGGATGAGTGTCGATGTTTGCAATAAAAAATGAAAAACTTTGTAAAAGAATATTCATACACACACACACACACGAGGGAAAGACAAAAGAGTTCAAATAAAATTCGTTCATAAAATTTTTATGTTTTCATTATAAGATGACATAATAGCTCATAATGCTTTTGAATAAATGTTATGTTCGGGTTCAAATAATGTTCCACGTTCTATACATTATATTTTTATAAACTCGCCTTCTGATGATTTAGAGCATTATTAGATTAAAATTTTCCAAAATAAGTTTGATGGTTAAATAAACATAATCGAGATAGAATTATTCACTAAAAATATTAGTTAAATTATTTGATGAATATTAATGACCAACAAAAGTATTCTTAACATCTATAACATGATAAATAACCACCTTAGAAATCCTTGTGTTATACCTTTTGTGTGATCCATTCAAACGCGAAAAAAAGAATTTAACTACGTTTTTTTACCCAAAATACTATTGATTGATCTATCATGTGATTAATCAGGTTTCGTGTGATAAGTATTGCTCTTTTTGTTGTGCAATACTGCTTTCAGAAACAAAAAATAGAACCAAACAAACCTCAAACCTTTCTACAACTTGGAAGCTAAAATAATATAGGTGATTGAAAACTGGAGCATTAATTATACAAAGAAAATCAATTCTTGACTTGACCTAATATAAGAACATTGATACATTGACAGTGGTGTCATTCAATGAGATAGACTATCTATCCCAACCTGATGGCCTCCGCCTCTCTTTGGGTTTAGAACTGCAGCCAAAGAAAGTTAGAACATTAGCAACCAAATTATGTATTAAGATAAATATGGCAACAAATACATCTCCGAACACTAACCTATTCGTGCTCTTCTGACCAGAATTTACTCCAGAACCTTGAGTGCTGGAATTTACCGCTGAGGAAACAGGACTGGGTGAAGCGGTGTGCTGATACGTATTCACGTCACCACCAATTGATCCACCAGATACAAAACCAGGGAGTGCCGGTCTCTTATTAGCAGCCATGTTTGTATTGTTACCGAATCCTTGATTCTGAGAGTTTGATGAAGCAGCAACAAAGTTATTCCTAAATTGTGACATCATTCCGGTCCGCAGAGAATTTACTGCGGCAGATCGAGTAGGAACTGGGTTAGATGGTGCGTTGTTCGACTCGGGATTATATCCAATGCCCAAGCCAAAATCCACTCCACGCACACCACGGCCACCTCCCCCACCACCTCTACCTCTGCCTTTTTTCCCACCTGCACGGTACACATCGTTAGAGATTAGATTTAATTGCTTGCAAAAACGAGTTTTTTTATCTCAGCAAATTACTACTTCATTTCTCATGATAACGTAAGTTGCATTTCGTACCTCCTTTTCTTGCATCACGTTTCGACCTGAATCTCCCATCCTATTGAATTACAAGAGAAATGTCATTAAATAAATTCAAGACCTATATAGGGGAGTTTATTTTAGATCATCTTAAAATATCAAAAGGCAAGTTTTTGGAAACATAAATTTCACAACAACAACATAAGCAAAATGAAGGTAACTCAATTCTATTATGCAATTCATCAAAAAAAAGCTTTACCCGTTTATTTTTCACAAAATACTTTTCATATATAAAAGTAACTAAATTATTTCAAAACTAATAGCAAAAAACGAGCTAATTTCAAACATGAAAAAACAAGAAAACTTATCATATGTTTAATTTTTTAGAGAATATAAAGGGGGGAAGCAAATCTTAAGATGCAAGAACTTCAATAATAGAGAACTGAAACTATAAAACCAAAACAAGTCAAGGAGGTTCTAAGTTTTTTAGTTTAAAAATTAGCAATGAGATATGACTTTTGCAAACAATTTTCAGATTTTTTTTCTTCTTGTTTTTAAAATTAGAGAAGAGTTTCCAAAATTAGGAAACAAGCAGTCCCTTGGCATCTGATGTACTCAGCCTCTTAAACCATCTCAACTAGCATTAACTCGCTCATATAACTCTGCTTAAAACTTATTACTAATTAAATTCTTGCCACGAAAAGAGCATTATTATGTTGATATTTACAGCAAACCAACAAAATCTACAAAAGCATCATGCGAAGACGAAAAAGATACTAAAAAACCCACAGTTGCATGAACCAGAAACGATCAAAGATAAGAGAGTCTACAAGCATTAAACAAGTTAAAAGACTCGATACAGATTGATGAATAGAAGAATATAATCGAAGGTGTTGTTACCTTCATCGCAAGATCCATCAACTCCACGGACACATTCTGACCAGCAGCAACTAAGCTATTGACCAATTCACCTGCAAATCGTGCTTCTTTCTGAGTTATAAGAGTGTATGCAACCCCATCCTTGTCACCAGCACGACCTGTTCTTCCAATGCGATGGACATGCATGTCCATATCCTTTGCAATATCGAAGTTTACCACTGACTTAATTGACTTGATGTCAAGACCACGGGCTGCAACATCAGTTGCAATGAGCACATGGTAGAGACCGGATTTAAACTTCTGCAAAATATCCATCCGAGAAGCTTGATCTTTATCACCATGCAGGGCAGCAACTTTAAAGCCTCTTTGAGCCAACTGCGATTCTATTTCATCCACAGTGGCCTTCTTTGAAGCAAAAACTAAAGTATCACCTTGATCAATCATTTCAGGTAGCTTTTCCAGAAGCCAAGGCAACTTTTCAGTATCAGAAGGAATCACATAAACAACTTGAGTAATATCTTCATTTGCCATCCCCACCTCTCCAACAGTTACTCTGATAGGATCAGTAAGGATTTCCCTGGCCAACTTTTCAACTTTACGAGGCATTGTTGCAGAAAAGAGTAATGTTTGGCGGTCTGGCCTAATCTGCCCAACAATGGACCTTACTTGAGGTTCAAACCCAAGATCAAACATCCGATCCGCTTCATCAAGCACCAGGTAAGTTGCTCTCATCATCGTCAATGCCTTCATTTTCAGCATGTCTATCAGTCTGCCAGGGGTAGCAACAACTATCTCACATCCAGCTTTGAGTTCTTTGAACTGTTCAAGTTTTGACATTCCACCATAGACAGCAGATACACGTACCCCATACGCTTTTGCAAATTTCTTGGCCTCCAGGTATATCTGATGAGCCAATTCTCTGGTAGGTGCACATATAACCCCTATAGGCCCCTCTTCCTTCTGAAGCTCAGGCTGATCCATGATATGCACAATCATAGGAAGCACAAAAGAAGCCGTTTTACCTGAACCAGTTTTAGCTATACCAATAATATCCCTGCCGGAGAGCACAACCGGGAAAGCCTGACATTGTATAGATGTAGGCTTCTCGTACCCTTGTTTTTTTATAGCATTCATAATCTGAGACGAAAACCCACATTCCTCAAAAGCTTTTATTGGCTTAGGAACATCAAAACCAGATACCCGAATAGCCAAACTCTTCCGGTATTCGCTTACGTCCTGCTCACTCATACCTGGAGTTAAATAAAATAACTTATAACAAAGGCATTCCACGGCCAAAATGAAAAATGAACCAACTGGCAATGATTAAGCTGCATTGGTGTGAGCGTTTGCAAAATTTGACTCCGAAGTGATCTATCTGAATCGAGTTTCAATATTTTCATTCTAAATGGAAGTTATTAGTAAACTCAGCATAAAAGGCTACCAAAAGTTGTTTTCATTCTAAATCAATTATGGACTCGATCAATTCCTCTGTTTATAATCAAACATGTGAATATTTACTTAAAATCACGCTAGCTAGTATTTCAATATGAATCAAAACACGCCCTAATATAATTTCTGGGTTATAGTGGAAGTACCTGATATTGAAGGTGTCTCCTCATAAAAATCCTTATTGAAGGGTTCGTAGTCAATGGAAGAGTGATCGAGAGCAGGAATGGGCTCAATTTTCTTCTTGTCAATAACAATAGGGTTATCGTCGGAATCATACTCAATCATACCAGCGTCCACGGCTTTGGCAGCAGCATAAACCTCCTCATCGGAATCGTACCCAGCGTGCAGCGCCTCGGACGCGAGAGTCAGCCCTAAATCCTTCTTTGCCTTCAGGAAGCTCTCCATGGGATCGTCGTCGTCGTCCCGGTACCGGTCCTCAGCCTTCTCCTTCGGCTTGGGCGGTGGCGCCGCCCGCATCTCCTCGTGAATCCCCTCCATGAAGGCGTCGAGAGGGTCAATTTCGTCGCCATCGTTGCTGTTCTTGTTCCCTTCGTCGTTGTTGTTGTCGTCGTAGTCAATGTTGTCGAGGTCGGTGTCCTCGTAGTTGTCGTGGCCGTGACGGGAGGAGGGAGGGACGTAGAGTCGCTGAGGGGCCTGGGATCGCTCGAAGCTGTAGGTGGATTGGCGGTTTATGCCGAAACCTTCGAATCCGAACTTCCTCTTCGACATGGTGGGGAAGAGGAAACCCTAGCTGGTGAGGGAAAGTGGAAGAAAGAATTTGGGATTGGGAAAAGAGGGGTGAGTGAGGTGTGATGTAGGTATTGAATTTGGCGCTTCCGCGAGTGGAACGTTGCAACCAGTGAATTTAGACACCACCGTGGTCGATTTCTGGTTAAAGGAGGAAGGGGATGACGACGGATCTAAAGATATGGGTGAACGGGTACCCGAACCGAGGAAGCCCATTCCTTTGGGAAGTGTGCAACAGGGTCATCTCAAGGGAGAAAGTTTCTTCATACACCTTCATAATTTGAACCCGCACCCCCTGCAAACTTTAAAATTTTAAAATCATTTTCTAGTTTAGATTTTCATTTTCAATTCTTGTTCATTTACTCTTAGAATGTATGACTCAAAATATAAATTTATATTTTATTTGTACAGTTTGGAATAGAATTTTATATTTCAAATTATATTTATAAGGGTGTTTTGGAAGTCATTCAGAAATATATTTTGGAATACTTATTTTGATTTTTTTTTATAGAATTAAATATATTTTAGTTTCTGAACTTTAATTTAAGATTGGAGTTCGTCCCTATTCAAAATTTTGATACATTTTAGGTTTTAAACTTAAAAAATAAATGAATATAGTCATTTTAATAAAATTACCTAAATTGGAGTTGTTTATATTGTTTGATACATCTTCAGATATCGTAAAATATGTTAACGTAATTGGATTAAAATAATTATATTCATTCGTTTTTAAAATTTAAGAAATAAAATCTATCGAAATTTTAGACATGGACCAATTCTAATTTTTAATTAAAATTCAAGAATTAAAAATATATTTAATTTTTTTCTGTTTTGAATTGAATGTTTTAGACCTATAAATACCTTTGAAAACAATAGTTTCAAACTATAAAAAAATTATTTTCAAAACAGAAATGTATTTTCAAATTTGGAAATATCTTCATAAACACTTATTCCATGATTTTGTTTTATATCTTGGATACAAAAAAATTTCCAAAACAAGTAATTTAAAAAGTATTTTCGGATCCAAAATGTCTTCCGAAATATTATTTTGGATTGGATATTTTATTAGATTTTGTCTGAATCTTGAAATATACATCCAATCTGAAAAATATTAAAAACAAAGAGGTGTATAAATTTTTATTATATTTTGAATGAAAAATAGTTTGAGGAGTTCAACTTTTATGGGGTGAAGAAAAAAAAAAACATGAAGGTGCCGAAAGAAGCACCCACTTCAAATCATGTGTAAAAACTTAGTAAAAACTCACCTAAACTTATTTTCGCCTAACTTAGGTTAGCCTAACATAGGTTGGTCAAACCAAAAATTAGAGAAGAAACATGAATTTTATGACATTCATCTTACTTTGTACCATAATTCATTTCATTATATGCTCTCTTGTTCCGCTATCAGAGATGCCTATTTCTTGTATGGTTAGTTATAGACAAATTCAATTCTTAACCCAATCCCTTTGCTTTATTACGTCCAGGTATGACCCATAGGTTCTCATCCTAAGACATAAAAAGTTCACAGAAAACAAATAAAAACATAATGAAGTTGAATTACAACTATTAGTATTTTTATAGAAACTACATCTTTTGACACTACAAATAATAACGGTGAAACTCCCTAACGGAATCCACCACCGACACTGTTCTATGACTGTGTTCTGTCAGTAGTTATGTTTTAAAATTAAAATAATATTGTGATTATTTAAAATTTATATTCATTTATTTTTTTTTTAATTTATTTAACTTTTAAAGCGAAGGGAAAGGGTGTGTTGGTGCAACAAAAATGGAATCAAGTAAAAAAAATTATAATCCTCTCACAAATCTCCGTTTAACGTGTGTGAGTAGTCAAACCCCCACTGAAATACCTCACCAACCGCAACACGACTCAAGCAAAATAAACACATAAGGCGAAGGCGCGACATCACCCGTTGTCTCTCTCGTAGTCGTGGCTTCCCTTTTTAGGCCATTACCGTTTCTTTGTTCTTTTCCGTTAACCAGACACCTTTGGGTCCCGCATTTAAAAATCCCTCGCAACGGAACCCAAAACACCGGAAAACAAAAATAAAAAACCATTACAACCCAATTCATTTATATATATATATATATCAGAAAAGAAAAATCTACTTTCTGCACTGACTCACTGGAAAAACGCCATTTCCGCTCCAAATCACGTTTCTCCGATTTGACTCCGCTATGACGAGTTTGACTCGGAGCTCACTATCTCAAACCGTAGCTACACCACCGATCAAATTTCCGGATTTCGATCCACCTTCGCTTTCAGTTACCGACAGTCCTTGCTCCTAGATCTGAGCCGTTTGTGCAATCAGCGGTGACGGTCATGTCAATCGGTAATCGCCTGTTCGGCGTTCTTCCTTCGTTTAATTCATGTTTTCTGTTAGTTTGTTCCGTGAACGAGTAGTATGCACTGGAAAACGCGAGGTATTGGAATCGGAGTATTGTTTGAGTTGTTTTTTTTTGTTCAAGTAACTAAGAAACCTAATGGTGTTACAATTTTGAGTTTCGCGTGTGCTGTCATTTTCTCTTGAGAACTGCTGCTCAATCAATAAGTGATGCCGTGCATTCAACTGTAAATTGCCGCATGTAGAGTGTATAAGTTGTTTGGATCTGTGGTCAGTGTACCTAGAGCTTGCTCTGTAGTTGATCTAGTGAAATTTGTTGACGTGGTGTAGAATGTTGATCAAGGCTTCAAACTGCGCCCAATTATTGGTTGCAATCCTTGATGTTGCGGGAAATTGCAGACAATGCTGCCAAAATCTTTAGAACCTTAGTATTGGTGTTGCATTATGAGTTACTGTGATCGACCTTGCATGTTGTCTCCACAAGCATTACTATCCTTTGATTATTTTTTTGGATGACGCGGAATGGAGACTAAGTTTTTTGAGTCTTAAATTAAAGTAGTTATAAATTTTCTATTAAGACGAGTAGAAAGGATGAGCAGAAAGATTACATGCCTATATTTTATTTCACTTTGTTCCTTTCATTTTGAAAAAGTATTTGAATCATAAAATATAAATAAAATATAAATTCATTGAAAGTATAGTTCTCGTTGAAAATTTAATCCTCCGTCGCCCAAAGGCCACTTGAAAGAACACATTGCTAAACCTGGTCAGGTTATTTTGCATGAGCAGGACAGAAACCTGTTCAAACTTCGAAAACACAATCCTGATGCTAAATGAAAATATTCATTATGCAGGTTTGATTATTGTCACTGATTTCTCTTGAGAAACAATCATAATTCAGTTTAGGTTGTTTTTCAGAAGCCAATTTTTTATTTATTTTTTTTTTTGCATTTTAGCGTTAGTTAAGTATCCTTGATAATTTTGACCTTTTACTAATAATGCAGGTATGTTAAAAAGGTTTCAAGGCTTGCTGCTGAAATGGATGCTTATATTGTCTTGCCTGGCATTTATGATTGTGGCTGGTGAAAATGATAAAACAATGGTGCCCCCTTCTTTATATGATTCTAGATCACCTTTGGCCTTTACTGTTGTTCACGATCTACCTCTACCAGCAAGTCTCCATTTGTCAAAGCATGTGCTTTCTCAAGGTGCGCCACTTGAAGCACCGTCACCAGTCAATCCTCCTTCATACGGTCCTTTCTCAAGTAATGGCCAGTCCCCTACAAGTTCACATTTATCCATACCATTCAAAATGAAGAGTGAAATGAAACATCCAATTCCTGGCTTTAAATATATTGCTCCTGTACATTCTACTGCAGCTGCAGGCCCTTCTGCTTCAACTCAGCCACCATTGTCTCCTTATGCTTCCAGTATGTCGTCACTTTTTCTTCTCACAGATAGATAGTGTATTTTTTTTTTTTTTTATTTTTTTATAGCTTTCTTTTAAATGTTTTTGTTTCATTTTTTGCAAAGCGAGCCTACCTTAAAGTATCTGGCATGCCCTTATATAGCAAATTAATTTTCAATATAAGCATTACGTTAATATTTCATGTTTTTATTGAACTTTGGAACCTTGAAACTGATAATGACATGGTTGCTAATTTTTATTCTGCCAGATTGTTGTAAACAAGACATGGTGCTGAAAAGAGCCAGTAAGAGTTGCCACTGTGCATATCCCATAAAGCTAGACCTTTTTCTTTCGAATGTCTCTCAAAATCCTAGTTGGAATGATTTTCTTAATGAATTAGCTGTCCAGCTTGGATTGCGAAATACCCAGATTGAACTGATAAACTTTTATGTTCTCAGTGTATCAACATTAAATATATCAATGAATATTACTCCACATAAAGGCATCAGTTTCTCTGCCAGTGAAGTTTCTAAAATAAACTCGTCGCTTTCAATGCATAAGGTTAAACTAGACCCTCGATTAGTGGGTGGATACCAACTTCTCAATATAACTTGGTTTGAACCACCAGCGCCTTCACAAGGTAATTGAGCCTTTGTATTTAATTATGTCATTGATAATGAGTGGTGCTTTGGTGTTCTTGGTCATTGGAAGTAACCAGGAGATTATTATTGTATAGATAACCTAGTGGATTGTCTATATTTGTCTTTAATATAGATAAGGAATGGAAGAAGCATATAGATCTTATTGTTACAGCTTTGCCTTTATTCATCTGTGTTCTGTGTGTTCTGTTTTCATTTCACTATTTCTGCGGAAGTGATAAAGAGAATAGGAAGTTATGTTTATGCTAAAGAGGTCATTTTTTTACCTCATGGCATTTGCTAACCTTTCAGATATTCCTCATAGAGTGTATTTTATCGTGAACAACAGACAATGTTTATGCTTATGATAGTTTTTGGCTGCTTTGTTGATTGTGAAATGTGTATAGAATAAGAGCTTTACTTATGGTGAAAGGGTCTAGCCTTTACTCTTGACATCTGATGAGTGTATATCTACATAATTCTTCATAGATTTTATATTCTTAGAGTAAACAACAGACAATGATAATGCTTATGAAAGTTTTTTTTTGCTGCTTTACTGATCGTTAATGATATGAATGTTACTAAAGATGTGCTGTATGTAACCACTATTTATGCATTTTATCAATCAATATTCATCGAATTATATACACAGTTTGAACCTGATGTTTACATTGATATCAAAGCCTCGGTCTTTATCTAATTTAATGCCAGACCCATTTTTATACTGCTATTGAACTAAGAGAATGAGAAATGTGTCCCCTGTGTATAATAACATATCTTTCTCTGTTTCAGCTCCTACGTTAGCTGCATCACCTGTGAAAACACCTTCGTATCATTCACCTACCGCTATGTCATCATCTGGTTCTTCAGGAAGGCGTTCAAATCTGTTTATTATTCTTGGAATTGTTATTGGCATAATCTTTATTGGTATCATATCTGTACTTATATTCTGTTTATGTACATTCCTGCCCAAAGCAAACGCTCCTCCTGGGGAAACTGGTAAATATCTACAATTTTAGCTGTTTCTATAACTTATTTTGGATTTCATTTACAGGCATGAATCATTTTATTCGTCCATATTTTGCATAATTTGGAAATATCATAGTACCCTTCCAATATTTCATATTAAAATGATAACTGTAACTTATGTATAATATGTGCAGTATAAAATTCATAAATTTAATATGTATAAGTTTGACAAATGACCTACTGGTTCAACTATCAACTAACGGATCCTTTACCTTACCTAATTAGTGACCAATTTGGTTTTGATAACACCAATCTCACAGTTTGAAGTCTGTTTGATGCAAAATAGTATGGACATCTATTGGTCTTCTATTTATTTTATGTAGTTGGGAATTTTCTTTAGGGTTTCAAGTAGGATGCTGTTATTTTTGAAACAATAAGGTAGAACATAATATGTTTGAGAGGCTCCAAATTCTTTATTTATGAAGGAAGGACACGCTGTTGAAGTTTTTATAGGATTGGCATTAATAGTGGTAGTGATAATTGTAGATATAGTTTAAAATTTGTTTCCATTTGTCCTTGCTGCTAATGTTTTGTCACATGCAGAAAAGCCAAGGATAGAGAGTACAATTTCAACTGTGGGTTCTCTTCCTCACCCAAGTAGTACACGATTTATTGCTTATGAAGAGCTTAAAGAAGCAACAAACAACTTTGAAACAGCGAGTGTACTTGGAGAAGGAGGGTTTGGTAGAGTTTTTAAAGGTGTCTTGAACGATGGTACTCCTGTTGCAATTAAGAGGCTTACAAGTGGAGGGCAACAGGGTGACAAAGAGTTTTTGGTGGAAGTTGAGATGCTTAGCCGGTTGCATCATCGTAACCTTGTAAAACTAGTGGGATACTTCAGTAATCGTGACTCGTCACAAAATCTACTTTGCTATGAGCTTGTTCCCAATGGAAGTTTGGAGGCTTGGCTTCATGGTAATGTAGTTTTCAAATCACGGGTTCAACTTTTAGCATTAAATGTTCCATGCTTTCTTTGTTCTATTGTTGACTTATTTTATTTGCATTAGTTTTTCTAAACATGTTCATTTCCTTGAACTGAAATTGGCCTTCATTGTTCCCATCAGGTCCCTTGGGAATTAATTGTCCTTTGGATTGGGACACCAGAATGAAAATTGCGCTTGATGCTGCAAGGGGACTTTCATACCTGCACGAAGACTCACAGCCCTGTGTAATACACAGAGACTTCAAGGCATCCAACATATTACTGGAGAACAACTTTCATGCTAAGGTTGCAGATTTTGGTCTCGCTAAGCAAGCACCTGAAGGCAGATCAAATTATTTGTCTACTCGTGTCATGGGGACATTTGGGTTAGCCTTGATATTATTTTTTTCAGACTAGTTTTTTCCGTATGATTTAATTATTTAAGGTTTAATGAAAATTTTATGTGTAGGTACGTAGCTCCTGAGTATGCCATGACTGGACACCTACTTGTTAAAAGTGATGTCTATAGCTATGGCGTTGTCTTACTGGAACTGCTTACTGGTAGGAAGCCTGTGGATATGTCACAACCAACTGGGCAAGAGAACCTTGTTACTTGGGTTAGTTCCACACCTTTGTCAATCCCTTTGTTTATTTGAAGTTAAAATCTTCTTCTCATGTCTTCTGTATATACTTGGAAATATTGAAAATTTAATTTGTTAAATCTATACTCTGAAACTTTTACATTGGCTTGGTGGTTAGTAAAGTTCATTTTTCATTTCAGGCTAGGCCAATCCTTCGAGATAAGGATAGGTTGGAAGAGATTGTTGATCCAAGCCTCGGGGGAAAGTATCCTAAAGAAGATTTTGTACGTGTTTGCACTATTGCTGCAGCCTGTGTTGCTCCCGAAGCAAACCAGCGACCCACAATGGGTGAAGTGGTGCAGTCACTTAAAATGGTGCAACGCGTCACAGAATACCATGATTCTCTGTTGGCCTCATCCAATACTCGAGCCAACCTTAGACAGTCCTCTAGCACTTTTGAATTTGATGGAACATCTTCTGTATTCTCTTCGGGTCCTTACTCTGGTATAAGTGCCTTTGAAAATGACAACATTTCAAGGACTGTGGTTTTCTCTGAAGATCTTTGTGAAGGACGATAAATACTGAGAAAAGTCCAAAATGTTCGGCTTCCAATTTTTTTCAGCCCTTCAAGCTTTCAATCAAAAGTTTTTAACGTCATGATTTGGAGCACTTCCAATTCTACAGCTGGGTTGAATCATGAAAATTTTCAGGATTTAAAGCATTTTGTTGGTAACATGATTGTAGTAATCAATATTCTAATTAGCAGATTAACTATTTAAAGAGTTAGATAATAGCTTGTATAAATAGAACAAAATTTGCCAAGTAGCTCAGTTATATTTATCTTTTGACTTGAAAACATTAATACTTGTATTCTTCTGTTTGTTACAGATGATTTATTGCACTGTTTCCAGATGCTGATTTAGCTTATATATACTGGGTTGTCAAATGACAGTTTCCTTTTGGAAAATTATAATTAGACTCCTAACATTTTTTTTTTTAATTTTTGACATAATTTAATGTAGATTATTAATTAAAAAAGTAGTTGTATATTAATTAATGACCTATTTTAAACCACATAAAAATAAAAAATAAAAGTCATCGTTGTCATTTATTTTTTTAAAGGTTTCAAGGTATAATCACCGGACTTTTGCAAGATTGACATTTAAAAACTGAAAAATAATATTTTCACTTCTTTACAAAAGAAAAAAATATATTTTTTACAATTATATATTAATAAAATAAATATAATTAAATATTATTTTGAATTGTGAATCAAGTATTTTTTGTTTTGTAGGTGTTAACATTCTTCACATTTCCCATACTTATAGATGATACTAGTGCTATGTTCATAAATATTAAATTTTTCTCCTTAGTACGAAACGTGTCACCACCTCCGAAATAAAGTACCAGAATCAATGTTGAAAACTCCACCATCATCATAGGCAATTGATTATATTATTTAATAAATATGTAATTTATTTAATTAGTAATGATATTTTATCATTAGATTATTCTAGAATTAGTTATTTAAATATTTTATCTTGATCTTAAAATCAATATATTTTATCTTTAGATCATCTTAGAATCACAAGATGTGATTTTGTTAACTTGTTTCTCAATAAATAAACCTATTATGTAACTTTCAAAATAAAGTATAAATTGATTTAAAAGATGGTCTCTCGTGGAGATTGTGGACCAAGACTCAAAAGGTATAATTCATCAGATTTATTCAATTTTATTTGGTCGTGTCAGTTCATGCTCTTAAAAATATTTTGAAAAAATATTTTAATTAGGTTTTCCAAAGAATAATTATTAATGTCGGCATACTATTATTTTTTCATTTTTAAAATTTTATTATTATTATTGTTATTATTATTATTATTATACCAATGATTTGTAATTTTAAAAAACTGAATGAAAATAAAAAGTAATTTAAAAATTTTACAATATTATTATTATTGTTATTATTATTGATCATAGATATTTTTTATTATAATATTTTTACTTTTCATAAAAATCAATAATGAAAAATTTAATTTCATATTATAATAAAATAATCATAAATTATTTTTTATTTCATTCGTTTTCTTAAAGTAATTAAATTATAAATCTAATATTTTAATTGATTATCTTAAATTACTTTTACGTAATTTTAACTTTAATTCTCTTTTTGACTTTTTAATTTTTCCTCCCCATTTTAGAAAATAAAAAAACCAAAACTAATCAGAAAATATTTCTAAAAGAAATAGGTCCATTTGAAAAAATAATGTTCTATTTAAAAAATCTTCATTATAAAAGTACTATTTTGGAAAAAAATCATGTTTTTAAATTAAATATTATACGAAAATAATAATAATAATAAATTTAAACAAAATATTATAATAAAATAATAATTCATGAAATTGTAAATAGAAAAAATAGAGCTGTGAAAAACATTTGACCCTAAGAACAAAATACAAATACTCCATGTATTTCAAGCTATATCAGACTTAGTGGCAAACTCAAAACCCTCCTCGGCCTGCAATAGAGTGGAGGAGACATGAGAGATTGAAAGGGTAAGCTTGGGATATAATCCATTTTGGAAAAAAACAAATATTGAAAAAATAAAGAAAAATGTCTTTTTTACACAGTATTTTACTTATTAAAACAATTAACTTTTATATTTAAAAAAAATTGAAAATAAAAAGTTGATGTAAAATTTGCTTAAAAGTTTGTTAGATATTAAAATAAATAACCCTACCCAAAAATAAAAACAAACATTGATTTTAGTTCTTTTTCACTGTTGTTGCCAAGTCAACTCCGACTTTTTCTAATTACCGTAACGTAACCCTCCCTGAATTGCGCACTGTAACGAAAATGTTAGCAACACAAACTGCGGCTAACATGAAGCATCTAACGAGAACCACAACGAAACTCCGAGGATTTTGTTCACACACATCCTATTTTCAGCATTCACTCAACTATAAAGCCCCACGCTTCCACTCTCATTTCATAGCAAGGTTTTCCATTGTCTCTGTTCTTCATCACAAAAAAATTCTTCTCCAACGAAATAAATAAGAGAAGCTCAGAGACAATGGCATTCAACAAAAACCTTCTAATCACCATCGTGACCCTCTCTTCCCTTTTACTATCCACCGCCCATGCCTCCGTCCAATCACCTTCTCCCTCCCCATCTTCCTCCCCGTCTTCCGCACAATCCTTCCTCGTCGCAAACCCCAACAACAACATCCTCGGCACCGCATCATCGAACCCAGGCGACAACCTCTTCAAATCCAGCCTCCTCGTCACAAACCCCAACAACAACATCCTCGGCACAGCATCATCGAACGCAGGCGACAACCTCTTGAATCCCAGCCTCCACGTCATGAACTTCTGCAAAGGCACTGAGAACCCTGCACTCTGCTCTGGAACCATTGCCCCATTCATGGAAGGCCCCTTCGACCCCATGAAGGCTCTCGAGACCGAAATGGAAGCCACCTTCATCCAAAGCAAGAAGGTCGCCAAGCTCATCGCCGACGAACTCAGAAACCCTAACATCGACCGAAGGGCACGCGGCGCCCTCGACATCTGCAAGTCTCAGTACAAGAGCATCATGGAAACTGTGAACGAGGCCGTGGAGTTGTTGAACGAACAGAACGTGGTTGATGCTTATTACAAGTTCAGCTCCGTTATCTCTGACCAATCAACTTGCGAGGACGCGTTTGTGGAATCTCCCGGAGTTACCATTCCCTTCGCCGAGGACTCTCACACTGTGTATCAGCTTGGTGGGAACTGCTTGGCCATCATGGATGCCATGGTTAATAGCCGTAACAATTTTCTCTTGGCTTGAGTATTGCGTGGATGCATGCATGCATGTGCTTCCAGTGATATCATGTTTATATTAACTACTTGTGTTCATTGTCGTTTCTTTGCAAGGTTGTTTTGTGGTCACTGTTGTGATCTTGAAAAACACACTGCAATAGGGCTCAAGGGTTTTTAAATTTTGTAAGTTTTGAAAAACGATGATGGACTAATAGGGTTAAATATCCATCTGAGTAGGTATGCTTGTATCAGCAGCTGCAATTCTGCAGTTTTATTTTAATGATAATGACTGAGGGCACGTCTTTTTAATTTATGCATGCTTTCTTAATTCTTTCCTTTTTTGTTCCCACCACTTCAAAATTTTTATTCACCACTTTACTAAATCTATTAAAATATATATTTTTAAGTTTAAACACGAGTTTTATTTGCTTATTAATTTAAGTTTAAAAGGAATATATTTGGATTTTATTGTAATTAAAATAAATAAAAAACTAAGAGATGAAAATGACGATAAAGCGATTAAATAAAAATAAAATATATGGTAAAATGATGAAGACATGAAGATAAAGTGTAAAAGATACGAAATAAAAATAAAGAGATAAAACTCTATATACAAACTATTAAATTTATGTAAAGTGCAAATTATTGTGCTGGAGAATTATCTCTTCTGTAAATAATTGCAGAATTTAATCTAAATATGCAAGTTATATATAGTACTAACGTATTTAAATAGTTAATTTTTAATTATTCAAGTAATTAAACTGAAATTACTTTATTTTTCTTTCAATTTTTATAAATATATATTAACAAAATAAACATTTATATCAAGATTTAATGATGTTTAACTATAATTACTTTATTTATAACAATAACCACAATTAAATGTTTTTAAATTTAAAAATATTAATCTCATACAAACATTAAGCGTAAAGTATAACGATGTAATTAAATAAAAGTTAGATAAACAACATTATAAGTTGCAAGAGTTTAGATCTATTACATATATATCGAATCTTAACCATAAGAAGATTTAGCTATTTATGACTATTATAAAAAAAATAAAAATAATGTACAAACATTAGTGATTATTAGAACTTAAAAGAAAGTTTTTAGTCATTATTTTGATCATTTTGAACTTTTTTCACACCAAAAAAATAAATTAACCTATACTTTAATTTATAATAAAACTTCATTAAATGGTGAACTTTGAGTTGACATCTTTCACCTAAGAAAAACTTCACTTAAGAGAAGTGATTAAATATTTATCATCTCATCCCTTAAGTGAACTTAAGTATCTTTTCGAACCAACTCTTATCTTTCTTACTCTGATAAACACTAAAAATATGTGAGAGTTTTTTTATCTAGTTTTAATTAATTATCCAGACTGAGTTAAACATTCCTAAACCGTATAGGAATAAATTGTTAAAATATTTAAATAATTACCTAAAATATTCTAATAAATTAATATTTAGACAATTAAAACATAAAACTTTACGGTATGCGTTTAATAATAGTTGTTAATAACACTATTATTAGTTAGCATGATGCTTCAATAAATTATAAAGGACTGAAAAGTTTATTAGATAAGTTAATTTTTTTTAATCACATGGTATTGGTCAATACATTTTCAATGTAGCATTTTTTACATTTTAACTATCTTTGGATATTTGTTTTTGGAAATTAATTTTTGGACAAATTTAACAAAATTTTCATAAATAAAATTAAAATAGATTAACTTTTATTTTTTAATTAGAATGAAGTAATGAAGTGATATTTTTATTTATTTAAATAGGTAGTTTATCAGTAAAAAAAAAAAAAACTTTGTCGATCTATCCTCGTTCTTTGTTCTTCTTTGTAGTTGACGAAAAAGCCATTGGTGCACTCTTTTAGCTGTCATGTCAACAAAACATATACAGTGTCTCTATTTAAAAATTATCTGCAAATTCTTTAAAATTTAAAATTATATTCTAAACTATACTTAAAATATAGTTTTAATATTGTACCTACTTAACTTATTTATTAAACCTTTTTATTTTATCTACTTTGTGTCAGATAATTAATATTATGGATTCTCAAATTTACTTTAGAATTTACTAAGAAAATCTAGACATTGTTTACAATTATAAATTATCTTAACTAATAATACAAAATTAACTTGGATAACTAAACAAACTTGTCCACGAGGACATCTAAAATTGTCACACATAAATACACACACATATTGTAAGTTATTTTGAATTATTAATATAATTTGAAATGTAAAAAATAGGTAAAAAATTTAGATTGAAAAACGTATGATTAAAAGAATTAAGTATTAACTAATATGAAATACACTTACTGAGTTGTGGGAAGAGAAATAGGAATAATATTGAGAAGAAGGTTTGTTTTGTGGCATGCGCTTTTTGGAGAGTAGGGATCTTCGAATTCCAAATATGGCTCCTTCAGAAGAATCAGTAGCAGGTGACTCCCTATTTGTTTCTATTATAACAATAACAATTACAAAAACTCATATCGGTTTTCTTCATCTTCTTCTTTCGCCTTCTTCCCCAAACCCGCGCCGCTCGGGCCAAATACCCTAACTCTCATACTCCCATTCCACGAACACCCAATTCCTCAACTTCACACACCAAACACCGCGGAACGGAACCAAACCAAACCCCGTTCTCCAACAATACCTTCTTCCCATCTCGTCCCACTCCTATGCCCAAGGGTTTTCGCTAACTACTGCGTCGCAAATAATTCGCTCCAACATTGAGGTTTTCACCCAATTCGCCCCTGTTTCTTCTCAATTTTACCTAATCGCTCTCTCTACTGTGTTTATTTTTCTTTAATTACGTGCTTAGGTTTCCAATTTTTGTTCTTAACAGGAGAATTTGTATGCTTCGTATCCGTCAATTTTACCTGTGAATGTTGTGCACGAGTTCCCACTGCCCCTAATTTGTTAGTCTTTTGGAAACGGTTTCAAAGTAAACAATCTTCATTAAAATTTGATTTTTGAGTTTATTTCACTTTTTGACGTATGTTATTTTCGTGGGTGGTGGGAAAAAGGTTGAGGTTAGGCTAAATTGGAAATAGTGTGGTTTGGTTTTTGAGAATGATCAATGCGAATGTTGATGGTTTTCCTGTGACTCAGTTGCAGCGGGAGCGGTTTTGGTTAGTGAGGGTTTTCCCTCGGGAGTGATAGAAAGTGAAACAGGAGGAACCTCTGCTATTGTGTAATAAAAAAGTTTTAATGGAAGATTTGGGTGGTACCCGATTTGATGGCCTCAGCAATGCTGTGAGGAGGAAGAGGAGTCAGACTTCACGCAGGCCGCGACCTGATTCGCAGCCTGTTTCTGACGGTCATGAACTGTCTCCCTTGTCCTCAACGCCGTCAGAGGATGCTGGCAAGATCTCTAGTGATGAGAATGTTGGCTACGATGCGAATTCCAAGAGGAAGGAGTTCAATCTTAATCATTGTGTCTCTCAAACTTCATCGGCTACTGGAGCTGAAGACGATAAATCTCATAAAAAGAGTAAAAAGGACGGTGGGTTCCAAGCATTTTATAATAATGAACCTGGACGGAGTGGCTTGCATAATAAACGCTGTAGTGAAGGTGTTCTTGCGCCGGCAAATTGGAGAGGTTCTAGCAAAGCAAAGGATAGCTTGGATTTAGAATCCAGAAATGCAGATTTGTATGCTGCAAGGAATCCTGAGAGTGTGAATTTGGCACAGTTTAGTGGCTCTCAAGATGGATTGGGGAATGAGAGCCGAGTTAAAAAGGTTAAACTCAAGGTTGGCGGGGTGACACGTACTATTCAAGCCAACTCAGCAACCAATGGTGCTTCAGGAAGCGGATCAACAATGAAGAGCTCTCGCTCATCGGATACCTCCCGACCACGCCAAAAACAACAGGTAATTATATTTTGGACGTAACTGTAGCTTATATCAGAAGTTACTGTGTCATCTTAAACCCGAACATTTGTATCTTGTAATTTTATAGGGATATAAAACCATTTTAATGCTTCCATCTAAAAGCTTAAAAGATAGGAGAATTTGATCTGAGCCGCTTGGTAACTAGTTACGAATTTGATCCTTGTTTCGATTCTTTTTGAATTAAATTTCAATGAAAGATAAAGTGGGCATTTGTCTTGCCAATGTGCCAGGCTAAAAGAGATTTTGCTTGAAGGAGAGTGTTAGATATAGAATCATTTAAATGCTTCCACCCAAAAGCTTAGTTTTTCCGAGATACCCCGTATGGGATTTGGTTTGACGATATTTGCCTTTCTTGTAATTAATCATTAATGGTGAGAAGTCTTTATAAAGTGTTATTTCGCTAGATTATTGAGGCATATCTTATCTGACATGTCTGGGGGTGGGAGGTTAGACAGCAATGGCTTATTAGGTCTCGCTCTTATTGAAGAATGGATGCGTTTTTATTTCTTATAAATATAATATTTTCTCATTTCTTTTAAATTATAGAATCTGCTTTTATTGCTCTCATCAATCTGTTTTATTACAGAGTAATTCAGATGAAAATAACTCTCCTTCGGACAAGAGAAGTGGTCTACAAGGCGTTCCGTGGAAGGATTTCTCAAGGGGTGGTTTTGGTCTTGGAAAGGAGGAATCATTGATGGGAAAGATTTCTACAAAGAACGCATCTAGTAAGCTGGGCGACAAGTCTGAACCAGTTCGAAAGAGTAAGCGAGTACCAAAGAGACGTGTGCTTGATGGGGAATTTGGTGACGATGATGATGAGGATGATGAGATTCGGTACTTGGAAAAGCTGAAAACATCAAAAGTTTCTGCAGTTTATAGAGATGAAGAAGAATTAAGCAAAAAACATCGAAAGCTCTCTAATATGGAAAATGCTGCCTCTACAAGGTCAGTCAAAGACGGTAAGAAAAAGTCTAGATCTGATAGAGTGTATGAGGACACCGATTATGAGGATGAAGAGGAGTCAGGAGGGTCTGAAGGTGAGCTTGAGGATAAGAAAAAGAAAAAACAGAGGAAGGAGTCTGTTGATGTACTGATGGACAGTAAGAGGGAAATTACCCTCACGACTCGTCAACGAGCCCTTCAATCAAGCAAAGACGCCTCAGCATCGAGTGCTAGTTTAATTGAGTTTCCCAATGGATTACCACCTGCCCCTCCTAGAAGTGAGCATTTATATGTACTGTATCTTTTAATCAATGTTATACTCAATTATTAACCATTTTGCTTAACTACAGAGCAAAAGGAGAAGCTTTCAGAGGTAGACCAGCAATTGAAGAAAGCTGAAGCTGCACAGAGGCGTAGAATGCAAGTTGAGAAGGCTGCCAGGGAATCTGAGGTTTGTTTTTGTTCTCTCCAAATTACAGTTTTTCCCTCTCACTGTGTTTGATTTTACACTAAAAGGCTCGTCCATTTGAATTCATTTTGTAGGCTGAGGCTATCAGAAAAATACTTGGTCAAGACTCTAGTAGAAAAAAGCGAGAAGAGAAAATAAAGAAGCGCCAGGAAGAATTGGCACAGGTATTTCTTTTTTCTACTAACATTCAATTTTTTTGTTTCTTTTATTTTTTATTAATTTATTCTTTGCAGGAAAAGGCAGCAAATGCAAGAATGCATGCGTCAAATACCATCAAATACACAATGGGCCCGACTGGAACAGTTGTGACTTTTCCTGAGGAAATGGGGTTCCCTAGCTTATTTAACTCCAAACCTGTCAGGTATTAGGCAATGCGAATTTGATACATTGGACATGTTAGACCATCTTCCGGATAATTTGCTTATATATGTTTGGCTAATGAAATGAATGAAAATTGATTTTAAAATACTGTTATTTCAAAAGGGAAACATTCGTGCATCTATCGAGCTTTGCTTAATGTGCCTTTGTCATACTGTCTTACTGAAACTCTTTCAGAATGGTCGACAAATAAAATAGGGGGGTAAACTGATATTAAAAATTTGTGCTGTTTGCCAATAAAGAAATCTTAGCAAGTACATTGGGCTTTAGCTGTTTCCCCATTTCAACAAATGCCTTTGAAACTAGGGATGTTTGTTTGGTAAATACATCAAGACTTTTCTTGTCTGCTAATTCTATCACTATTGTTTCAGTTATCCTCCACCTCGCGAGAAGTGTGCTGGTCCATCTTGTTCAAATCCTTATAAGTATCGGGATTCAAAATCAAAACTTCCTCTTTGCAGTCTCCAATGCTACAAGGCTGTCCAGGAGAAGGTGGTGGCTGAAACTACCTGTTGATGTTTTCAATGACCCCTATCCTATCACTTCCTTCTGCCATTTACATGGCACCATCGATGTTTTTTTATCTTTCACAGAGGCTTTTGGCTGAGCAACTGTGAGTTGAGAGCGTTTGGTAGATAGAGCTCATATTGCGGTTTGTGCATTTGCTTTATTATACTTTATTTTTAATGCTATTATAAGCGGCTTTGCGCAGTGGTATCCAGTTAATTGGTAATGGATACATGTATAGCATGGACAGACCTTTCCTGTTTATTACCCTTGCTCGTTTAGCAGCAATACTAGTATAGATTAGATGAGATGAGATCAGTCATTTTTCCAGTCAATTCCCATTGGGAAAATTAAAGGAGCTTATATGATTTTCGATGTGTGCACATACTGCAAATAGAAAAGAAATAAAGTAGAAATTAAAAATGCTCTGTTAAAACAAAGTGATAACTGGTACAATGGTTTTATTACATTTTAAAAACTATTTTCCTCTTTATATTTGGCAGACATGTTATATTAATTCTATCATTCATCTTCATCCATCATACTATATTAATTCCATTGTGCCATAGTTCTGCTTTTCATCGTCACCTGTGTTGAGTTAACAAATTCAATGTATCCTTCATTTCCCCCCATTATACTACTATACTAATATTTTGCAAAATCGCTCCAAGTCTTGATTGAGTGCTCTTATGATATTGTGGATTACTCATTTGCTCAATCACCTTCTAAAATATTGGTCGTGTAATAATCTAGGTAATAGAAAATTGACAGTCGTACATGTTTTGTTGCGTCTTATTGCTTAAAGGATAATTTGCCATCATCACCGATACTCAGTTGTAATAAAGGCTTTGTTTGGACAAATGACAGAAAAAGAGAGCACGAAAAAATGTATAAACGGACAGTGATTTGAATGAGGAAATGCAAAATGAAATTGTAGGATGATGTTTCATCCATCCTTCTTCACTGGTATTTTTGTTATAAAATAATGAATAATAATGACTATATATGATAATGATAATGGTAAGTTTATATTAACAAAAAATAATATATCAACTTCTGTTATGTACTTCCAAACTTTTAGGGCCTGTCATTTTCAGATATTTAGTGTCTGTGAAGAGTAAACAGAGACTATATGTTTGTTCTTTTTAAGAAATTTAAGGAGATAAAAAATGTAATTACCAAATGATTCTTAGTTTTTTTTTAATTTATAACTCTTTATTTATGATAAATAATAACCATAATAAAAAAATATTGAAATATAAAAAATTTAAAAATAGTATTAATGAAAAAACAATACAACATTTAAATAAAATAATAATAAAAATTATAATGACAAAATTAATTAATTATAATAGTACTAAATTTTTTATAATTTCATATTTAATTAAAATTATTTTTAATCAAACATATTTTATTCTAAATTACTTATTAATTATACATGTTGACTTTGTTTATTAAAAAATTATTCAAGTTTTATTTTAATTAATTATATTTATTTTTTATTAATTTTAATCATAACGATAAATATGTAATTTTATCACATAATTTATTAAAATATTTTTTTATTTCTTATATACATTAAATCATTCATCAATTTTTATAAATTTTATGTTGAAATCTGATAAGTTTCATCTTCTGAAAAAGAAATAACATCACTTTGTTCTCTCATTTATTATTATTTTTTATTAAATAAATTATGTTAATAAATTATATTACGTAACTTTAAACACTCATCTATGTTTACTTTACTTAGCATTTAAAGATCTACTTTTATTTTTCCTTAACCTGTTTCTTTTTTTTTTTATATTTTTATTTCTCTCCTCCAACTAATTAAACATATTTATTCTGATAACATTTTTAATATCGAATTTTAAAAATAAATTTATAAATTTTCACTTTTATATATCTTTAACTTTTTAATTTATATATAATGTGAAATTTTGACTTATATTTAAATTCTCAGGAATATTGAACTTACTCTAATGAATTTTACTTATGATTTCTTTTAATAAATTTAGTTAGTAAAATAATACCTATGAAATGTGCATTAGAGATTGAATGTAAGTTTTGTACTTTATCTTTTTTACTCTTATAGAAGTTGTCCACTTTACTATGGTTCTAGTGAATGAGATAGAGGATAATATTAACAATTGATTGTCATCTAATTAGGGATTTGTATGAATAAACTTTGTTACATGTATTTTAAAAGGTGAAAATATATAATTAATTTTTTAACAAACAATTAATCTACAGAAAAATAAATTATGGAAATAATTATTCAAAGAAATATTTTCTCAACGAACATCTCTGACGTGTGACTGGGTATATGTTTATCTGCATGTAGAATGTAGCTGTGCACGTGTGTTATTGGATTCTGTTGGCCTGGGATGTGGATCCCTTGGTGTTGGATATGTTCTACGCCATTGGATTACCTCAAACAAATTTTTTATTACTTTTTTATGGTAATAAAAAGTTAACTAGCACAATAACAAAATAATCATAACTTAAATAATTTTCTTTTTACTTTTCTCCCAATACAAATATACTTTAATACATGACCGTACCGTAATAAAAATAAGGATTAAATATATTTTTTATCCTTCAAAATTTAGTGAAATTTTTTTCGGAAACCTTAAATTAATTTAATCCCTCATCTTTATAAATGCATAGATTTAGTTTTTTAAACCAAATTTTTTAAAGTTTATTTGATATTTTAAATGCGTTTTTCAACTAACATTAATGCAAAAATGTATTAAACGGTATAAATAAATAAAAATATTATAATGAAATGTGTTTGAAATGTCAAATAAACTTAATAAAATTTGATTAAAAAAACTAAATTCATATATTTAGAGAATTGAGAGACTAATTTGGTTCAAGGTTTTCAAGATGGACTAATTCTAATTTTCGCTAAAATTTAAAGGACCAAAAACATATTTAACTCTAAAAATAATTATCTCAGTTTGAAGGATAAGAAGATATGTATACAAAGAAGTAGAAATATTTCGTAATTAATTGTTACAGATGATATAAGGCAATGATCACCATTTATGTACCTGTTAGTGTGTTTGGATATTAAATTTAGACTTAAATATGTATTTGGTCCCTATTTTCGTTATTTTTATTCAATTTGGTCCTCATTTTTATTTTCTGTTCAATTAAGTTATCATTTTTGTCAAATTTTGGTCAATTTGGTTCTTTTTATAACGGTATTTAAATAGTTAACGTTTTTTAAACACATACCACGTGTCAGTTCCTGATTTTTTTCTTGATAGGCAAACCATATAGGCAAATAAGTGGGCCATAATAAAAAAATAAGTGAGGAGCTGCATAATATTTTTCGTACAAATTTTTTAAATTTACTAATCAATTTTTTTTTATCATCCAATAGGATGTACCTCTTATGTACCACAAATTTGATTATAAGTTATAAAAATCAATCCTTATTGCTTGCGAGAAGAAGATAGGTCAAACCAGATAGGCAAAAAAGTTGGGCATAATAAACAAATAAATGGAGAGTTAGGTATTATTTTTCGTATTTTAAAAGTTATTAATCAATCTTTTTTTTATAATCCAATGAGATGTCTCTTATGTACCACGAATTTGAATATAAGTTACAAAAACAACCCTTATTTTTTGACTAGGTGGATGACTTAATGAAAAAAATAGGTCAAATCATATCTCAATCTAAGCAGGAAACTAGTACTCTTTGTATAATTTTTTTAAATATACTAATCAATTTTTTGTTTGTTATTCAATGAGAAATATTTCTAATGTACCACAAATTTGCTTAAAAGTTAGAAAAACAACCCTTATTACTTGTATTGAATGAATAACTTAAAAAAAAGGTAAAAAACCAGATAGGTAAATAAGATGGGCATAATAAAAAAATAAGTGAGTAACTGCGTATTAATTTGTACAATTTTTTAAACTTTGCTAATCAATATTTTTTTTATCATCCAAAGGATGTACTTCTTATGTACCACAAATTTAATTACAAGTCACAAAAATCAATGCTTATAACTTGCACCAGGTGGTTGCCTTGCAGAAAAAAAGAGAGCAAACCAGATAGACAAAAAAGTTGGGCATAATAAACAAGTGGGGAGCAGCGTATTATTTTTCGTACAAAGTTGTAAAAGTTATTAATCAATCTTTTTATTATAATCCAATGGGATGTCTCTTATGTACCATGAATTTGATTATAAGTTACAAAAGCAACCCTTATTTTTTTCCTAGGTCGGCTTGATGAAAAAAATAGGCCAAATCATATATTTCAATCTAAGAAGGGAACTGCATACATAGTACTCTTTGTATAATTTTTTTAAATATACTAATTAATCTTTTGTTTGTTATTCAATGAGAAATATTTCTTATGTACCATAAATTTTCTTGAAAGTCACAAAAATAACCCTCGTTACTTGCATCGAATGAATGACTTAAAAAAATAGGTCAAACCAGAAAGCTAAAAAAGATTGGCATAATAAAAAAATAAGTGAACAACTGTGTATTACTTTGTACAATTTTTTAAACTTTGCTAATCAATATCTTTTTATCATCCAAAGGATGAACTTCTTATGTACACAAACTTGATGACAAGTCACAAAAATCAACTCTTATAACTTGCACTAGGTGGTTGCCTTGAAAAAAAAAAAAAGAGGCCAAACTAGATAGACAAAAAAATTGGGCATAATAAACAAGTGGGGAGCAACATATTATTTTTCGTACAAAGTTTTGAAAGTTATTAATCAATCTTTTTTTTATCATCCAATGGGATGTACCTCTTATGTACGACGAATTTGATTATAAGTTACAAAAAAACAACCCTTATTTTTTACTAGGTGTTGACTTGATGAAAAAAATAGGCCAAATCATATCTCAATCTAAGGAGGAAATTGCATACATAGTACTCTTTGTACAATTTTTTTAAATATATTAATGAATCTCTTGTTTGTTATTCAATTTGAAATATTTCTTATATACCCTAAATTTGCTTAGAAGTCACAAAAACAACCCTTATTGCTTGCATTGAATGAATGACTTGAAAAAAAAAAGGTTAAAATACTCAGTTGGTCCTCGTTTTTGTCGCAGAATCTCAATTTGGTCCTCGTATTTTTATTAGTCTCAATTAGGTCCTCATTTTTGTAAATTAGTATAAATTATGTCATTTCCGTTAGTAGAGAACTAACACCGTTAAATAGGTGCCACGTGTCAGCTCCTCGTTTTTTTGAATTTTTTTGAATTTTTTTGAATTTTTTTGAATTTTTTTTTATTTTTATTTTTGAATTTTTTTTAAATTTTAAATTTTTTTTAAAAAATACATTTATGTCACGTGTCATGTCTGTAGTGTGCCACGTGTTAATCTAATATGATGACACGTGTCAAATTAATGTATGCATCTCAATTTGGTCCTCATATTTGTTAAATTGATTTGATTTGAGTCCCAATTTTTTTAAAAAATTTTCAATTTCAGGCACTCCAAATTTAGACCAAATTTTACTTTTATGTAATGTTATGATTATTTTTATTAAAATTGATATTTTTATTAAATATTTTAATAATATTAATTATATTTAATATTAATTCTATTTTAAATATATTTATTTTAATTTGTTATAAAATTATTTTAAAATTTTACATTTGAATTTATAAAATTATTATTTTTAAGTCAACTCTAAAATATTGTTGATATTGAATATTATACAAATATTTCGAATATAAATTTATTAATCTATATATTTATAATTTTAAAATAAAATTTAAATAAAGTTTAATGTAAAATATAAATTTAAATAAATTAAATGTTATTAAAAATATATAATAGAAATATCACTTGTAATAAAAGTAGCATCATTACATTTATAAAAAAGTTAAATTTGTTCTAAATTTGGAACACATGAAATTAAAATTTTTTAAAATAAATTTGGGACTGAAATCAAATCAAATTAACAAATATGAGGATCAAATTGAGATTCATACAATAATTTGACACGTGTCACCATATTAGATTGACACGTGGCACATTACAAACTGACACGTGGCATAAAAATTTTTTTAAAAAAATTAAAAATTAAAAAAAAAAATTTAAAAATTCAAAAAAAGAGAAGCTGACATATGGCACTTACTTAACGATGTTAGCTCTCTACTAACGGAAAGGACCTAATTGATACTAATTTACAAAAATGAGTACCTAATTGAGACTAATAAAAATACGAGTATCAAATTGAGATTCTGCGACAAAAACGAGGACCAACGGAGTATTTTAACCAAAAAAAAATTAGTCAAAACCAGATAGGTAAATAAGATGAGCATAATAAACAAATAAGTGGGGAATTGCGTATTACCATAAATTTGATTACAAGTCACAAAAATCAACCTTTTATAATCTAGGTATAAGTGGAAGCTACGTATTACTTTTCGTACAATTTTGTAAAATTTACAGATCAATTTTTTTGTCATTCAATGGATATACTTCTTATGTACCACAGATTTCCTTACAAGTCACAAAAATCAACTTTTATTGCTTGCACTCGGTGGCTATTACAAGTCACACAAATCAATCCGTATTGTTTGCACTAGGTGGTTGACTTGAAGAAAAAAATAGGTATAACCAAATAGGCAAATAAGTGCGACATAATAAACAAATAAGTGAGGTGCTGTGTATTATTTTTCGTACAAACTTTTAAAATTTACTAGTCAATCTTTTTTATCATCAAATGGGATATATCTTATGTACCACGAATTTGATTATAAGTTACAAAAATCAACTCTTATTTCTTTCATTATATGACTGACTTGATTAAAAAAATAGGTCAAATCATATCTCAATCTAAGGAACTACATATTACTTTTTCTACAATTTTTTTAAATATACTAATCAATTTTTTGTTTGTTATCCAATGAAAAATATTTTTTTTATAAAGAGTAAAACTTAAAGATAAATATAGATACTAAAATTTTAAATCCTCATATATATATATTTAAATGTGTTAATGTTATATGATGTATATTATATATAAATTATTTTTATTTTATTATACTGTGTTATTTATATCATGTATGAATTGTTATTTTTAATGGATTACTACTTTATTGTATTATTTATATTTATATAATAACTAATTATTAATTTTTATATACATACCAGTTCTTTACATATATAAAGAATTAGATAACCGGTTCTCTCATTTTGTTACAATCGAGAGTGTGTGACATTATTACACAGAAATTACATCTCCTCTGCTATCCCTTCTTTAAAAGTATTATGTATATCTAATTTTTATTTACCGAGAAGCGCATGCTTCCGTAGGAACTGAAAAAGCAAACAATTATTTTCAAGTACCAAAAAACATACATTGTTGTCCTATTAAACTATTCTGTCTTTCGTAATATGTGACAAAGAAATATATGTATCCCCTAATGAATGAATCATATTTTAATCCTTTCTATGATTTTTCTTTTGACGAATACCATCATTCTAAGAATATTTTTAAAGAAAAAAATTGCAAACAACATTTTTACATAGTTCTGACTTTTAGGTCTAAATTTTCTCTATACAGACTAAATTATAACAGAAATAAAAAAACGAAATCAAAGTGAGTTACTATAACATTAAAATGAAAACAACCTTTAATGCAGCCATTAAACAAAGATAGATGATTAATGAATTTCATTCCAGAATCCGTGGCTGTGAACGCATAAACAGATTAAAAGAAGGAAGTTAATAAAAAGCCATGGAGATTTGGCATTTTGTGCAATGGAAGTTTCAACTTTTGGAGGATTTAAAGTTCAGTACAATACACCTTTTCCAACCATATTTCTCCATCCATCTTAGTACTGCCAAAATAGTGTGCCACTCATAACTCTTCCACCAAATCAACCACTCAACATTCATCATACCAAAATACACAAATAAACAATTTAACTATATCATGCCCCACTCGAGAACCTCGTGCCTTCTTTTCCATACCGCTAAATTACAATAATACCCCCATTCCTCCATCTTCCAACCATCTCCACGTGCGTCCATTTTCGTCCTTTGCGTAAATTCATTCCTTTTAGATAAAACTATTTTCTCATATATATTTTTTTAATAACCACGTGTAAACTAAATTCAGATTCAGATTAAATTAAATTAAATTACAGCAATTTGATTCATGTGGTTGCTTCATTACATGCAATTTGACTCTATAAATTACATTTCAAGAGCAACAGATAAAGTAAAATAATTCTCTACCTCATCCACTGACGGTTTGAATGAATAAATATTTGATGATCTTTAATTTGTTATTGTGAACAAACAATGTATATCCAGAAAAAATAGAATAATAATTATGTAGCATTGATTGTGTGCCAAACCATTATTGTTTAACTACATGAGCTTTGTGTAAACACTAACCAAATTGATGAACAATTCAATAACAGTATGTTGTGTGAACGTGAATAAAGGATAAATTCTGAATTGAAAAATGGATATGTAACATGGGTTAAAGCATAGATACACTAAACAGATAAAAAAAAAAAAAAAAAAAAAAAAAAAGAACAACACTTGAATCAAGAAGGGGCAACGGGAATCCTTTCATCGGAAAAAATGCTCCTCGTGAAGTTAAAGAAAGATGAAGACATGGGCAACTCCTCAAGCTCATCGAAAAAATCAAGTTCTTCGCTTTCGGAAGCCGACAAGTTCTTGACTTGTGCGTAACAAAGGGGTTCTTCCTCCTCCAAGAGAAGATCTATTCTCTCATGGCTTTTCTCCGTGTTTAGCTTGAAAGGGTCTTCTTGTTCTATTATTATGTCTTGGGAAGATTGCAGGTAAAGAAACTTTTCTTCATTTCTACCTTCATCTCTGGGCTTATCATCATCCCTTTGTTCTTCTTCTATATGTTCTTGATCTTCCTCCTTTGAGATACCTGAGAGGTCTTGGGTGGTTTCGGATTCAGATTCTTTTGGTTGTTGGGGTGAATTTGTGGTGGTGGAGGTGGCGGTGGTGGTGGTGGGGCATGGATGGTTATGTGTAGAGGTATATGTGACGATGAGCATTGAAGCATCTGTTCTGCATCTCTCTACCTGTTTTTTGGCTGAACAACCTTTGGATGTGCTGCACTTGTAATAGCCCCTGCATAATTGTACCAAACCAAGCTTATAGATCTACCAAAAGTTTAGCAGATAAACGTACTTAGCATTTTAATTACGGTTTAACGGGTATGATCGAGTTCGTCAAGAGTAAATTTCTCTTTCCGAGCATTGAACAAATTCAAAACTAATAACATTAATCGATTCATATCACTAAATGCAAAGAACTAACAAGAGCTAAAAAGGCCCAAATTGCTCACTTTTTTTTTTCCCTTTTCTAAGAATTATATATGGGTGCGGGTGGAATCAGGAAGAAGGAGAAGTAAAGAGTGTGAATATTGGAGTATGGGTCCATAGGAAGAAGAAATGATTTTGTTGTAGAAAGAAGGAACACCTTGGATATGGAGACCCTTTGATAGGTTTTTGTCCATATTTTCTCCAAGACCAAAAATCCGAAGGTAGCCCTTCATTCTTCACCTTCCCAACATTCTCTCCTATCCTCACTGCCACAACTCTTTTCTCAACCAGTTTCCTGCAACATGCACAACTCAAACATAAAACTTCCAACTTTACCAAAACTAGAAAAAAAAAATCTTCTACCCATTTTCACTTTTCTTAACCTACCTTTTCTTTGATGTTTGAGTCTCTGATGATTTGAGCTCTGAAGATGCTTCTGAGTCGGGTTGGGAAGAGGCATTAGCATCAGTGTCCATGGCTATGTGTCTGTGTTGTTTTGGTGCAAGCTTGGTTTGAGAAATGGAGGTTTTGAGAGGCAAGTGTATGATTGATTAGAGAGAGAAAAAATAGTATAGTAGTAGGAAAGGAAGAAGGACAAGGTAAGAGATAATGGCAAAGCCTGCAAGTTGCTTTCTCTCTTTCTTTTCACTCATTTAATATAAAGTTATGAAGAAGTTGCACATATCACTAACAGCGCAGCCCCCAGCAACCCCACCTTTGCAATATAGTATTAATAAGCACCCTTCAAATAAAGAGATATTTTTTGCTACAAAAATTCGTCAATGGTGCCCGTGCTCATCACTGCCACGTGGAATTCATTTCCTATATCCAACCAAAAATGAAATCCTATTTCTCGGGAAATATGCGATTCCCAACTCTCATTCAATCGCATACTAAAAACATGTTCGGTTACTAATGCACTACCACTTCGAACACTCACATATAGGTTAACAAATACCCTTTTTAGTTTTCTCGTCATTTTTTTCTTTCTTAAAATGGATAAAAATACTGATTTCACTGTCCAATAGAATAGTATCATATTAACGTTTTTTAACTCCAATTTTAACCATTTATTGAATAAATATCACTTAATTTATTGTTTGAAGAAAAAATTAAAAGAATATTTGAGAAATGTAGAAATTACTAATGAAAAAAAAATACTTATATCATATCTGAGTTATAATGGAAATCAGTAATTTATAAAAAATTAAATATAGTCTTAACAGTCAGAGAAAGTAAAAAAATATTATTAATATACTTTTCTTTGAAAGCTCTTTCTCAGACGTTGCTTTCAAACAAGTTTTTAAATGATAGTTTGAGTTTTTAGAAGAAGAAAAAAAGGCTTTTGAAATAAAAATCAAAGCTCCTGAAATTAATTGTTGGAATTTTCAATTTAGTTGCAACAGTTTTTAATTAATGTTTTTATTGATTTATTGAATTTATATCACATCGCACCTACCAATTGTGATCTTTAAATGAGAATAACGAATGAAAATATTACGTTATATATACACTAACGTATTAATATTTATAAAACAAAATATACTGATTTGTTTCTAATAAAAAGACCCACATATGAGGTAAAATTGTTAATTTTTATAATAGATATAGTGAAATAATACATAAACATAAATCAACATATTACAATTTTTATTATTTTTATTTGCTATAGTAACAATGAAGATAGAACTTAAGATCTTACATATCCATTCCAACTTTCTTAACTGTTGTGGACCTTAACGAGTATAGATTTGATTCACTGTCACGTTCTAATGTTTGATAATGTACTTTATGAAAGAATTTTCAATTTATATTTGTATTTCACAATCATATTATTATTAAGGATATATTTGTATTTTAAAATGGTGACAACAATATAAAGAAATGGGGTTCCATTCTAGTACAGGGCTATGTATATAGTTTGGTACTTGGATTGGAACCTTGCTCCTCTTTCTCTCATTTTCCGAAGAGGCAATGGAATTTGGTGGAATATTTATGATTAGGTGGGCCTAGCAACACAACTTGGAAGACAGTGTCCAATTAACGTTGTCGGGCTTTAACGAATGATTAACCAATCCATAACCTCTTCATCTCTTCTCCCAAACAACATATAGACAAATAATCCATTCCAACAACCACTCTTCATCTTTTTATACCAACCCCTCACCTTTCTAAATTAATCTCTTCCAAGTTAAAAAATAATGAATTAAGGATCAATCTTATACAATTCAATGGAGGAAACCAAGGAAGGGCCAAATGGCTCATTCCTATCCGTTAGGTCAAGCTTTTCATATTTTTAAATCGCTTATTTTATACATATAATTAAATGAGACTCTTGTTGCAAAAAAAAAATTATAAATAACTATAGGCCTTAATTTGGTAACAATACGAAGACAAAGTAGTATTTGATGAACAAATTTTCACAACCGTCTTAGCACAAAGCAAAGATTTCCAAATGGCTCATTCCTTTTATCCGTCGAATTAGGAGGCAAACCAACGCACAAAAGATATATATAAAAAAAGAAAAGAAGAATTATGAAGTTTCTAATCTATCAACGTACAATCATGGTTTTTGACATTTATATATCTCCCAACAAGATTCTAAGACAGTGTCGTATAAAATGTCAACTGAACGAACAACAGACGTGGCAACCACCTTTTAATGCCTTTTCCAGCATCTATAGTTGCTAAGTCACGTATATAGAGATTAGAGACACACCTCAATATTGAACTGATTCCCTAGTTGGTGTTTAATCTGTTGCATTGCAAATACTCGTCATGGTTTGTATGAATAGTTTGCAGAAAAAAACCAAAGATCTCTTCAATGGCATAACCGCAAAAGAGATCTTCTACATCTTCACCTTCACCATCCTCACCCTCCTCTTACCTCTCTCGTTTATGCTACTAGCCAAATTCTCCGATGCACAATACTATCTCCAAACCCTCACCTGGTACCATTCACCGCAGCACTTTCCTTATGTTTTAACCCTCGCCCTTCACATCAACCCTCTCATTCTCTACGTTCTTGTGTCCATCATTAGCGTGGCTTCGTTCATCCACGTTTTGACGGGAAAAATCGTCACTTTGAGCGACCCTTCACCACCATCCAGTACTGTCGTTCAACCTCGTCTCTACACTGCGTGGGTTCTCCTTTGCACGTTCCAAGTTTGCGTTGGGTTGGGCATTGAGGGGAGTATTGAGGCGGGGTTGTATGACTCCGATGAGTCGAGTTTCGGCGTTGAGAGAAGCTTTTTAAGCAGAGTGATTTTCCTGGTGGGGTTGCACCAGACGACGCAGGCTTGGGCCAGGATGGTGGTGAGGCCTGTGGTGGATGACACGGTGTTTGGTGTTGAGAGAGAAGTTAGATTGGTGGAGAGGGTGGTGGTGGCGGCGAGCTTGGGTGGGTTGTGGTGGTGGAGGTTGAGGGAGGATGTGGAGAGTTTGGTGGTAATGGTGGAGGCGAAGAAAGAGCAATTGATGGATGTGAGAGTGAGTGACTTTGTTGGGTGGTGGCTCTACTATCTCACTCTCACAATTGGGATGGTAAAGATTGTAAGGGTTCTTATAGGGATGGCCACAGTTTTTTTGTGTAGAACAAGTGCAACAATTTCCAAGGTGGAACATTGTGAGATTGATGATAAGGTGTAATTTTCTTTATCAAAAACATCGAGAGATTGGGTTTTAAAGTTCTCAGAATTTTTTGTTTATAAATTACAACAAGGTTCTCATGTCTTGTAGCATGATTTGGAAAAGGGTAAAGTTAACCAATTAATGCTGCAATTTGTAATTCTGATCTCTGTTGATAGACATTGCAATATTTGTTATATGTATTTCTAAAAAACTTGGATTCAATTTTTTATTTACAGTACACTTCTTATAATTAATAATAAAAGTTATAATATTTATGTTTAACTGATCAAAGAGAAAAATTAACAAATGAGTGAAGATCAATATTAGGGAAAGCTAACAAATTAGAGAAAATTAGAGATACTCATATAATTAACTCTTTCCAATTTTAAGAAATGAGGGATATATTAAGAACATATTTTTATTGATGAAAAAATTGTAAAGAATTCCCGACAAAGGTATATAAGGGACTTAAAGTCAGTATTGGATGGTCCTGCTACGCAATTTCTAATGAGTATCCTCTCTACAAAAACCTATTACTTTAACTTAAGATGACACTCCAGTGATTTCACCTAAGAGCTGTCTTATTTTAACTTGAAAAGGGTGATTTAGTGATATATAGAGTTGCATTTTTTTTTAAAATATTTACAATAAAAAATGCTTTATCAAAAACCAACTCTGTTCATATAGATAGAAGGAGAGTTGGTCCATCGCTGATGGGGCCCAATGTTTGTTTTTGAAAAGATAACAAAGGCCCAAACATTAGCCCATCAGATTTATGCCAATTTTTATATCATGGTAATATAGTATGAATTTGGCTATTTTCATAATTTTAAATAAAATTTAATTTAAATATACTTGTTGTAGGACAACAAATTTTACTTATATATTTTTATAACAGTTTTTAAATATTTTACGAGCAAGATGTTAATAATCTAAATAAATTATTATTAAAAGAACTATATATTTCATTTCACCAAAACAAAATCAATTATTAATTTTCATAGCATATTCGTCATACTTATGTCCACATAAACTAATAAAAATGGAGATAAAGTGAGTTTGGAGTTACACTGTTGTTGGATTCCTTTGTTGTCTTGGAAAAAGCCTATCCCTCATTTTTATTTAAATCCCTTCTTCATTTTCTTGGACCGTCGAATCAATCTGGCTGAAATTCTTATGAAAAGTTTCCGATATAATATTACTCCCCGTGTTACTTCGTGGCTTCTTCGGACCCATACCATTGCTTCTACAAAGAAAACTACTGATAATTAAATACAAATTTTCGTTGTTATATGGCAAAGTTTTCGTTTGCTAAAAATATCGGTTTTTTTTAATAGCTGGCTGACGACTGCAATGAGAACATCGAGGACATCACCGTCGGAGTTACATGTTCCTATCACTTTCATCAATTTTGTGATCATAAGGTTCTTCGATCATTTATACGTTCAAATATTCCTTTTCCACCTTCAATCATGGTAATGGATACCCTCTCCCAACGGCGGACCTTGGTTGGGAAAAGGGGAGCCATGGCTCCCCCAAACTTTTAATGATATATAT
>Ga0214545_1000463_pt1 | contig 64202 bp, 37 predicted proteins | sample CNSS4metaG_FD_160064 | JGI IMG/M metagenome (GOLD analysis project Ga0214545, IMG submission 160064) | Root nodule microbial communities from cowpea collected in UCLA plant growth center, Los Angeles, California, USA - CNSS4 | ecosystem: Host-associated > Plants > Roots > Nodule | place: USA... | reverse complement strand
AAGATTATGATAAAGAGTAAAAAAATTGATTCTTTTTTTTAAAGAAGGTTTGTGATAAAGATGAAAAAAATGCATATACGTTAATTACACTTTTCATGAGAAATTTCATGAGAACCAAGAATTCAAGATAATGAAAAACAAATCTCTAAAGTTTGTAGAGTTATATATAATGAATTTAAAAATTCATTAGAACGCGATCCGGAAAAGCGTCCTAAAATTTGACAATACGCACCAAATCAAATTCATGAGGTACAAATGACTTATCTAAAATAATATTTATAGTTTGGTATTATGATTTAATAGCATGATATAATAGTGAATTTTTTTAAATTCTACTATTTTATGTGTTTGTTTTAAACAGGGAAAATGAAAAGAAAAAATGAAAAACTTTTTTTTTCTAACTAAACAAAATTATATATAACAAATCTAATTTGACACCAAGTTCCGCCACTGAATGGTATACTACCATTATTGATGTTTAAGATTGTTTCACCCCAAGGAATGGCACAAAGTGCTTTATACATATCAATTGCAACCTTGGCCAACTCATGCATGAGATTAACATTTTGCTTGGGTTGGGGTTGGCATTAGGGTTGGAATTGGGTCTGAGGGTTAAAATCACAAGAAATTGGGGAATTTTGTTGCTATGGACATGCAGAAGATAACAAGGTTAAATATGAGTTTATGTTAGTTTAGGAAATGTATCATTTTAATAATAAAAAAAAACTTGTTTCTTTGTTGAAATATCTATAAACATTCACTTTTTTGTCAAGAAAGATAAATGGTATTTCAAGACCTATTTATAATATGGTTTTATTAATGGAAACCATTCCATTGGATTACTTTTGAGGCTAGATTTGCAACCATATTTTAGTTATTGTTAATAAAACTATCTCAACTACATCATAGATTTATCATGCCAATAAAGCCTATGAACTGATTATTAAAACCTATCAATGCAAAAGATTTCGCTTATTATGAAGAATATGTTTCAACTCAACTGAAATTTAAGAATATGTTTCAACTCAAATGAAGTTTGGAGACGAATGCAGGAATGTGGTATGATGTAGTGAATTTAAAATGCTAATAGAGTGATTCAAACATGTTTGTTATACCAAAGTAGGAACAATAATGCAATGTAGTACTTGTAACTAAAAAATATTCTAAAATAGATGAAACTAAGATGCCCCAACTAAATTGATGCAATGTAATTGAATATCTTAACACAACTAATTGTCATATGCCAAAATATAAAAATAAAATTGAAAAAAAAATGGAGAATCCAATTCACAAACAACATACAAACACTCATTATTAAGAATACACCTTGTCAACCTCCAATTTCATCCGGACGAATAAAATTGTTTCTAAAAATATTCAAAAAAATAAGTGTTAAATAAAAAAGAAAAGGTAAAAGTAAATTGTTTAAAAATTAAAAAATTAATTAATAAAAGTTTCTTTAATTTATGTTTTTTAAGAATTGAGTAAAATAATATTTTTTGTTTTTAAAATAATAAAATAAAAAAAGATAATTTCGTTTTTAATCAATTAATAAAATTCAGAAATTAAAAAATAAAAAAATTGAAAATAAAACTGTTTGCAGGATTTGAAGAACAGTTTTTTTTATTCCTATCTCAACTCCTACTTTAACTCCTACTTCAACTCCTAGTCATGACTTCATTGCACACATCGTGGTAAAAGAAAAGAAACGGAAACCAACACACCGCTCATCAGGACAGGCATGATTTTCCTTTTTTTCATGGTATCCCTTCCACTCACAAAGAAAAATCTTACCATCACCGCTGCAACTCTGATTTTCAATTCAACACTAGCTTCAACCAATTCAACCATCCTTCACGCATCATCATCAGAACCAATCCTAAATTCCAACATTTTAGTCCATCATCAACCACCAGCATCAATCTCTTAACGATTTTGGGAGTTCACTTTCGAGCATTTGTGGTGATTGACGAAAATTGCTTTCTCCTTCCGTTGTCGACATTGGTGCCTCCATTCTTGTCTCAGGCGGATTTTGTTTCCCTTCAAGGTACTTTTCCTCATGTTTGTTGGTTTAGTATGATTCTCTTGTTGAGTGTTAATGGGTTCACAAGAATACACATAGGGATGTTTTTATTTTATTTTATTTATCTGCTTTGATGGATGCAGTTTTGAGTTCTGATTTATTTTGTGAAGACCTTAGGTTTTAATTATGCCAACTATTTCATTTTGCTTGAATGGGGTATTTTCTAAGGCCACGATGATGCACTTTTCGCTTTGATAAATATAGTGGTGTTTTATTGTTGGTGTTGGATTAGAAATATTTGGTTCATTTAGAATTTATAATTTGAAGACTTATTCTATATAATATTGTCTGTTACATTGAGATTCAGTTTTTCACATTTGGGGTCTATATTGTTTTTAGAGTGATTAGTGATACTTGTGCTTTAAACATTGGTCTAATGTTATAGTTGAATTCAAGGCTTGATTTGATTTAATTAAATCTTGGTTTGGAGAGCAAAGATTCAGGGTGTTTCAAGATTTAAAGTTTCAAGTAACCACTGGATGTGTTCAAATAAATTAATTTATAGATTTCACATGTTTTTAAAAGATATAATGTAGTATATTCCAATTCATGCAAAAATGGTGGAGGTGGGACCTGTGTTTCTTTCTTTTAAGCATTGAATGATAATTTGGAATCATGCGTGGGTTTTTTTTAGTGTTTTAAAGCTTAACTACTTTCTATTCACATGTCTATTAGTGTTTCTTATTAGTGTATGTGATAGAATGGTGCAGGAGGCCAAAATCTTGCCACTAGTTAGTCATTATTTTCTTTTGCACCCTATAATTGTTCTTATATTTCCATTGGGTTACTAATTCTTTTTTCTTCACGCACCTCCATAATTAATTGGCGCATCCTTTTTTCAATTAGGGTTAGCAAGTTTCATTTTTCTTCACGCACCTCTATAATTAATTCGCGCACCCTTGTTTTAATTAGGGTTAGCATATTTATTTTTCTTCACGCACCTACATAATTTAATTTGTGCACCCTTACTTTTAATTTGGATTCTGTTTATTTATTTGCTTCATGCACTCCCTAATGTAACAATCCCACACCCATTACATTAAGTTTTATTTTACCTTATGTACCCACATTTTCACTAAGCACACCCCTACTCCTTTAATTTCCTTTTTAGGTTAGGATGCGTTTACTTTCTGCACCATGTGTTTGTCTTTATGCACCTCGTTTCCATATTTGTAGTTTTTCTCATTGCACTCACATACTCACTTATGCACTCGTATTTTCTATTTCTAGTTTTACCGTTTTTTAATTAAATCTCACATTTCAATCACATCATTTTCAAAAATAATAAAAGTATTTTAAAATTGAAATAAAAATTAAAATATTTTTTTTAAAATCATAAAAATACAAAATAAATAAAATTTAAAGTTATTTTCTTTATTTTATCTTTTAGTGTCTAATCGACCGTTCGCGTCGCACGACACTTTCTTTTAAAATATAAAGATAAAAAATGTTTTTTTGGTATTTAATCGACCACTCGAGTCACACAACACTTCTTTTTTAAATATGAAAATTATAAATTATTTTGGTGTCTAATCAACCACTCGCGTCGCACGATATTTTTTTTTTTTTTTTTAAATACAAAAATTATAGAAATAGTTTTGGTGTCTAATTGACCGCTCGCGTCACACGACACTCCTTTTGAAAAATACAAAATATAAAAAATGTTTTTGGTGTCAACCCGGCCGCACGTGTCGCATGACACTTATTTTCATAAATGTCAAAAGACAACTTTAAAAAATTAAATAGTCTAATCAAGTTTTACAAAGAACTACGTAGCCCTGATTTCTCATTTTTATTGAGAATACGTAGGACCAAGGTTTAACCCTTGTTAGGTCCCTTTCACTCAAAATATATATTTGTTCATTTTATTTTCTTATTTTTGGGAAAAATAAATATTATAAAATAAACACATCTCTTTTGCAAATTTAATCAAAAGGTACCGCCTTTGGGCGGATGCTTTAAGGTGCTAATACCTTCCCTACGCGTAACCAACTCTCGGATCCTAAATTTGATTTTCGCTGACTTTATTTTATTTTATGGTTTTCCATAGTTTTCTAGAATAAACTATGGCGGCGATTTCAAATATTCTTTTCAAATGAATTTATTTTTATTTCGCTGTCCCGTCGCGATTTAGGTTGCGACAGATGGCGACTTCATTGGGATACTAGAGAGTCAAGCCTATTTAATCGAATATGCGAAAGCGATGTGTTTAATTTAGATGTTTTGTTTTTCCCTTCTCGATTTATGTATATTATATATTCTTGTTGGTGTATGACATATTTGTGGATATTGAATCTTAGGGTAGAAAACATGTTTTTTGTATGGATCTTTTTGTTTTTCAGGTGGGGGTTTAGGTTTGCATTTTTCTGCCTTCACACACTCACCTTATATTTTGTACATGACATGAGTGCGACCCTATACCCGGGTCTGAGTAGAATAGAATTAGAAAGGGATTGTGTAGCAGTGCCACAGTGAATGTACTTCCCAAGTGGTCAATGTGAGAACCCCAGTTAGAGTCTGTTTGCTTCATTTGATACTCTCACATCGTGTTGTTTACCAACTATTATGAGAAATGTCGTGAAGTGAGCCATAACTCTAGTGACCTTTTATCCATAGGAAATAAGAGACTATCCTGGTGAGTGCATGTACCTACCTTAATCCTATGACGCGCTTAAACCTTATAAGGCACAAAGGGAGATGTTTATTCATATAATTCCTATTTTGTTTTTTTTATTTGTATTTCATTCTTTGTGTTTCTCTTTTTATGGGTTGTAATAAGTTATGTAAATTATCCATAACATCATGTAGTCTGTAATTTTTTCTTTTTCTTAGACATTTTCATTGTACTCATTCTAGATAGAAAATTATAAAGATGTGTCATTTCCTTGGGGAAGAATGGAAATTAATAAGGAATCTGGAGTTGGAGAGCATTCTGGTTCAGAGTCACTAAAAAAAGAAGTAGTCATTTAGAGCAAAGGAAAGCAACTTGACTTATCTTCGAGAGTTGGTGGGAAAGATGAAGACTATCCAGAGGAACAATTTTCGAAGGAAATATGAGAATTTACTGAATCTTCTATAGATTGATACTTAGGTTCCAACTATTACTGCTTTGGTCCAATATTATGATCCGCCACTTTGGTACTTCACCTTCAAGGATTTTCAATTAGTGCCGACAGTAGAGGAATTTGGGGATATTCTAGACCTACCATTAGCAGGCAAAGTTCCTTACAAGCATACAACGCACAATACATCTATTTCGACACTAGCATGAATCTTGAAAGTACACCTTGTAGAGTTAGAAGGAAAAATGATTACAAAGGGAACTGTCAAAGGCATTCCTCAAGGGTTTCTAGAAGGGCATCAACGCCAATTGGCTGATAAAGACATGGGGGAAACCTTCATGGATGTACTGACACTCATTCTTTATGGCGTTATGATTTTCCCAAGCATCGATAATTTTGTTGATTTCTCAGCCATTAATGTTTTCATAGCATATAAAATCAATGCAGAAAATCCAGTCACAACAATCTTAGCTGATGTTTATGGAAATTTTAATATTTGTTATGAATCTAAGAAGAAGAAGTTGTCATGTTGCTTTCCAGTATTATATAAATGGTTTATTTCTCATGTCAATCCAAATTAAAAGCCAACTACTAAAGGAGCATAAGAATGAGCGTGTTTTTTTGCTAAATTACATAATGGAAAGATCAAACGGGAGGTGTCCTAGCAGTAGAGATCACATATCATATATTGTGGGGAGTACCCAAATGTACCTCTTATAGGAACAAAATATTGTGTTAATTATAATCCAATATTAGCACAAAGATAATTTGGGTATCCTATACGAGGTGCACCAAATTTAGAATCTTTAGTTGCTGTGTGAAATTGCTATGAAGAAGGGACATCTAATGATTTACGCCAACGGATTAGAAGTGCTTGGGGCAGTGTGGTGCGTGTAGAAAAAGACTTAAGGTCGTGGGTAGTAAATGAGAAGACGTCTTATCAACAATGAGTAATTGATAAGGTTAAAGTGGAGAAGCTACCGTTCAGACCAGTTGCCTTCATGCCAGAACAACAAGATCTGGAGAGTGAGGAAGTAAAAACCCTTAAGGAAGAAATAGAAAAGATGAAGCAGAAAAATGTTAAGCTTGTTAATGATCTTCAAAAAGCTCATCATGAATATGTAGATCTCAAACATGACAATGAAGCCAGGATTAGAACTTGTGATGTATTAATAAAGAAGTAGAGAGAGGAAATAAACCATCACTTCAGAGTACAACGGGATCTTGAAGCAACTAATAAAGAGCTAGCTTTGAGAGGCATAAAGAAGAAAGCGGTGACATTGTCTGAACATGACAAGATTGCATTATGTGAAGAATTGGCAAAAGACAAAAGGGAGGCATTAAAGAGCTGCGTAATGCACAAGTTAAGATTAAGGAGATTGAACAATAGAAAGAAAAAATGACAGCAACTTATGAGGCAAAGCTAGAAGAAGAGTGTTGGTATAGAGTGGAGTTAGAAAATGATATACAATACAGGAAAAGAGAGTTCGAGAGACAGATGAAGGATACGGTATCGGCCTATGAAGCAAAAGTAGCTGAAGAGAGTTGGTACCGGGTAGAGTCGGAGGAGGAAAATCAGAGATTGAGAATTGAATGTGCTAAGTTAAAGGAAGTTGCAGAGCATTGTAGAGGATGTTTTTCAAGGTTAGCAGCTATGGTAAAGGAGAAATTGAAGATGTACCCAAGATGTTAACTGATGCTGAGATTGCAATGCCTATATTCAATCCACCAAAAACAATTGAAGATTTCCTCGGTTATTGTAGGAAGCTAGTAGGCGAAATGAAGAACATAGTGGCTAGAGCTCGAAATTGATGTTTATGCTTTCTTTATGTTTTTTGTTATTATGAACTTCTGAACACTGTGGATTTTCTTATGTATCGACTACTTCATTACGTGTTAATTTCCATTATTACTCACAAATGTTATTCGCACAACTTTATAGTTTATAGCTAGAATGTTTGCATTTGCATTTGTCTTTTCTTTTCCTTTTTTGCACTTCTCATTTCATTTGAATTAAGCAAAAGAGTGATAGTAAGTGAATATGGCAAAATTTCTTAGACACCCTTATAGGAAGTGGAGGATTGGGAAAATGCGCACGAGGAAGTGAAGGAAGAAATTAGCCAGGTGAAGGGTGAAATTAGCCAAATGAAGGATCAAATGACTCAGATCTTGGAGGCAGAGAGGGATAGGAAGAGTTCTGGAGAAAGTTTAGTAGTTAACGGTGGTACTTCCTACCCTCCAGGCTTTCATCCTCATGTATCAAGTAGACATACAATTTACCCACCATCATCATCAAGTGAGTCAAGTGGGCATGCTGTAGGCTTATCTTTGGTCCCTGACGTCGTGATACCCCCTAAATTTAAAGTGCTCGAGTTTGATAAATATAGAGGGACTATATGCCCAAGAAGCCATTTAACAATGTATTGTCAAAAGATGGTGTGCCATACTCATGATGAAAAATTGTTTATCCACTTTTTCCAAGATAGCCTAGCTGGGGCAGCGCTGAATTGGTACATGCACCTTGAGCCGACTCATATTCATTCTTGGGTGGATCTAGCAGATGCTATCGTAAAGCAATATAAATTTAATATGTATACAACACCAGACAGAACACAATTACAAAATATGACTATGAAGAAAAATGAAACTTTCAAAGAGTATGCCCAGCGTTGGAAAGAGATAGCTGCCCAGGTCGAGCCACCACTATATGATAAAGAGATGGTTGCAATGTTTGTGAATACGCTACAGCCTCCTTTTTATGAGCATATGATTGGGAATTGAAATATATCTTCTAATTTTGTGGACATCATTATTATTGGTGAAATGATTTAGACCGGGATAAAAAATGGTAAAATTGCATATGGCCCGCCCGCGGCTGCAAATACCAAAATATCATGTTTCAATCAAAGTAAGAAAAAAGAAGTTGAAGTTCATGTCGTATCTATATGGGATAACCGCACACCTATTAATTACCAAATGCAGTCTGTTTCAAACAATTAGTTGAAACCTCAAAAAGCAGCTGGTAATGATAGTCAGAACTCTAGTCAAAGTACCAATACTAGAAGGGAAAGGAAGTTTGTTCATTTTACTCCCATTTCTATGACATACACAGAGTTGTTACTGATGCTTCTTCGTAAATCTTTTGTTGCAATTTGCCTAATGAAGCCACAACAACCTCCTTTTTCCAAGAATTATGATCCAAATGCTACATGTGACTACCATGGGGGAGCAAAGGGGAATTCGATAGAAAGGTGTATTCCTCTCAAATACAAGGTATAATTCTTAATTGATTCAGGGTGGTTGACATTCGAAGATAAACCTAGTATTGAAGATAACCCTTTGTCAGGACATGAGAAGACTTCAACAGATGCTATTGAGGTAAGGGAGTAAAGGTTGGTAAGAAAAGTTAGTGAATTTCGGAGCTCTATGAAATTCATCCTAGAAGCACTATTGGAGAAGGGGCTAGTAAAAGGTAAATATGATCCAAGTAATGCTTGTGCATTCCATCCGGGTGTCGAACATTCTATTAATGATTGTGTGGAGTTCAAGCTAGAGCTACAAAATCTAGTTGACAAGCATTTCCTGCAAGTTTTTCAGGGAAAGAAGGATGAGGAGGTATTGGCACAAACTGATGAAGAGTCCAATTTAACCATGCTAGAACCTTTAGTGATTCATTTCACTAGACATGCACCTTCTCTCATGAAACAAGGAAGGCAACCCATGGTGATAAAAACACCCTCATCTTTTCCTTAAAAAGTGACAGAGTTGTTCCATGGAAACATGTGGTGGAATCGATACATTAGGATCTATATACTCTGCCATTGGAGGTGTAACCCGGGGGTAAGCCATAAGGTGGAAAAGCTTGAGATGATGTCCCTTGACTCACTTGATGATGTGGTGGGTAAACCGTATGCCCACTTGATACATGAGGATGAAAGCCTGGAGGGTAGGAAGTACCACCGTTAATCACTGAACTTTCTCCTGAACTCTTCATAGCCCTCAATGCCTCCAAGATCTGACCCATTTGATCCTTCATTTGGCTAATTTCACCCTTCACCTGGCTAATTTCTTCCTTCACTTCCTCGTGCGCATTTTCCCAATCCTCCATTGTTTTGGAATTTGCCCGAGTCCTATAAGGGTGTCTCGAAAATTTTGCCGTATTCACTTACTGTCACTCTTCTGTTTAATTCAAATGAAATGAGAAGTGCGAAAAAGGAAAAGAAAAGACAAATGCAAATGCAAACATTCTAGCTAGAAACTATAAAGTTGTGCGAATAACATTTGTGAGTAATAATGGAAATTAACACATAATGAAGTAGTCGATACATCAGAAAATCCATAGTGTTCAGAAGTTCAGAATAACAAAAAACATAAAGAAAGCATAAACATCAATTTTGAGCTCTAGCCACTATGTTCTTCATTTCCCCTACTAGCTTCCTGTAGTAACCGAGGAAATCCTCAATTGCTTTTGGTGGATTGAATATAGGCATTGTAATCTCAGCATCAATTAACATCTTGGGTACATCTTTAATTGCTCTGTTAGCCATAACTGCTAACTTTGAAAAACATCCTCTCCAATGCTTTGCAGTTTCCCTTAACTCAGCACATTCAGTTCTCAATCTCTGATTTTCCTCCTCCGACTCTACCCGGTACCAACTCTCTTCAGCCCCTTTTGCTTCATAGGCCAATACTATATCCTTCATCTGTCTCTCGAACTCTCTTTTCCTGTATTGTATGTCATTTTCTAACTCCGCTCTATACCAACGCTCTTCTTCTAGCTTTGCCTCATAAGTTGTTGTCATTTTTTTCTTTCTGTTGTTCCATCTCCTTAATCCTAACTTGTGCGTTAGGCAGCTTGTTTAAGGCCTCCCTTTTGTCTGTTGCCAATTCTTCACATAATGCAATCTTCTCATGTTCAGACAATGTCACCGCTTTCTTCTCTTTGCCTCTCAAAGCTAGCTCTTTATTAGTTGCTTCAAGATCCCGTTGTACTTTGAAGTGATGGTTTATTTCCTCTCTCTACTTCTTTATTAATACATCAAAAGTTCTGATCCTGGCTTCATTGTCATGTTTGAGATCTACATATTCATGATGAGCTTTTTGAAGATCATTAACAAGCTTAACATTTTTCTGCTTCATCTTTTCTATTTCTTCCTTAAGGGTAGCTTCATCTTCTGGCATGAAGGCAATTGGTCTAAACGGTAGCTTCACCACTATAACCTTATCAATTACTTATTGTTGATAAAACGTCTTCTCATTTACTACCCACAACCTTAAGTCTTTTTCTGCATGCACCACACTGCCCCAAGCAATTCTAATTCGCCGGCGTAAATCATTAGATGTCCCTTCTTCATAGCAATTCCACACAGCAACTAAAGATTCTAGATTTGGTACACCTCGTATAGGATACCCAAATTGTCTTTGTGCTAATATTTGATTATAATTAACACAATATTTGGTTCCTATAAGAGGTACATTTGGGTACTCCCCACAATATATGATATGTGATCTCTGCTGCTAGGACACCTCTCGTTTGATCTTTCGATAATGTAATTTAGCAAAAAAACACGCTCATTCCTGTGCTCCTTTAGTAGTTGGCTTGTAATTTGGACTAACATGAGAAATAGACCATTTATATAATATTGGCAAGCAACATGACAACTTCTTATTCTTAGATTCATAACACATATTAAAATTTCCATAAACATCAGCTAAGATTGTTGTGAGTGGATTTTCTGCATTGATTTTATATGCTATGAAAACATTAATGGCTGAGAAATCAACAAAATTATCGATGCTTGGGAAAATCATAACGCCATAAAGAATGAGTGTTAGTACATCCACGAAGGTTTCCCACATGTCTTTATCAACCAGTTGGCACAGATGCCCTTCTAGAAACCCTTGAGGAATGCCTTTGACAGTCCCCTTTGTAATCATTTTTCCTTCTAACTCTACAAGGTGTACTTTCAAGATTCATGCTAGTGTCGAAATAGATGTATTGTGCGTTGTATGCTTGTAAGGAACTTTGCCTTCTAATTGTAGGCATATAATATCCCAAAATTCCTCTACTGTCGGCATTTTGAAAATCCTTAAAGGTGAAGCACCAGAGTGGCGAATCATAGTATTGGACCAAAGCAGTAATAGCTGGAACTTCAGTATCAATCTCTAGAAGATTCAGTAAATTCTCATATTTCCTTCAAAAATTGTTCCTCTAGATAGTCTTCATCTTCCTCACCAACTCTCGAAGATAAGTCAAGTTGCCTTCCTTTGCTCTAATTGACTACTTCTTTTTTAGTGACTCTGAACCATAATGCTCTCCAACTCCAGATTCCCTATTAATTTCCTTTCTTCCCCAAGGAACTGACACATCTTTATAATTTTCTATCTAGAATGAGTACAATGAAAATGTACAGGAAAAAGAAAAAATTACAGACTACATGATGTTATTGATAATTTACATAACTTATTACAACCCAAAAAAGAGAAACACAAAGAATGAAATACAAATAAAAAAACAAAATAGGAATTATAGGAATACACATCTCCCTTTGTGCCTTATAAGGTTTAAGCGCATCATAGGATTAAGGTATGTACATGCGCTTACCAGGATAGTCTCTTATTTTCTAAGGATAAAAGATTACTAGAGCTATGACCCACTTCACAACATTTCTCATAATAGTTAGTAAACAACACGATGTGAGAGTATCAAATGAAGCAAACTGACACTAACTGGGGTTCTCAGAATGACCACTTGGGAAGTACATCCACTGTGGCACTGCTACATAACCCCCTTCTAATTCTATGCTACTCAGACCCGAGTATAGGGCCGCACTCGTGTCATGTACAAAATATAATATCCACAAATATGTCATACACCAACAAGAATATATAATATACATAAATTGAGAAGGGAAAAACAAAACATATAAATTAAACACATCGCTTTCGCATATTCGATTAAATAGCCTTGACTCTCTAGTATCCCCAGTGAAGTCGCCATCTGTCGCAACCTAAATCGCGACGGGACAGCGAAATAAAAATAAATTCATTTGAAAAAAATATTTGAAGTCGCCACCACAGTTTATTCTAGAAAACTATGGAAAACCATAAAAATAAAATAAAGTCAGCGAAAACCAAATTTAGGATCCGAGAGTCGGTTACGCGTAGGGAAGGTATTAACACCCTACAGCGCCCGCCCAAAGACGGTACCTTTAATTAAATTTGTAAAGGATATGTGTTTATTTTATAATATTTATTTTTCCCAAAAATAAGAAAATAAAATGAACAAATATATATTTTAAGTGAAAGGGACTCAACAAGGGTTAAAACCTTGGTCCTACGTATTCTCAATAAAAATGAGAAATCAAGGCTACGTAGTTCTTTGTAAAACTTGATTAGAATATTTAATTTTTTAAAGTTGTCTTTTGACATTTATGAAAATAAGTGTCATGCGACGCGTGCGGCCGGGTTGACACCAAAAACATTTTTTATATTTTGTATTTTTCAAAAGGAGTGTCGTGTGACGCGAGCGGTCAATTAGACACCAAAACTATTTTTATAATTTTTGTATTTTTTTTAAAAAAGAAATTTCATGCGATGCGAGTGGTCTATTGGACACCAAAACAATTTATAATTTTTATATTTAAAAAAGAAGTGTTGTGCGATTCACGTGGCCGATTAAACACCAAAAAAACATTTTTTATCTTTGTATTTTAAAAGAAAGTGTCGTGCGACGCGAACTATCGATTAGAAACTAAAAGATAAAATAAAGAAAATAACTTTAAATTTTATTTATTTTGTATTTTTATCATTTTAAAAAAATTATTTTAATTTTTATTTCAATTTTAAAATACTTTTATTATTTTTGAAAATGATGTGATTGAAATGTGAGATTTTATTAAATAACAGTAAAATTGGAAATAGAAAATAAGAGTGCATAAGTGAGTATGTGAGTGCAATGAGAAAAACTACAGATGGAAACGAGGTGCATAAAGAGAAATGTGTGGTGCATAAAGTAAACGCATCCTAGCCTAAAAAGGAAATTAAATGAGTGGGGTGTGTGCTTACTGAAAACACGGGTACATAAGGTAAAATAAAACTTAATGTAAGGGATGTGAAGTTATTACATTAGAGAGTGCATGAAGTAAATAAATAAACGGAATCCAAATTAAAAGTAGGGGTGCACAAATTAAATTATGGAGGTGTGTGCAGAAAAATAAATATGCTACCCTAATTAAAACAGGGGTGCGCAAATTAATTATGGAGGTGCGTGAAGAAAAATGAGAGCTGTTAAAAAAAAAGGTGCGCCAATTAATTATGGAGGTGCGTGAAGAAAAAGGAATTAGTAACCAATGGAAATATAAAAACAATTATAGGGTGCAAATGAATAATAATGGCTAACTAGTGGCAAGATTTTGGCCTCTTGCACCATTCTATCACATACACTAATAAGAAACACTAATAGACATGTGAATAGAAAGCAGTTAAGCTTTAAAACACTAAAAAAAACTCTTGCATGATTCCAAATTATCATTCAATGCTTAAAAGAACAGGTCCCACCTCCACCATTTTTGCATGAATTGGAATATACTACATTATATTTTTTAAAAACATGTGAAATCTATAAATTAATTTATTTGAACACATCCGGTGGTTACTTAAAACTTTAAATTTTGAAACACCCTGAACCTCTGCTCTCCAAACCAAGTTTTAATTAAATCAAATCAAGCCTTGAATTCAACTACAACATTAGACCAATGTTTAAAGCACAAGTACCACTAATCACTCTAAAAACAATATAGACCCCAAATGTGAAAAATTGAATCTCAATGTAACCGACAATATTATATAGAATAAGTCTTCAAATTCAAAATTCGAAATGAACCAAATATTTCTAATCCAACACCAACAATAAAACACCACTATATTTATCAAAGCGAAAAGTGCATCATCGTGGCCTTAGAAAATACCCCATTCAAGCAAAATGAAATAGTTGGCATAATTAAAACCTAAGGTCTTCACAAAATAAATCAGAACTCAAAACTGCATCCATCAAAGCAGATAAATAAAATAAAATAAAAACATCCCTATGTGTATTCTTGTGAACCCATTAACACTCAACAAGAGAATCATACTAAACCAACAAACATGAGGAAAAGTACCTTGAAGGAAACAAAAACCGCCTGAGACAAGAATGGAGGCACCAATGTCGACAACGGAAAGAGAAAGTAATTTTCGTCAATCACCACAAACGCCCAAAAGTGAACTCCCAAAATCGTTTTATTTTATTATTTTAAAAAAAAATTATTTTACTCAACTCTTAAAAAACATAAATTAAAGAAACTTTTATTAACTAATTTTTTAATTTTTTAAATAATTTATTTTTACCTTTTCTTTTTAATTTAACACTTTATTTTTGAATATTTCTAGAAACAATTTTATTTGTGCGGACGAAATTGAGTGTTGACACACCTCAACTTAAATGAAGTTTGGAGTAGCATAGGAACTAACAGCAATAATGGTGGTGATGACACTAGTCATAAAAGAGCTAGCAAGCAGTGGTGACTTTGTGGCGACTCGGTGGAGGAATTGCTACGAAGAAGACATAATCTTCCAATGGAGATGATGACAAAGGCGCGACGATAGTAGCTTTAAAACAACGATAGGAGCTAACATCTACAATGGGTGGAAGGCCTTCAAAATATCGGTAGGAGCTTGAATGGTTGTCTTGCTGTTTCGTGTTGCGTGGTGCGTGGAGCGTGGAGCAAAGAGCGGCAACGACAATGAAGCTTCAACGTTGGTGGTTCAACATTATCAGTGACGATGACAATGGTTTGTGGTGCGACGACAATAAACATTTCACACAGGAAGCTTCGATGGCATGAGGGGAAAGAAGAAAAATTGGAACAATGGGGAAGGCACGAGATGGAAGAAGAATAGGGGTTTTCGCACTTTAGAAAAGAAAGCAAATTAGATCGGTTATGTGGGGAATCAATCTAATATGTTATCTTGATTTTGAATTTTGAATTTAAAAATGACATATTAGATCAATTCCCCACATAATCGATCTAATATTAGATCGATTCTCAGCACAACCGATCTAATATACTTCACAATATTTATAAAATTGCCACTGCCTTGTTTATTACATTGGTTCCTATACAATCAATTTAATATCTTGTTCTAAAATGTCTATTTTAGACTAGTGAATTGATATATAAATTAGTTACTAGTATCTAAAATTGATTTTGCTTGTTATTTAAAGTTTTTTTTAGTGTATATATACTTAGAATTAATTATAATTACTTGTGAATTTAAAGAATAACAAGTAAGTAGTAAAGATATTTTTTTATATTTATCTTATAATAATAGAGGTTGGCAAGTTATATAAATACACATTTTTATTTAAGAGAATATTGTATAAATATACATTCACATGCCAAGTTAATTACTAGTACATAATTACACCTTTCAAACTAAAAGATGTAAACTAATAAAATTTAAGGATAACATATTTATACTTATATAATCAAAGTCTTTATGTACCATGAATAATATAATGAAAGTTTACGTTTATGTTAACGACATAATTATCAAATTAACTATTACTAAAGGTTATCTTAAATCGATAGATAAAGTTTTTGTCAAGTTTTGAAGACATAACATGAAGATAAATTCTAAAAATATGCTTTTTGTGTAAGTGATTTTTTTCTTCTTATTATATTATGATAACATAATATATAATAAAAACTAATTGATAAATGTGAAATCATCTCTACGAGGAGTTTTAACAATATCAAAGAAGTTTAGTCACCAAGTTGAGACCATAATAATATTTTCACTAGGGCAAGAAAAGCTTTTGACAATGGTTGTTTTTGTCATTTTGTCCCGGTTCTAAAACTGAAACATATTATGATGAGGCCAAAAAAGGTCAACTTTTTGCCTCGGGTCTCAATTGAAGCAAAAACTCCATATTCTACCTCGGTTCTGTTGAGAACTGAGGCCATATGTGCCTTTTTGCATTCCATCTTCTCCACCATAAACCCTAGGCAACCACCATGGTTCCACCGCAGCTCTGTTAGCCACCACGACGTCCAAAACTCACCACCAAAGATTCGCAGCCACTGTAATCTTGTCCTTCACCATAAGAGTAATTCATGAATTGTGCCACCACCATGGAACCTCCATGTTATTCATGCATGAAAACGCGAACAAAACAAACCCTAAATGATGCCTCCTCCCCCAAATTGTGAACCTACCTTCATCGCAACAACGAGTTTTTTCATGCTACTGCCACCTACACGTCTTGCCATCATCAACGATAGATCTCCACCCACGCACAACTCAATTCTACTACGCACCTGCAACACAATGAACTCACTCCCAATTCGCAAGCCCCAAATCGCACTTCACCAAGCTAGAATGCAAATGAGTCAAACGTCAAGTACTTGCGAGTGGCTGGAGCGCAGCAACAACAACAGAGGAGGTGGGTGGGTGGGTGGCCAAAACTGTTTTCCAAAGAGAGAATGGGCTTACGAGGAAGAAGAAGAAGAAAAGTGATTAGCGATTTTTGAACCCTAACGAACCTTATAGCCTCGGTTCAATTTTGAACTGAGGTAGAAAACAACTTTTGGCACCGGTCCAATTCCACCCGAGGCCAAATATCACTGCCCCAATGGCATTTTTGAAATATTAGCCAATTTTTAGGCTTCGGGTCTTCAAAACCGAGGCATATAAGACCTTTTGGCACCGATTTTCTGAGAATCGAAGTAGAAAGTTGTTTTCTACTTCAGGTATATGCTGAACCGAGACATAAAAGTTGGAAAAATTTGCAAAAATGTCACTGCACCATTTTATGCTTCAGTTAAGTGATAATTGAGGCCTATAATGCGAGTTAAAATGGCAAAATTGCACTAGTGTTTACAAATTGATTTAGGCAGATAAGCATGGATGACACCCATCATTGAATACCTAACCAATAACATATTAATAAGTAATTGACCGAAAACTAAAAGAATATAAATAAAAAATCAGTTGTTCACCTTGTTCAATGAAAAACTCTTTAGAAGGGATTTTCCTCCTTATTTAAATATTTAGATGATGAGAAAGTTCAACACAATCTACTCAAAGTGCATCAAGATATTTGTGAAATGTACTTAAAATCATAGGGAATGACTATACAAATACTTCATGTCTGATAGTTTATTATTTTAGATTTAGAATTTTAGGATTTAAGATTTAGGCTTTAAACAAATTGAGGTTGAATTCCTACTCATGACTAATACATTCTCTCTCATAGGGATGTCAAAAAAATTCGTATTTATGGTACCTGCATATAAAACCCGCAACAAGTAGGAAATGAGTATTGTAAATGGATACTCACAGGTAACGGGTACGGGTATTTTTTATACTTGCATGTTAATGGGACGAGTACGGATATTATAGTATTCATACCCATGAATACTCGTACCTGTTATACTCTAATTTTTGCAAAAAACATGTTTAAAATATTAACACATTGATTTTGAATGAGTTATTTTTATTAATTGGGTTTAAAATATTACCTTTTTTATTTGTAAATTGTCATTTAACCTTCTCTTTCTTTGTAAATTGTCATTTAAACACTATTTAAATAGGTTATTTTGACTTTGTTTGAATGTATGAATGTTATGTATTTTATTTTCTTTGAATTTATGGTTAAAATATATTTTTAAATATTAATTTTTTTTTCTTAAATACCCACGGGTATCCGCGAATATTGGTGGATATTAAACAAATATGCGGGACCTGCATAAAAAAAATACATGCAGTTAGGACATGTACGAGGCATATATTTATCCAATAGCTAGGGTACGAGGGAATTACTACCCGTACATTACTCACCTTGTTGACATTCCTACTCCCTCATTTAATTGTCACTACTAATGTTTTGTTGGTTGTTGAAGAGATACCAAATATTCTTACTATTGAGAAAAATACATCATCAATGAAAAACATTATTGTCTTTACCCCAAAATCACCCTATTAACAATAGATAAAATAAAAAAAAAAAAAGAAACACAAGAATATAACGTAAAAGTCTCAAAACCAAAGAAAAATAGCTACAATTGTCTAATGAAAACTAAAAATAATACTATGTGAAAATTTGTACAACACATAAACTATCCTCTCGTACCTTATGATCCTTTATAGTAATGTTTTAGTAAGTCACCTTATGATCACGAGAACTTTTATGCTTCTCATGTCATACCTTCTTTATGAATCATCAAAATTAACTTTTCAATTAAATCAGTATCTTTTGCTCCAATCTCGATAATATCACTAAGAATTGTGCTTCAATTTTTTTTTCTGACCTTTACCGATTCTGAAATTGTTTGCTTTTATAAAGTAATCGGATTAATTGCTATCGGCTTTTGCTGTCTGTTTTTAATTCTTTGATGTTTATTCATAAAATTATTATTTAATGAAATCGTTAATTCTTCTTCAGGTTAAAGTAAATTGATAATCATGATGGTCAGAGCTGTAGATGATGTTTTTCGGTCATTGTGCTGCTGAGATAAATATAAGCATTAGTTGAGTGTAAAGTTACTTTAATACTTTAAATGTTAGCCCATTTAATATTTTTGTTCTTGATTATATTTATAGGATTTTAAAATATAGCCTCTAAAATATTAGTCTATTTTAGTATATATCATCATTTTACTATAAGTTTAGGTAGACTCCTTTTTATCTAAGTAGGAATTGTTTAAATGGTTAAACGTATTTAATTCTATTTAAAAAACAAAAAGTAAAAGTATACAATTGCATCTAATAATAAGATTGGATACTTAACTTTTATCCCTTTATTACTTGTATAATAGATTGCTACGCTTTTCAATACATTATCAAATCAATAACATTGTTATTTGAGGATCTGTGTCATACAATTATTTATAGTGTGTTTGGATTATAGTTAAAAAAAAAGTAAGTTTCTTTTAATGAAACGAAAAGTCTAGTTGAATGGACAAATATTTTGAAATTGTTTTAAAATTAATCAATGTTTTGGACCAAATAAAATATAAAAAAAAGTCATTTGACATAAAATTATGCAGAATTAACAGGGGTTTCGACCTCAAACAAAAATACAAATATACACCCTTAATCATTTATGATGTCTATTTATTTATTTTTGTTTAGAATTTTGATTTTATTTAAATTTGTAAATATATACTTTTATTTATTTATTTATTTTTATAATATCTCACTTGCACTTTTATTTTTAGTTCTAACTACACTATTAGATCAACAATTTTTCTTTTTTTTCTCTCAAAGGGAAAATAAATTGTTGATTGTAGTCATTTCCACCAAATACTTTCACCTGGGCAACTAGTTCAAAACATAATTTTCCTTTTACAAAAAATAGAACAAAATTGTTATAATTACTTTTTCTCTCATTAGTTCAGCAAATACATTTTATGCCAGTTAAAAAAATATATTTTATGCCAATTCTGAAACTAACATAAACACATCCATTTTCTATGCTTGATAAAAGAATATCCAAGACTAGTGCTCGAGTCTCTTGTTGCGACTCTTGGTGGTCCCAACATTGTTCTGAAATCTCTTTTTTGTGTTACACATTAAACATCCTACACCCATGCCAGCCACCAAACCAACTCAATATTCAGACTAAGGAGACATAATGGCATTGGCGTCCATTGATGCACCTCAAAATTACAGAATGAATGAGAAATTGCAAAGAACCAAAAGAAAATATATAAACAATTGACATAAAACCTTCCAGTGAGGTTCCTAACAGCATTGGCAACAAGCTCCTCCTCTCTAAACTTATACATTCCCCACCTGGAAATGACAACGTTCAATTGTAATGAAAATCGAGAAAACGAGGTTGTCGCAAACTTTATGCTTTTAATTTCACTGTACTTGGAGAACTCCTCAAAGAGATCCTTATAAAGGTCCCAAAAGTGGTTCTGGATCTTACGAGGGTTGATAGGTGGTCGTGGGTGTCAACGCTGGGAGTTATCATGTTTAGAGAGCAAAATTGGTGGGGCTTATGCTCAACTTCGTGTGGAGGCAAGAACACCGATCCACGTGCATACACGCGTCGATCTTGAAGTAGAACGAGTTGCAGCTTAGGGTTTGAGAAATTGGGGATTTGTATTGAAATGTGTTTGTATCTTGTTGCCACCTTTCCACAAACGCTGAAATCACATTTTTATCAACAAATTTATATCGAACGTTGTTCAACGATAACAATCTAAAATCAACAACTATAGCTTTGCGAATGAGGTGTCATTAGCTTATTCAGCTTACGACCATGAGAAAGTACCTTGAATCCTCCTAGTGCTTTTAACACAATATTTTTTCAGTCTGACAATTGATTAATAGTAAAAAACATGTACAACTTAAATATAGGGGTTTTGTTACTCTCCTCACCCTCCTAAAGTTTGACTGCAACGTGATTTGCAAAGTTCACTAACAAGGAGCAATCAGTAGCTCCACCTGAAAATCCACCCTACGCATCAACTCCACCTGCATTAGCCCAAACAAACTTCTTCATGATCTTTCTTACGACCAACCAAATGTAGTAAATGTAAGTCTCAAAATTTATATCACAATATTTTCGATACGTTCATATATAAAATTTTATAATACATTTCTTTATATATATATATATATATATATATATATATATATATAATATTATATTATATTTAGTCTAATAAATTATGAACATATAAATATAATGATTATAAATATTCAGGGATCAAAAATTGATTAAACAATTACAATTAAAATAATTATAATGAAAATATTACTATAAAATAATATATTTCAAATAATAAAATAAGTTATAATACTTATAACATAATATGAACTACAATAAAATATTTTTTTACATATAATATATATATATATATATATATATATATATATATATATATCAGTTAGTATTAATTACTAAAATAAGTAATATAAAATAACTATAAAAAATAACAATAATATTGCTTGAAAAATCTTAATACTAACGTATTGGTTTATATGTCCTTACAAGTTACGATACATGTAAACCATTATTATTTTTATTTATTGTTAATAAAAACTAATAAATACTAATTTAAGGATACAAGACATCTACTCACATGAGGAAGTTACTATAATGATAAAAAGAAAACAAAATATCTTTTAAAAGTAATCCATAAGTAATTAAATGAAAAACCATAACACAAAGCCTAGTTTAATTTGAATTAAAAGCAATGATTACCTCACCTATTTAAATAGGGGATGTGAAAAAAAAAGATAAAAGAGAGTGAGGGAATGTAGTAGGAAAGAAGAAGAAAAATTTATATATCATCAAAGTCTCAATACAACCTTAGTGTATTTTCCACAATAACTAAAGTAAGGGGAGAAAACATTATCCTTTACTTTTATTATCTTTTTCTTTATTCATAATTATTTTTATTTCTATATTTACCTTAAGTGTGAGGTGTCCCTAACCTCATTTTAATTTATATGTACTTCCTGTTCTTATTTATTTTTTCCTATTCATCTATAATTGTACATTGATCCTGTTTATTTAATTTATATTTACTTTCATTTATTTATTTATATTTATCTCTAGTCATGTGTTGGTCCTCTTTATTTAATTATATTTATTTTCGATTAGGCATTGATCTCATTTATTTATTTATTTATACAATTATATGGTTTAATATCAAAATAAAATTTATGATAAATAAATATTTGATTTTTTGTAGTTGAAGGTATGATCTTGGGTATTTAAACGAGTTAGTATTACTCAAGATGATATGTTCTTAGGTTACTTTGTTGACCATGAGACTCATTTATTTTGTCTAATCACTACAAAATTAATATAATTTTTTATAAAGTATGATAAAAATTAAAGTTTTATGGACTTGAAAGAGTTTTCATTTTATTTTATTTATTAATATATGTTGTAATTTATATGATATTTGTCTCACTTCCCTATTTTGTGATTGTGTATAAAAAAACAAAATCTTATAATTTCATCATAGGTGGGTGCTCCTAATATGCCTAGCCCCTTCTTCGCCAACATTGTGGCGGTCTTCTTGGGAAATGCATGGTAAACAAATGCGGTGAATAACTTTGTCATAGTTCAGGGAACATAAAATTCTATCACCTTCCTCTATGCACCAAATGCACCAATTATCATTGTTACTTTTTACTTAAATAGTCCAAGTGAATCTTATTCATAACATCTTTCCTCCAAATGCTTGGAGGCTAGTACATGAGGGGGGACTGTAAATAAATAATACCCCTTTCTCTTCTGGTATAGAAAATATAATATGTACCAAATGATGTAAATATAAAATACGTATTGTACTGTAAAATATATAAATATATTTATATGTGAATATTTTATGTATGTTATATGCTATTGTAGAATTATGTGTCAAATTTTTATAAGTATATCATAGAAAATAAAAATAATAAAATAAAATTATGTCATCACAATAGGCCTCTATCTACCACCTCCTTGAGATAAACTTCCTCTTGTCCTCACCATCTACATATTAGACAACACATTTATAAACAAAATTCGCTAAGTAAATAATGAAAAATTTACACATATCGAATCACACAATTTGTAATGTCTTTTTGGATTTTTAACATACGGGATTGCACAATTCGACACATCATTTCGGGTTCAGAAGATTGTCGGATTGTACAACCCGATATGTATTTGTATGTGCCAGATTGTACAATTCGAAAATCTTCCAGATTTGAAATGATGCGGTGGACTGCATAATTTAGTATGTGTTCATAGTTAAAAAAAAAATTGCATCACAGACATGGTTTCCAACGAACACACCCACCCCATCCCAACCAACAACAGTAACGTCAAACCCACCCCAACTAGCAACCAGTAATGTCAAAGACAGTAAAACTACTTACCTTGCACTCTTAGGGATGCACAACAAGGACAACCGAACCAAGAGAGTCTTAAGGTAATTGAGGTACATAACCTTGCGATGAAGATACATAACATTGGAATGGAAATGCTTATAAGGTGCAATGGGTAGGTGCAGTGGTGCGAGTGGTAGCTATGACTTTTGACGACAATGATGATGAATTGTGTATGAAGGTGAAAAAACTATGTGTATAGAGGTTATAGAGGTGGAGAAACTTTGTATAGAGAAAATTTGCAACGTCTAGGTCAAAAAACGGGAAAGTAATTTTTATATTTTTGTTTTCAATTATTTTTAAATTAAAAGTATTTAAGTCATTTACTTTAGGCTATAAGGTTGTAGAAAGAAAAGAAAGGGGTGTAGGAAGAAATAGCCTTTGAAAATATGTGAGATAAGTTGGATATTTAAATTCAGGAAATATGGTGTAAGCCAAAATAAGGTAAATCGACCTATATTTTCACCTCCATAAAATAAAGTAGTATTCCCCACTCAACATTTAATACATATTAAATTCATCAAACAATGAAGATATGATTTTGTCTAAAATGTTACTTGGGTTGAGGGTGAATTTAACTATCTCAATTTTTCACAAAATGCATAGTCCTTATTAGTGTCATTGATTACATGATTTGGTTGCTTTCAATTTTATGCATATAAAAAAATCATATAATGTCAGGAACAAAAAATAAAAAAGGAGATAAAGAAATATGTATACACCAAATTTTTATATTGGTTCACTTTTATCCAAAAGCTACAGTCAATTGCTCAATCATACCAATAAAGTTCATACTAAAATATCAGAGTTTTTACATGCATACAACTAAAATAATGAGCGTTTAAACAACTTAAGAAACCAAATCTTAAACCTTATAAGATTATTTTACACACCTAGTAACACCTTATTTCAATACAATACTTAAAAACCTTATCTGAAGACAATTTGAAGACACAAATTGAATTGAAAAAATGAAACAATGTTAGTTGTATAAAACTTAGCACAATAGAAAATAATTAAGTGAAACTCCACGCTTCCTTTCAAATACAATATTGAATACAAAATTTGAAAAAAAAAGACTTCAAGAACAATTTTAAACTTACTTTAAACTCTCACTCACTAATAGAAAAGATTTCAGAAACTTTGGCTTTAATCTCATGTATGAGTTTAATCTCATGTATGGCTTTGATCTCATGTTAAATGGTTTAGAAATGACAATGTTATATAGATTTTAATATGTTTGTTTTAATGAATTAAAACTTCGTCATTTACTAGTGAAATTGATTGATTAACTCGTCATTTAACATATCAAAAATAAAGAAGTTCAAAGCTTTCATTGAATTTAATTTATTAAGAACTTATTTTGACATATTATTACAAATATTTGAGAATTTATCATAAAGTGATTCTAAGTTATTTGACAAGTGCTTATAACAACTTTATAACTTTGATCATGGTTTTAAGTGTAAGCAAAACAAAAACACAAAACTATAGTGAAAGGTATTCATATATAAGATCAAAGCAAAATAAAGTTGAACTTAAAATATTGAAAACAAACCTAACATTGAGAGATAAGCATCCTAGAACAAAATGCAACAATTTTTTTTTTGTGAAATCTAACCCCCTATAAATTAGAGCAAAATTAAGTTGATGTTATAATGTTTAAACAAAAGTACACATATATGGAAAAGTTGAAACACATATGGAATCATAGTACAATCAAAGTACACTCAAAAAACGTCGAAACATTTAAGTAGGACAAAAATAGTGTGATATGATCCTATCTAAGAAAAAGTACAACCCTTTCTGAATTTGAATCCTCAAGAGGCACAATGAAAATAAATCAGAGAAGAATGCAAAATAAGACAATAATGAGAGACACCACAAGTTAGCAAATTGATAAGTCAAGTGAAGATTCGCCAAAAAAGATGTTAATCTTTGATAAAAATGAGAGTTCTAATCCAAGGACCAAGACAATCCTCTCTCAAAGAATGCAAATGCATATATATATATATATATATATATATATATATATATATATATATATAATATGATTCAAAAGTATTTACATTTTTTGGTACCACTATATATAGGTACATAAGTTTAAAAAAACCTATAAACCCTAAAAGAAAGCTCAAAGCCCAAAACACATAGAAATAAAAGAAAACGAAAATTACAAATGCAAACTTTTGTCTAGTGAGGCTCGCTTACCAAGCAAACACAAACTGGCTCGCCCTAGCAAGATTTATTCGCCCAACAAATCTAACATTTTGCAAAATTAAAATGAGATTACAATTTATTTAATTTCCTAAGTTATTCTTCAATTGTGCTTATGATTTTCATGTTCTTTAAGTTCTCTTCTTCATGGAACATTATAAGCTTCAAGGAGACATGTTTTGATCTTTGACCTTGTCATATATCCTTTGAATTGTAAATGTTTTTCCTCAAGTTCTTCTTATATATGTTCAGGAGATAGTTTTCTATCATACTCTCCTTATTGAAGAAAATTTGTTCTTACCACTTGAAGTTCGGGAAATAGTCCTATATCATAATGACACGTCAACAATGAAGCATAATAACAAACTAACAAAGTAAAATCTAAATGTTAACCTTTTAAGTAACATGAAAACAATTAATGCAAAGTATTTCAAGTATTCTTCATCAGTTTTAATCATACATAGCATTTGCGCCAAATAAAGAGAAAAAGAACAAAAACCGAAAAAAGACAATATAACAAAAAAAGAATACAACCGATTAAGGAGAAAAAATGGCAAGTTAACCATTTTCCATCTCAGGAGCTACTAAAACAACAATGCATAACAAAGAAATAATTAATTAAATGACAAAAAACCTAAAGAAAGTGAGTCATGATAGGAGCATGAACATTAATGAAAACTCAAGTAGAAAAGGCTTGTGAAAAAAAGACAATGATAAAATTCCATAAAAACTCCAAAATGAACCATTAACGCATAAACATTAATGAAAACTCAAGTAGAGAAGACTTGTGAAAAAAAAATACAATGATAAAATTCCATAAAACTCCAAAATAAAACGGTGATGCAACTTGAGAATGGGTATTAAAAAAAAAGTGAAAAGAAAAAAATTTAAGTACAAGCATTTGAAAGATTTTCCTAATACTTTTCCTATATTGTAATTGATACAATTGATTATTAAAAGATATATTTAGTAAATGTTTAAAAAGAGGTGGTTCATAAATGATTTTTCTTACAATTTAACAAAAAGAAAGTATAAGTAAAAGGATGATTGAATCTTAATAATAATAAAAAGAAAAATATTTGTGCACCACCATATTAAACAATTACTTAACGGCTTCTTCTAATAATAGAATATTATAGTTAATAATAATAACAATATAACTTTTTTCACGGTGAGTACTTCCTTTTCATAATTACATTCCAAAAAGATATAATTATCTGTTTATCATGTCACTCTAAATTCAATAATTAGATACTTATTTGTTGAAGAAAATTTGCAATAAAAAACCTTCATTAGAAAAGATTCACAAATGCTGAACTCAAATATTCTCATCAGATACGAAAACTATTTTCCCCAATTTTTATTTTTACAAGAATGAATGCAACCCTACAAGAATATTTCAATAGATGGATGCAACTTCTAAAGAAAATATAGTGGATATTCTCTCGCTTATTCCTTTTCGTTTTTTCCACATCAAATCAAATCAACACAATAACATTTTATTTTCTCCCAAAAATACAAGAATTTCATATCATTTTTATCACATTCTGTTTTTGTTATCAAACACAAGTAAAAAAAAAATGTTTTCTTACAAAATCCAATTCTTAATAATTTCACATTAACTATCTTTAGAATAAAATACTATAAAAAAAGAGATATTATGTTAACAGTAAGGAAAATCTTTAGCTGCTAAATAACTATTAATAGTGAGAATCATCTGATTTAATCAATCTTTCGAATCATTGTTATTATCGAATCTAACTGTTTTCCTTAATTTTGGGTGATTAGGTAATTGATTGTTACAAATAAAATCATAACAAGTACATTAAATATTCTTGGTAAAATAGTAGTTAACATAGTTTTAATAATTTTCACTTGTTTAATTATACAGCTGAAACAAGTTTAAGTAATTTTTCACTTGGGTAAAATAATCTGTCCGAATTTTATGATTCATTAATTTTCTTTTATATTATGAAATATTTTGCGATAAATTGTGAAAGAGTTTATTTAAATCAATAGTAGTGAAAATAAAATTCTGCAATAGCGTATCAGTGACTCCATTTGGTTCTTGTAGTTCCCTCCCACACCACACAACACAAACGCAACGCGTTGTTGCGTCTCTTCTTGGAGTGAGTCTGGTTAGGGCTGTTATGGAGTTCATACAGAACCGCGTGGAGCCATGGATCAAGGACCAGCGGGAGAAGCTGTTGGGCCTGAAGGACAAGGTGTCGTGGGGCCCACTCCAGTGGCGGATGAAGTGGCCGTGGGCCTACCACCGTGAGCACAAGAAGCGGATCCAGGAGGAGTACCACCGCCTCACCAACCTCTGCCGCGCCCTCAAGGCGGACTCCGTCTCCGATTTGCAGGACCTCCTCTGCTGCATGGTCCTCTCCGAGTGCGTCTACAAGGTCTCTTTCCTCGCTTTAATTTATCACTGTCCTTAAAATTTAAATAAGAATCGTAAAATGTTTCTTTGGATTGGGTTGTGTATAATTCTGATTTGAGAGGAGTAATGTGTACTTCAATTTGTTCTTACTGTATTCACGGTGTTGTTTTTCAATCGATTTTGAAGTTTGACGTTTGATGAAATATTTTTTTTTAAGTAAATTACGAGGTGGAATGGAACTGTACATTTGATTCTATATCTAAGTTTGTCATGTAAAAAATGGTATGTGAGTTTGATATTGACAGCAATGTCAAGGTTTTTGTGATAGTACACAACTTGCATACGGTTGCTTGTACTTATTAGTTAGAATTGGAGTTTCACGTTGTTAATACGTGAACAAAGGTTTGTAGTAAATATCAGTGCGTATTATTGAGAAGAATCTTTAATTCTAATCGGAGAACAATACAAACGATACATAAAAGAAGTGTTTGTAAACTTTGTCCTATTTGAGGCTGGACAAAATTTACGTACAGTTGTATATATGTTGTTTGTGTTATTTTTCAATTAGGATTGGAGTTTTACCTTGGCGATATGCGGAAGAATGAATATGATGAATACCTTTTTTTTTTATTTTGTCTTCTTAAAGTAATCAGAAATACTTTTTTTTTTTCCTAAAGCATAAATGAATATGATGAATATTTTAGATGTTTGGTGTTCTTTCATGAGAATCATGAAATGAATAGGCCATATGCTATTATATACTAATATTTCTGTCTATTCTTTTTTAGGATTATTCCTAGAGCTTTAATATTCTTTAGTGTTTATTTAAATGCTACAAATACAGTAGCGCTATGAAATGTGATGGTTTTCTATGATCTTTGAATCAACTGCAAGACATATGACTCTCAGTCTTAGACAAGTGCTTATAGCAACTTTGTAACTTTAATATGATTTTCTTGGGAGAATAATTGTATGAATATTTGTTAGTTAAATAAACTTATTACTCGTTATTTCTGACTTACTATATAGAGACCTGCTGCTGAGATGATTCGAGCTGTAAATAAATTTAAGGCAGATTTTGGTGGACAAGTTGTTGCTTTGGAGAGGGTGCAACCATCATCAGATCATGTTCCTCATAGGTTTTCATTCATTCTTTATAAAATTTAATTCTTCTTCTAATCTTACATTATTTGCAAAGATTCCAATATGCCATTATATATTTTGGTATTAGGAGGCTTTTATCCTTTGTTATTGTTCTCATCCATTCTAAAATATATTTGGATTGTATTTTGGTGGTAAAAAGTAGTCTATTTGGATTTTTTTACATTAATTGGTAGTGATCTTTATTATTAATGATTGCTTTTTAATGTCATGGCTTTGGTTTGTTCTGTTTAGTGTTTTTTAACAGCCTAGCATGTGAATTTCTTGACAGTTTAAATTGCCAGAAGAAATACTTTAATAGTTTCACTTACCTTATTGGCAACTACTTATATTATTGCATTCTCTCTCAAAATAGAATTGTGCATTGAAATATTTTGTCTCTTCTTCTTCTTCTCTTGGGCTCTAAATTTAGCGTTGGGTTCAAATTTTATGGACTGTCTTCCTTAGGGTTCTTTTATTTGACTTATGCAGTGGATGAAATAGAGGAGGGATTTGGCTGTTATTCATAACAGAAAGATGTTTCTCATGATTAAGGAAAATAACAGACAAGAGAATAAACTCAATGTAGCAGGAATGAGAATGTTGCATTATATGAAGGCACAAACTACACTAATCGTACAAGATAGGATTAGGAACAGATACATTAGAGAAGAAGTTCGGGCAGTATTTTTCAAAAGATGGTAGAAGCTCATCTTATATGCTTTTTGTAGGCAAGTGTGCAGAAGATCTGCTATAATTCAAATAGATGAGATGGAGATTAGCAATCCTTAGTGATAAAGAGACACTGAGAAATATTATTATTGAAACTATTATGGAAGATTGAGTGGTCAACAATTTGTCAATACTCCATAGACGTGAATACATGATCTATGATAGATAGAATATTTTGGAATTTGATCCATGTAGTTGAACCCGACTAGTGGAATACGACTTGGATGTTATTACTGTTGTGTCATACTTATTTGGTTATTATCTTGTTGAAGGTATTTGTTGGCAGAGGCAGGAGACACTTTATTTGCTTCCTTTATAGGAACAAAGCAGTACAAGTGAGTTTTTTCATAGGATTCCATGTGTAAGCCTTTCCAAATTCGTTTTAACTTCAAGAATCTTTACCTGTTTCTATTTTGATGAAGGGATGTAATTGCTGATGCAAATATACTTCAAGGTGCCATCTTTCATGATGATGCTCTTGAGGAATCTGAAAAAAATGCATCAACTGAATCTGACAATGATGAAAGCCATAATGGAAAAGAGTATATGTGGAATCCTCTACAGACCAGGTCTAAGAAACCGAAGAAGAAATACAAACCTGCAGCTCATAGGGTAAATAACTATTATCCAATATGTTTTTATTAAATCAACTTGCAGACTCTTATACCTGGAGATCTTTAAATGGGCTCATAGTTTAAAAGGGTGACTGTATCCTGATAGTTTCATAAACCTTTTTTATTGAGTTCCTTGAATCCAGTCTGTTTATCATTATTATTATTAGTAGTGTTATTTTTAATCTTTAGGGACCTTATACATATGTAACGACTTGATTGAAAATTTCCAAATTATAAAGGGACCTAAACTATTTTGTCAAATTCTTGTAGATTGTTGCTTCTTTATATGGTAAATTTATAATAGTTCAATTTCTATGGTTTTCTTATCTATTCTGCTTTATAATTTTTCAACTCTTTAACTCTTTATAATCTTAGGATCTCATTTAACAGTAAAATCACAACCTTGGTTTTTGGGTATCGTTATATAGCAGTACTATATGAGTAAATGTTATGTTTCTGATTCCAATAATTTCCTTCCTAATTCATATTACATCTCAGGGTTTCATGGCTCGTGCTAAAGGAATACCTGCTTTAGAATTATATAGGCTTGCTCAAAAGAAGAAACGCAAGCTAGTTCTATGTGGTCATTCACTTGGTGGAGCAGTGAGTTTGATCCATCCAATTTGGATTTTAAAGCATTACATCATTAGTGTTTGAACAAATTACATATGTGAAGTTCCTTGTATTCTACACAGGTAGCTGCATTAGCTACTCTTGCCATTTTGAGAGTAATTGCTGCTTCATCTTCATCTTCATCAAAGGAAAATGAAAAAGTCTCTATCAAATGCATTACATTTTCTCAACCTCCCGTTGGAAATGCTGCTTTGAAGGAGTATGTTTTCCCTGTTCTTTTTTCTCACTTTCTAAATTGGTTAGCTGCTGATTCTTTTTCAAACCTGCAAAACTAGAATATTAATTATTTATTTCTTTTTTTTTCTTTTCTTTGCAGCTATGTTAATAGAAAAGGTTGGCAGCATTACTTTAAGAGTTACTGCATTCCAGAAGATTTGGTTCCCCGTATTTTATCTCCTGCTTATTTTCACCATTATAATGCTCAGACTCAGCCAGGGCCTTCTGAAAATGAAACTAACAGCTCAATATTGAGAAAACACAAGCAAGGGTCAGGGAAGCTTAACGCAGAGCAGTTGGTTTTGGGGGTAGGGCCTGTGCAGAGATCGTTCTGGCGACTCTCAAGGCTAGTCCCTTTGGAAGGTCTTCGGAGACAATTTAGTACAGGCAGAGAAAGACAGATCAGTTCCAATGAGAGAAATTCAGTGTCTGATTCTCTTGCAAATACTTTGAATGAGGAGGAAGTTGTTGCACCGCAGTTGCTTGAAATACAAGAGGGTTCTGACGGCATATCACTCAAGCCTTTACCTGAAGCTGATAAACATTCATTAGAGGTTCCAATTAATGGGAAAACAGATACAACGAACAATGTGATGACTGGAGATGAAAAAAAGTGGCGCAGAGTGCCTTATTTGCCTTCATATGTGCCATTTGGACAGGTAGATATTATGGACTGATGATTTAATTCAGTTTTCTTTGAGTCACCACAGGTTCTATATATGTTTTTACTTTTTTACTTTTTCATGGTGTACTGCTTTTGCATGTTATTGTACTTGCATGCAAAAGATTGATTGATTTGTCCAATAAGATGAAAAAAACTAGATTAGAACTAGAATGGAATTAGATTTTCTTTGTCAAATCCTTAATTGCCAATCTGTAAGATGATGGCAGAATGGACTGTAATTCTCACCAACTAACTCGATTATCCTCTCCACCCCTCTTCATAATCATTGTAATCAAATGACTTTTTTTTTCATAAATAAAAAAACTGTCAATACTCCCCATGTCGATAGTTCCACCTAACATCACTTGGTGCCCTAGGTAAACAGCTTGTGGATTTTGAAATTGTTGTTCAGTTGATTGAAGCATGTTGACTTAACCAATTCCACCATTTAGTACAAGAATAATTTCCAATCCTCCTGGGTCAAACATAAACATATGAGTACTCCTGTACTCGTTCAGTTCTCTGTTTTGAGTTTCCTATGGTATTTTGGCCCCATAAAACCGAGCATCAGTGGCTCTGAAATTATACTAAGATCCCATGGCTCCCTTTGAGAACTGCACTACTCCACATGGTTTTATCTGATAACTATTATTATCCTTCACCTCTTTGTCCTTTTGTGGTGGGCTGATGGTACTACCCAAAACTTCCATTGTTGCCCTTAGTCCCTGGTTTGCCCTGTATCAAACATGGGCTTCCCTCAATTTTTTGCCTCCTCTTTTCTGCCCAAAAACGATCCATCTCTATCAGTCTCATTCTTGATCTCAAGAACTTCGTTTTTGCTTCAGTCTTCTGCTTTTTTGTCCTGATTTTTTTTTTTTCTCCTAAGTTTTTCCCAGTTTTTGCTTCTTTCTTTCTTTCCCTTCTGTTCTCTTCATACATTTATCTTCTGTTATGTTTTCTTGCTGCCTTTTGTCCGCTATAGCAACCATTTTACAGTGGTTTGAGGGTTGGTGTTTAAGGCAAAACCTAATGATTAAGGCATTGGATTCTATAACCAATATCAACCAGGCTTTAAATTTTATGCACACGAAAATGCAAAATCAATTTTTAATGTACAGGATCAAAAGCAAAGGAGTAAAATGATTCCATATCTTTTGTTTTTCCTTAATTAGTGTACATTTTCCAATTTTCATTTTCCCTGGATGCTATGTTTCTTTTAATTAATTTTGAACTCATTGGAACCTGTTTCATGTAAGACAGCTTTATTTATTGGGAAATTCCGCTGTAGAGTCTCTATCAGGTGCAGAGTACTCAAAGTTGACATCGGTATGATCTTTTCTTCATTGCTTATCAATCTATGATATTGTTCTAGTGTCCCAATTTAGGCTTAAGGTTTATCTTCCAACTTTATATTTATGAATATGGTAGTGTAAGTTCTCTCATTTAGTTTTCCTTTGGCAAAGACATTTTCAGGTCAGATCTGTGATTACTGAATTGAGGGAAAGATTTCAATCACATTCAATGAAGTCATATCGATCTCGATTTCAGAGGTAACCATCTTTTTCATCAGGTTACACTAACAGAATTGAATTTTCATAGTTTCCAAAATTAGACACCTAAATGATCATATGCTTACATCATCCCAAGAATCATGCCCAAATCATCTTATCTACTGTAAATATTTCTGAGGATATGTCCTCTAAGCTTCTTGAATTTCATTTAATGGGCTAATTAATTATTGTTTGAAGTTTTTGATAATGCTTTTCTACATTAATTGGTGTTTCATATAGGAATAATACTGCTTTTCCTTCCTGGGTTGCAGAATCTATGACCTTTATATGAGTGTTGATTCCTCATCTTTCTCTGGGATTGATCAGTTTCCTCATCTGAAGCAATGGCTTGGGTTTACAGCTGCTGGCACTGTGGAGCTTGGTCACATAGTTGAGTCCCCTGTTATTCGAACTGCAACCTCAATTGTTCCTTTGGGATGGAATGATGGGCCAGGAACAAAAAATGGAGAACCTCTGAAAGTTGATATTGCTGGTTATGGGTTGCATTTATGTACACTGGTTCATGCTCAACTGAATGGTAACTGGTATTGTCATTACCCCATAAAACATCATCACTTATTGGTTTAGTTTTCTTTTTATAAAATTTCTCAATACTAATTGGATCTGTTTAGATATTTGATGGGTGGAAATGGGGGCAGGCCCAGGTTTGAGAAATAATTGATAGTTATAATGGTCAGAAATACAAACTGTTAAAGTACCAGAAAATATCAAGGTTTTCAGGATTTTACTAGGTGATTAGTGAACGAAAAAAAGGAATACATTAACTAGCATACATTCATGCTTTCTAAACATAATAAACAGGGCAGCCTGTCATTGTGTACCGCATCTAAAAAGAGGATTTTTTTCCTATTTCTTATTTAAGTTTTTCTGACTTAAAATAAGCTCAGTAGTTTTAATTGAAAGAGTGAAGAAGATTGTCACCAGCCCACCACTCAACCCTACTTGCAGAAGGAGATCTGTTATAATTTCTGTGCCTGGCTGAATGGAGTTTTACATGGTTTTGAATCCATAAGAACAATCCCATCTGGCAGTCTCTTGCTGGCGCAGGAAGTTTGTTATACCATGTAAAACGAGTATGAGAGTCATACATAACGGATTAACTATATATAGTACAGAATCCCAGGCTTGACCCAATCATGTTTGCCAAGCAAATAACTCACAACCAGAGGCAAAGGTCTTGTGAGCTCACAATAGGAAGAAAAAGGCCAATAATTGTCGCAAGACTGTTTGTTAGCATTCTGTCTGGGGGTATCTAGTAGATAGTTAGAACTAATTTATGGGTGAACTCTCTAAAGTGTAATAGGGGGAATCTTGTGTAATTAGACTGTTTGCACTTGGCTTCCCTGTGTGAAAGGAGATTGCTCTTTTGTATGGTTTGTATGTTTTCTTTCATTGTAAAGGGCATATTCCAATTTTTTCCATTATTCTCTCTCTTTCCTGGATTGTCTTTGGTTTTAACTATCTTTCTTCAGGTTCCTAACAAATCCCGTGCACTCTTAAAGTTCAATAACCTAATGCTAATCCTTAAATTCTCCTAATAGTATGTAATATTTCTTTGACATTTTGGTTATCAGTAGCATATGTCTTGTTACTCCATCTCCATTGGTTATTGTGATTGCTAATATATTTGGTTTAAATGAAAGCATCTTATTTTCTTTGTTAAAGGGCATATTGTCTTTTGTTACAAACTTAAAATTTGTTTTTAAGCTGAATTAGTTAAATGTTGTTGAGTCAATGCTTTTCATTTTTATATTGTTCTGTTAAAGTTATGATTTTATGAGCACTCTTCTGAACTCTCCTTGTCATAGTTGTCTTGAAAATTTACGTATCTTATCTGAATTTGTTTAATCATTTTTTTGGAGATGATTAATTTGTGTTCGGAGAAGCAGTTTTTTCAAGGCCAAGTGCAGCTGTTAATTACCAGCTTGATAATATTATGGGGAAACAGTTAAACATATATTTTACATGCTAAGTAAAATTTCTAATGCAATATGATTAAGTGATTCATAGTAAGTGGGATGGGAAGTGGATTCCTGAAATTTCAAGATACTCATTATCATTACAAATCCTGGGGATTGGATTTCAATGGGTGGGAGTACATTCCATTCCCTTTCTTCCTGTTTCTCTGCATGAACAAATTATAAAAAATGTTCTCCATTGGTTCATGTAAGGCTTTGGTTACATATTTGACTGTATAGATTATGGATGCTTGAGTATAGGTGGTTTCTAGAGATGTCGATGACCTTATTTTATTATATTAGCAAAGTTTCGCTATCTTCTGTCTTCTGTTAAAACGATGATGTTCCTGAATGAACATGTGTATGGTTTTTGCTTTTCCTATTGATCTGAAAGTCTTTGTTGGTTGTGTAGATGGGTGAAGATGAAAATAAAATCGAATGTTTGGTAGGAGTGAAAGAGGAAAGAAACAATTTTAAAAAATGGTGGGACCCATATTTTTATTATTTCTTGTCTCTGTATCTCCTCTCTCTTCATTTCTTCTCTATTTCTCTTGAACCAAACACTTTTGCTTTTCACTTTATTTCTCATCTATTTTCATTCTACCTACTTGTTTCCATCTTACTCATTTCTCTCTTCTCTACTAAAAACAATGTTTATAATCTAGAGTCCTTTATTAGTGACCTAGGAGGATTCAACAAAACTAATATATTTGCAATGTAATGCAACATGGTACTTAAAATATGTTAAACGCCACCCCTTTCCTGTTGTTTCTCATTGCATATTATTTCTGCAAAATAACTTCAATACGCTAGGTGTGTGATATTTGTTTAATGTTCATTAGGTGTTCAACTATGGTTGAATCATTTCCTTCTCCACCAAACTATGCTTCAGATCAAGGAATCCAGCCTGAGATACAGAGGTTGAGAATATTAGTTGGTCCTCCACTAAGAAGTCCACCAAAACATCAAACTGTGTTAGACTCATTGATGCCTGCTTTTTCTTCTGTTGACTCTGAGACTGCAAGCAGTTCGGCACCTGTTGACAAGGATAAATTCATCCGTCCAGAAAGTTTAAATAACTTTGTAATATTTTGCACCAGTGATTTTACAACTGTTTCCAAAGAAGTTCATGTGAGGACCCGCCGAGTACAATTAATTGGGTTAGAGGTATAGGCAATTTTTCTTAGGGGCAGCACTTTAACTCCTTTTATTATCTGTCTAATGACCTGCTTGAGTTTGCTATGTGCAGGGAGCTGGTAAAACTACTCTTTTAAGGGCTGTCTTGAATAAATGTAAACCAAATACTGCTGCCAATGATGATGCTGTTTCAGAGGAAGTTATTGCTGATGGTTTGTGCTATTGTGACTCCAGTGGAATAAATATGCAGGTTTTCCATTTTCCATTATTTTTATTTGTCAGATTATTATTATTTATAGAAAAAAGAACAAGCATGTTCTTCATTTCTGAAGTTTGCCTGCTGTATAGGTCAAACTACCTAATGTTAACCAGTTGAATGTCTGTTGTTTGTACTAGTGTTGCTTGTACTAGTTACATTGTATATTTGCTTTCTACTTTAATGGTATGGCAATGGTCTGTGCTCTTTTTATGGATACCAAAGTGTTGAATCAGTCCTATAACATTTATTTTATATTCAAGAGGGTAATGGTGTTGTTATCAACCTATTACGTGCATTATATGTTTCAGTGAATTATTAATTTTTTAGTCATCACAGTTAATATGATAGGCAAACTGGCCAGTTTTAGTGTTCTTATTACATAACTACTTGGGCTGGATATAGTTTCTTCCCAGTTTAATTTTGTAGAAAAATATCCCTTCAACCGAGTGCTGTCAAATACTGTTGTTAAGCAAACATTTGAGGCACATATTTATGGTTGCTTGTAAGAGCTTGGCCATGAGCACTAGTAGGTTTCTGTTCATGTGTTAGATTGCAAAGAAACATTAATTTTTTTTACATCGTTTTGCAGGAACTAAATGTGGAAACCTCTCGCTTCAGGGATAAACTGTGGCTTGGAATACGTGATCTAAGTCAGAAGACAGATTTGATTGTTTTTGTTCATAACTTATCCCATAGCATACCCCGATGTTGTAATTCAAATGATAATCAACAAAGACCAGTCCTGTCACTTTTCTTAGATGAAGCTAAAACGCTTGGAATTCCTTGGGTTCTTGCAATCACAAACAAATTTGCTGTTAGTGCACACCATCAAAAGGCAGCAATTGAAGCTGCTTTGACAGCATACCAAGCATCACCTGGCTCGGCTGAAGTTATAAATTCTTGTCCATATGTTATGCCCGGATTTGTTGGGGCTTCTATTTCTTTGGATGCAATCAATTCAAATTCTACTAAAGGGGTGGGTGCTGAAAAGTTTATATTTGCTCCTATTAACTTCATTAGGAAGCCTTTCCTTAAAAGGGAGATTGTTTTTCCAGTAGAAGGAGTAAATTCTCTCTGTCAGCAAATTCACCAAATACTCCGAAGTTGTGAGGAGTCTTCCTTTCAGGTGGGAAAATCTTTATTCTATCAAATCTCGTGCTTGTTTGAATAATTTTACTAGTACATAATTTTGTTTTTCATATATTTCACTTCTAAACTGTGGTTATGGCTAGGATAACACACACTTTATTATTATTAATTAAAATTTATTGAGATTCCTCTTTGCTATTTGACAAGACTTAATTCCCATATGAATTTCAATCAATAATAAAAGATATTAGAGGATATGTTTCTAGCACTTATATTGTGGCTTTTTTTCTAAATATTATCATCATAGAATGGTATGTTACATGCTTTTATATATTCATTCTTGAGCTTTCACCAAGTGCTTAAATTTTTTTAGCATAGTTAGTCATCGATATATTTGAAAAGCTTTGATGACCAAGCAATAATGTCCCCACTCTTCAAAATTATGTTCAATCAATAGATTATAAAAAATAAGCTTTATTTGTGATGTTTCAGCTAAAAGCTTAAAAGTATGGGAGAATCAATTGTTAACCCTCATGAATAAAGCACGATTAGGAAAGCTCTATAGTAGACTAGGTAATACTTGCTCAGGTAGGGTGCACCCAAGGTACTGGTATTTGGGTCTTGATGTAGTTGTAGTATTTGTATAGAGTAAAGGTTGGTTATTAGGTAAGTATCTCAATTATTTAGGGCATTTATATTGAATTACTTTTTATAGGTTCCATAAGCCATAACTTTTGATCCTCCTCATGATAGTAAGTTGTCGAAGTTTATACTAACTAAAAAATTGAACACATTTGGTGCATGTTGAAAATATATGCCTAAATATTTGTAATTTGAATTTGATTAAGTTAGTTTTTAGGAGTTTTTGTTGTGTTTCAAATTTTAAAATATTGTTCAGAGAAAGAAAAATATATGGTTTTATAATCTAAATTTAGGAAGCTATTAGTTTGTTTCTAAGATTAATATAATGCTAATATTTGAATTTTTGTTATATTTTTGCTCTATATAGAGTTCCTGACCAAAATGTTGTTGTTGAAGCACCTTCACATAATACATCTCTTATTCTTTCAAAATATATTTTAAACCAAAAAAGCTAAACAGTATATCCAGCTTACTACACTATTTTGATAAGAGATGCTCAAATATTCCAGTTGTCTAACATTGACTAAGAATACTATAAGAGGAAAAGTCAACCCATGTAAACCTTGATGTGGGTTATGATGATACATTACTTATTCACTTACCAACTTTTGTTGTTTGATTTTGAAAGGCATGTATGTAGTGTCGGAGACATAGATTAACATTACATTGGTACCAATTTAGGTGTAAGAGGTGTCAAATAATGGTGTTATCCCTCGTCAAATTAATACTGGAAAAGAAATTTACTGGGTTGACTTAAATGGAAAGGTGCATATTTTCACTCAAAGGAATGCCTGTCCTGTAGAATATAAATTTACATATACCTTTATTTTTTCTTCTTTTAACACCCAATTTTAATTTTTCACCCTGTAGTTTTATAGAAAGTATTGTTTTAACTTCAAGTGTTTTAAGTTTAATGCTCCAAGTTCTGTCTCACATTGCTTTTACCATGTGTGAAATTTTTGGCCAGCTTAAAACTTTTTTGGTTCCGTATGTGCTCATGTAATTTACTTGAGATTTCCAGTGCTTTTTAGTACTTACTCCCTTGTGTTTTGAGCCCATCAGCTACACTTAAATATATTGGCAGTTAAAATATTCATGTAGAGTTATCCTTTTATTTTTGTATTTTTTAAGAAAATGACTTATAATTTAATATAGAATACAGTTATGATAATTGGACAGGTTTTCCAGAAATTGTTAGGGAGCAAAAGCCCCTAACAAGAATTTTAGAGTTTTTTCTTTTTCTCTGAAATCAGGAAAAGTAGCTCGTAAAATAAGGTTGTCATGACAACACTTTATCATAGGTGATAAATTACCTGTCTTATGAGTGATATAGTCAATAGTTACCTGTATAAACATACGTTTTTTGTGACGAGGTATCCTCGTTGAGGTACTTATGGAGGCCCTCCCTAAAAGAACTTTCGTGTTGGCTCAAGCCATTGGCGCATGTTTGGCATCAGAGCAGATTTTATCCCATTTCTTTTTACTAACCATGACCTTGGAGTCCACTTTTTTTTTTTCTTGTGTTCTGAATTGCGACAGTTCCGTGCCCTGTTTGTCTGCAATAATTCATGCTATTTAGTTTTCTGCATAGTGAAAACTGAAACTTTGGCTTCCAAACAAGGGTGTAAAGCATCTTCAGATTCTACTCATGATGTTATGATGACCCTTGCTTTGCACTTAAGGGTGTGTGGTGCCCTTTTTCCGTGAGGTTCTTCCACTAAACAATGTGTGTGAATCTTGTAATGCAGTTCTTTAGATACTTCACTAAAGATAAAAGATGGAAATCTGGTTAAATAGAAGTTTAGTTATTAGGATCCCTCTCATTTAGACATTCTACATCAAGAAAATGATAGAATTTCAGTTATTGCTAAACCAGCTGAGCTATTGGGTTAGAAGTTCAATCTGTTATGCTCAAGATTCCTTGTTTCAGGTGAAGCTTAGTTAAATATTGACATGTACACTTCAGATCTAATTCAATATTAAAAAACTAACCTGTATGGTGAGAATTGTTCTTCACTTGTATATACTAATTTGGTCATAATAATAGTGAATGTGGGATCTCCAATATACTTTTTCATGTCAATGACTGAAAGTTGTCGGGATTAAATATTTACAGCTGAGTTTGATAACAGCCTGATAAGTAAAGCAATGATCGATAGGATAAATTCTAATATTATTTTAGAATTTAGGTTTGGTACCTAACCAAACCTTATAAAATCTAGTTGTGTGATAAGGAAGGACTGTTCTCCATTCGTACACATTTTGGTCACATGACTGTTGATATTGGATTTCCAACATTAATGATACCAATTTTTTTTCATTGCACAGCGTGATTATTTATGTATAACAGTGCATGCTAACAAATTCTATTTGTTATTAATGATTTGACCTCAGGAATTTGCAAGAGATAGGCTTACGATGGAGTTGGCACGAGAACAAGCAATGTCAATTGAAGCAAGGAGAGATGCTCGAGCAAAGGCAAATTCATTGAATTCTGCTGCTGTGGGAGCATCTGTTGGTGCTGGTCTTGGCCTTGTCCTAGCAATTGTAATGGGTGCAGCATCTGCCCTCAGGAAGCCCTAAGGACCAAATTTTCCTTATAATGGACCCGGGGCTCGCTCAACGGAAGTTGGATCCTGTCTTCCCGGTGCTCATAATTTTTGTTATTAGGATTTCATTCTTTTCCTAGATAATAGATATATAGGTAGAAGAAAAGTATACGAAGGCGAGTTTTAATTTATTTGTCAAGTTAGCAGCATATTTCACTCATTTATTTATTGAATTATTTTAAATTTCTTGAATTTTGAGTTTGTTATATTGTCAGGCTTGGTAAAAATGCCACTAGATTGGAGTCCATTGAAATTGTACTGATTGAGCTAATGGTCGATGCATCATCCATATTTCTTTCAGAGTCCAATGTCAGCAACTAATGACCAATGGGACAAAACTTAGTGATGCTTCCTTAATATTCGTTATGTTATTCTTTACAAATGATTGTTACAAAAGTGGATAAAAAGGCTTCGAAAAAATAGAGGGGAATTTCTTTTTTCACCTACATATTTTTCTTTTGCAGCTTCATAAATAGGAAAATCTCTACAATGCTCTTCTGGTTTTATGTTTTCTTTTCAAATTTTGTAATTCGGAAACATTTTGTATTGCGCAATCTGGTGTCTTTTGAATTAAATAATCCAAAAGTCATTTTTTCATAAAGAAAAAGTTTTTGAATTCTATAATGGAAAGTCATTGCAGAGGATGAAAAACTTTTCATTATAATATTTTCTTGTAGGCAATAAACAAAAAAATTTAAAACAGATCATTTGGGATGTTCTAAGCTTTAAAAAAAAAAAAACAAAATATCACCCTTCTTAAGTTGAACATTTTTTGGTACCTATAAACTGAACTATAAATGTGGCTAAACCTTTTACAGGATACTCATCTAAAAGACAATACAATATGAACTATCAATGAATGTAGCATACACTGCTCCAGCTGGAAGGGGTTTGATCTAATGCAATCCCAAAGTTCCTGTTGAGCCATGAACAATCGTGAAGTGACAGGCCACTTAGAATTTGCACTCCCATTCTAAAAGCATGAAATGGTGCCTGAAAGCATCTTCCTACTGATAGTTTTAGCTTAGGGTACAGTGAATTTGTCTCTAAATCTGCACTCACAGAAACAAACTCTCCCCTTGCTTTGGACCTCCAACACCGAGAGCAACCTCTCTTCATATTTATATTCCAAAATTAATTTCATAGTCTTTTCTGGGATGCCAACGGAGCAAGAAGGTACGGGTAGTAGTTCCCCGTACCCTACTCGTTGAATAAATATCCACTCCTTACCTATACACATATTTGTGCGGGTATTTATTACATGAGTACCCGCATATTTTTTTTATATCCACGGATACCCGTGGATATTTATAAAAGAAAATTTTAATATTTAATAACATATTTTAACCATAAATTCAAATAAAAATATAATGCATAACATTTATAAATTTCAAACAAAGTGCAAAATAACTCATTTAAATAATGTTGAATGACAGTTTACAAATAAATGTAGATTTTTTAAAACTAATTGATAAAAAATAATTCATTCAAAATCAATGTGTTAATGTTTTAATCATTTTTTTGATTTTTTTTTTAATTTAAATTAGAGTATAGCGAATACAGGTATCTACAGGTACGAATACTATGATACTTGTAATTATCCTGTCAACATGCAGGTATAAAAAAAAAATACCCATACCTTTTATCACAAGTATCCATTTACAATATTCATTTCTTACCCATTGCGGGTTTTATTTGTGGATACCCACGGTACGAATTTTTTTGACATCCTTAATCCTTCCTCTCTCTCCTTGCTAACCTCCAAATTCATTTCCCTAGTAATGGATGCTGAACATCTTTTAAGTTTTCAATACCTAATTCTCCTTCCTCTTATGACTTACAAATGTTATCCCATTTTACCCATACTATCTTTTTACCTTCATTACCCCAACCCCAAAGGAATTGTTTCTCTCTAAATTTTCTTTATATCTCTTTCCATTTGTGGTGGCATCTTAAAGAAAGCCATATAAAATAAGGGTAATGCATTTAGGACCGATTTTGAAAGACATGTCCTCCAACAAACGATAAACATTTTCCTTTCCATCTAGCTAATTGTTTCTTAACCTTCTCCATTACCCCTTTCCACATGTTATAACTTTTAGGGTTGCTTCCTATGATCATTCCCAAGCAAGAAAAGAAAGATTCATGATTTTATAGTTCAACAATTTTGCATATCTCAATAACATACATGCATGTAAACCCACACCTTTTATTTTGGTTTTAGAAAAGTTTACCTTAGGTTTGGAGGCTAGCTCAAAACACCTTAAAATGCTCTTAATAACCATACACTTTTGTGGATTAGCATGACATATAAATAAGGCATCATCTGCAAATCATAACGTATTCATCAACACCTCTCTATCCCCTACATTAATTCCTTGTAGTAAATCTTTCTTTGTTGCCATCCTAACCATTCCGAGCAGCCCTTCTGCCACAATAATTAACAAAAAAGACGCTGAAGGGTAGGGGTGATCATGAATTGGATTTTTAATGATCCAATCCACATCCATTTTGGATCCAAATAATTGGATTAGATTTTCTATCCAAATTCATTTTTTCAACAAAAATAGATTGGAATTTTTTAAAATCCAGATCTAAATATTTAGATCAAGTTCAAAATCCAAAATCCATTTTTCATAAAATAAATTCAAATTAAATTTTTTAAAACTTGTGTCCATATGACTGACACCATAGAATTTGGCAGATTTTTTGTTAGGGCCAACGAGGTCAAATTTCAGCATGGGATGAACTTGGATGACTTTCGAACGAATTTCGGTCGGGGACGACGTGACCAAATTTGGGCCAAGGTCGACTTGACAAAATTCCAGTCGATATTGACTTGACTGGATTCGACTGAATTTCGGCTAGGACCGATTTTGCCTAATACAACCAAATTTTGGCCAGAGCCGACTTGTCCAAATATGGCCACATTTGGGCCAGGGCCTGATCAGTAAAATTTTGGTCAGGGTTGACTCCACTAAATTCGTCGGCCAAGACCAACTTGACTGAACATGGCCAATTTTTTATCACAGCCGACTAAGTTGTATATAGTCAAATTTTGTTCAGGACTTACTCGACCGAATACAGTTAAATTTGGGCTAGTGCCGACTCGACCAAATTTTGGTCATGACCACATCGACTGAATTTGGCCAAATTTAGGTCAGGACCGACTCGCCAAATATGACCAAATTTCAGTCGCGATCGACTTTGTCGAATACGACGAAATTCAGGCCGGGACCAACTCAGTCAAATTTTGGTCGAGGCCAACACGACCGAATTTTGACTGGAACCGACTCAACTGAATTCGGTCGAATTTCGGTCGTGGCCGACTCAGTTGAATACGACCAAATTTCAATCGTGACCAACTCTTTTGAATACGATCAAATTTTATCCTAGGCCGTCTCAGCTGAATACGACCAAATTTGAGCCAGGGCCAACTTGGTCAAATCTCAATCGAGGCCAACTCGATTGAATTCGACAAAATTTTGACTGGAGCCAACTAGGCTAAATACAACCAAATTTTGGTCGCGGTTGTCTCGGTCGAATACAGTCAAATTTTTTGTAGGTCGACTCAGCCCAATGTAGTCAAATTTGGGTCAGGGTGAACTCAACCGAATACTTCCAAATTTTGTCCAGGACCAGGAAGGCCAAATTTCAATCGGGACCGACTTGACAGAATTTGGCCTAATTCAGCTAAATTTTGTATAGGGTCACGCCAACTCAATCAAATACGACTAAATTTGGGCTAGTCCGTCTCAACCTTTAACATAACCTAACCAAAAATATAAACTGAAAATTCAGATTGGATATTTTGGATTATCCATTTTGAAAATTTAGATTTAGAGTATGGATATACAATTCATAAAATATATAAAATGTAGATCAGATTGATATCTATATAAAATGTAGATCAGATTGATATCCAAGTCTAATAAAATGGATTGGATATTTAATAAAATGAATATTAAATGGATTGGATCATAGCAAAAATGGATTGGATCATGAAAATTAGATTTTTTGTCCATCTTTAGTTTAATTTTTCAGATCATCATCTGCTTCCTTATGCTCATTTAAGAGTTCAATAAATATAAATTATTGTTGTTATCCTCATAATTTTTATTTTTATCTGTTAAATAAGCATCAATTATTACTTTTATCCTCATATTTTTATTTTTTCAATTTTATATGTATTTAATTTCTTTTTATTAATACATTTTTTTGCAAGAGTATAATTTAAATTTTTTAGTACAAATTTATGGATACATTAACAATTCTTTTATAAACTTCTAAAATTTTTAATTAAATTGTAAGCTTTAGAATTTATGAATATAAAAAAGTTTAGTGTTTACGGACGTTTTACGTCGCACGTTGCACGTTTCACGTCGTATGTCGCTTGTCGCACATCGCACGTCTCACGTTCCACGTCCCACGTCCCACGTCTCATGTCCTACGTCCTAAGTCTCACGTCCCACGTCTCTCACTTCTCTAACGTTTCACATCTCACGTATTACGTTCCACGTCTCTCACGTCTCAGGTCCCACGTGTCATGTCCCACGTCGCACGTCCCATGTCGCACGTCTCACGTTTCATGTTTCATGTCGCACGTCTCACGTTCCATGACCCACGTTTCATGTATTATGTCTCGCGTTCCATGTCCTAGTTCCACTTCACACGTTTCACGTCTCACGTCGTACGTTCCACGTCTCTCGTCAAATGTCTTACGTCCCATGTCTCACGTTTCACGTTTCACGTCCCACATTTAACGTCTCACATTCCACATACCACATCGTCTCATGTCTCACGTCTCATGTCTCACGTCCTACGTCAAACGTTTCACGTCTCATGTCTCACGTCTCACGTCTCACATCTTACGTCTCTCATCTAACGTCTCTTATCTCACGTCTCTCGTCTCACGTCTCAATTCGCATGTTTCACATCCCACGTCCTACGTCTCACATCTCATGTTTCACGTCCCACGTCTCACGTGTTACGTCCAACGTCCTATGTCTCACGTTCTACGTCTCACGTCCCACGTCCTACGTCTCATATCTCATGTCTCATGTTCCACGTCTCATATCTCATGTCTCACGTTCCACGTCTCACGTCTCACGTATCACATCTTCCACGTTTCTGACGTCTCACGTTCCACGTGTCACGTTTCACGTCTAACGTCTCACGTCGCACGTCGCACGTCGCAAGTCTCACGTTCAATGTCTCACGTCCCACGTTTTACGTTGTATGTCCCACGTTTCACGTCTCATGTCTCACTTCTTACATCTCATGTCTCACGTTGCACGTCCCATGTCTCTTGTCCCACGTGTCTTGTCCCATGTCCCATGTCTCACGTCCCATGTCGTCTTAGGTTCTACGTTCCACGTCTCACTTCTCACGTTTCACGTCTCAAGTCTCTTGTATCACTTCTCACATTTCACGTCCTGCGTCCCAAGTTTCATGTCTCACGTTTCACGTCTCTCGTCTCACGTCTCAATTCGCACGTCTCACGTCTCATATTCCATGTCTTATGTTTCTTGTCTCACGTCTTACGTCTCATGTTTCACGTCCCACGTCGTCTCACGTATCACGTTCCACGTCGTCTCATGTCCCACGTTCCATGTTGTCTCACATTCCACGTGTTACGTCCAACGTCCTACGTCCCACATTCTACGTCTCATGTCCCACGTTCTACGTCTCACGTCTCATGTCGCACGTCCCATGTCCCACGTATCAAGCCCACGTCTCGCCTTCCACGTTCTACGTAGCACATTTCACGTTATTACACTGAAATATTTGATTCTTTCATAAAATAATGGTGCTTTGGTTTACTGGTTGCAGTATAGCTAAGGTTCTTCATTGTCGTTAATCCTTCTTCAAGTTTCTTATTGATTGAAAGAAGAGAAATGACATTATTTTACCGGAAATAGGAAAACTAACCTTATGCAACAACAATAATTTGAAGCTTTTGCACATGTCTGCTATCATTACATGAATGATTTTAGAAAAGTGTTTAGATGTTGACAGACAATATTTTTTTATTGGTTTTATGTTCTGACATTCAATATGCGAAGAGATGTGTCACCAAATTCTAATCAAGGATGGGCCAAAAATCCATTTTTTATAATCTAATCTATTTTTTCTTCGATCTAACCCATTTAATATCTATGTTATTAAAAATTCAATCCATTTAAAATCCATTTTGTTGGATATGGATATCAATCTGATATATATTTTATATATTTTATGAATTGGATATCCATTCTCTAAATCTAGATTTTCAAAAATGGATAATCCAAAATATTCAATCCAAATTTTCAGTTTATATTTTTGGTTAGGTTAGGCTAAAAGTTGAGACCGACTAGTTCAAATTTAGTCGTATTTGATTGAGTTGGTGTGACCCTATACAAAATTTGGCCGAATTCTATCAAGTCGGTCTTGATCAAAATTTGGCCCAGCTGGTCCTGGACAAAATTTGAAAGTATTCGGTTGAGTTCACCCCGACCCAAATTTGACTGCATTGGCTTGAGTCAACGTAGACAAAATTTGACTGTATTCAACCGAGACATCCGCGACCAAAATTTGGCTGTATTCAGCCTAGTTGGCTCCAGTCAAAATTTGGTCGAATTCAATCGAGTTGGCCTCGATTGAGATTTGGCCAAGTCGGGCCTAACCCAAATTTGGTCGTATTTGGCTAAGACGGCCTAGGGTGAAATTTGGCCGTATTCAAATGAGTCGGCCACGATCGAAATTTGGCCGTATTCAACTGAGTCGGCCACGATCAAAATTCGGCCAAATTCAGTCGAGTTGGCTCCGGTCAAAATTCAGTCGTGTTGGCCTCGACCAAAATTTGACCGAGTTGGTCCTGGCCTGAATTTGGCCGTATTCGGCAGAGTCAATCGCGACCAAATTTTGGTCATATTTAGGCGAGTCGGTCCTGACCTAAATTTGGCCAAATTCAGTCGAGTTGGTCATGACCAAAATTTGATCGAGTCGGCACTAGTCCACATTTAGCCATATTCGGTCGAGTAAGTCCTGAAAAAAATTTAACTATATTCAACTTAGTCGGCTATGATCGAAAATTTACCATGTTCAGTCAAGTTGGTCCCGGCCGACGAATTTGGTGGAGTCAACCCTGACGGAATTTTGACTTATCAGGACCTGACTCAAATGTGGCCATATTTGGCCAAGTTGGCTCTGGCCAATATTTGGTTGTATTAGGCAAAATCGGCCTTGGCCGAAATTTAGTTGAATCCAGTCAAGTCGATCTCGAATGAAATTTTGTCGAGTCGACCTTAGGCCAAATTTGGTCATGTCGTCCCCGATCGAAATTCGTTCGAAAGTCATCCAAGTTCATCTCATGCTGAAATTCGGCTTCGTTGACCTTGACAAAAAATTTGTCAAATTCTATGGTGTCAGCCCTATCGAAAATCTAATCCACATCCATTTGGATCCAAATAATGGATGTGGATCCAAATTTGTGTCCATAGGACTGACATAAAAGAATTTGACAGATTTGGCCGAATACTTTCAAATTTTGTCTAGGACCAACTAGGTCAAATCTCGATCGGGACCGATTTGACAGAATTTGGCCTAATTCAACCAAATTTTGTTCAGGGTCACGCCAACTCAATAAAATACGATTAAATTTGGGCTAGTCCATTTCAACCTTTAGCCTAACCTAACAAAAAATATAAAGTGAAAATTTGGATTGAATATTTTGGATTATCCATTTTGAAAATCTAGATTTCGAGAATGGATATCTAATCCATAAAATTTATAAAATATAGATTAGATTGATATCCAGATCCAATAAAATAGATTGAATTTTTAATAAAATAAATATTAAATGAATTAGATCGTAGAAAAATTGGATTAGATCATAAAAATTGGATTTTTTGGCCACCCTTACTGGTCTCATGCCTAAGACCTTTTTGATGAACTAAACTCTTTTATTAGACTACCATTTACTAGGACTAAAATCTCTAAATGTTTTTATCCAATCAATCCATAAGTTTGTAAACCCCATCCTTATACCATCATATAGAATAGGATCTGCCATATGATAATGTCACAGACTTTCTCATAGTCAACCTTAACAATTAAACTTCTTTTCTTTTTCTCTTTTTATTTCATTTATCGTCTTGTGACCATCACACTATCAAACAAGTCTCCGCCTTCTAAAAAAGCGGATTAGGAGTAATCTATAACCTTATGTGACACCCTTTTAAATGTCAAAGATAGGGTTTTGGATATAATCGTATAAACACAACCTACACAGGAAATAGGTCTATACTCTCGTAAATTTTTGTGGGTTGTTACATTTCGGAATGAGAAGAAAGAAAGAAGCATTCCCCCCTTTAGGCAATTTTTCGAAACTATAGAAATCATCGCTTTTAGAATGTCACCTTCAATTGTCTCCCAAAATTTCTTTATGAAATTAAAGTTGAAACCATGTGAGCCTGAACTCTTACCGCTCTCACAATCCCACACTATACACCTAACTTCCTCTTCAGTAAACTCCTTAATTAATTTCAGATTATCCTCTTCATCTATTTGGTTGAACTCAACATTATCAAGGCTAATATTAAAATATGCTTTTTCTTTAAGCTTGACCTAGAAATATTCCTTTATCTCTTCTCTCACCAACCTTTGTTCCTCACACCATTCTCCTTGAATGTTAATACCTTTGATCAAATTCTTTGCTTTTCTCCAAATTAGTTGTCATGTAAAAGAACCTAGTATTCAAATCACTTGACTTCAATCATTTAACTCTAAATTTTTTACTCTTTTGAGGTGAGCAAAGAGTTGAACTCTATCCTTTCTATATTCATCGTCTATTTAACCTTCCTTGTCAATTCTATCTAATATGACTAATTTCATTTATCAACCGCTGCTTCTCTTTATTTATGTCACCAAAGATCTCTTTGTTCCATACTTTTGGATCATATTTAATTACTTGGTCCAAACATGTCCCATACATTGTGTAGGAAGCCCATTGTTTGTTAACAAATTCATCAAAACCATTGTGATTCTGCCACACATCCAGGGTTATGAAAAGTTTAGGTTCCGAAATTGTTTTGTCCATTACATATTGTTTGCAACCAGGTCAGGTTTCTTCCCGATCTTTAGAGACTAGAACCCGATCATTTCTATTCTTGGCTAATCCATTTCGTCTATACCATAAGTACATCTATAACTTCCAACTTGACTATAATCAATATTTTTTCACTTAGTTATACATTTTATTACTCTACTATCATTCATTGATAATTTTTTACTTATAAGTTATCTTTTACGTATTTTTTATGCAAGTTTTTTCATGTAGTTTACTATTTTTTTTTTCAATTTATAGACATTTTATCATCGTGTTTTATATTTTGTGCAAAAGTTAATATTACAATGATATTGCTTCAAGATAAAGATCAATCACTACAAGAAAATATCTTATTAATGATTAATTTTAATGACAAAAAAAAAAAATTAATTACTACAGTAATTAATTCAGAGACCGATTTACTAACTAAAAGTCATTAGTAACTAAAATAGTTTTTAAATTGGTTATTATAGTGAATTTGTCTCTAAATTAATTACTAACATTAATTCCTAAACTTTTAACTACAAAAAAAAATTAGTCTCTAAATTTCTATCTAAATTGGTCACTAATGGGACAAATTTAGAAACCATTTTTTTTTAATTAAAACATTGGTATAGCTAATATTTTATTGTTGACCGATTTAGAGACTATTTTAGTTATCAATAATTTTTAGTTTATATATTGGTATCTAAATTGGTCACTCTAATAACTAATTATTTTTTATCTCTATAATTGGTCAACAACAAAAAATTTTCTTATAATGTATCGAGACAATTTTATATATTTCATAAACATATTTAACTAATTAAGTTTAATTTATTAAATTTCAGGAAATTTTAACAATATTTCTGAGTGATACAAAAGTACTTACTACTTGAAGAACATTCTCAAATACACTAAATCTAAATTTCATCATATTTATGACAAGACTTTAATTTTCATAATTAACAAAATGATTAATTCTTTATCAATCATTTTATTAGATGCCAAGTGTGAAACTAAAATTCACTACGTAACTTAAATATTAATCAATTAAACACCCTAACAAATATTCATATGAATCAATATTATATAATATTCTACAAATTTAGACAAAGTTTCCTCATTCATTTTGGTACTATACTACATTCCACTTAAGATATGAACATTTGTATCAATTAAATACACTTGTAAGACATTTCTACTCAAAATATAAAATAAAAAAGAAGATTATCTAAAGCTTTCTTTTTGACAAACCATGTGATGATAAATCACACCATTTCATTACTATTCTATTGCTCCTCACTACAGTTTCCCACCTATAACTTTCCTCTGAATATTTGAATACTCCAATCGTATACATTTTCCAACGTTCATGTTTTAAGATAATTAATAGTAATATCCCTCCATTTTTTAAGCAACATCTTAAATTAGCTTATTTTTAAATTTTTACAATAATATTTCGAACTTAAATTCATTAGAATAATATTCCCATTTAAAAATATGTAAAGTATCATACGTTAATGAATTAAGACAATAAGATATATATACATTATCAACAACTCATACTTCCAAAAAATTTGACATTTGCATAATTCTTAACTAAGCAATAATAATAATAATAATAATAATAATAATAATTTCGGTAAATATTATTTTCTTAAATTTTCTCTCTCTTACGCTTATCATGGAAAACCGTCTCTAAAAAAGGTTAAAACTTAATCGTAACCTAAGACTGGATCGGTTGCATTGCCATGCATGAATGCAAACACAAAGAGACTGTTACGTATGCTGCTAACCTCACCCGACTGTCTCCTCTCTTTTTCCACGACCCACTCCACTTCTCCTGTCATTTTCTTCGTCACCGCCATCAGGTACACCAATTTCCCCTTTCAAAATCTCCTTTTTAACATTCCCAATCTCTCATCATCCACTTATCATTCATATACATAACAGATGCTGTTCTCCGATTACAGCTAAAATTTGACGTTGATGAGAATTTGGGTGACAAATAATTCCGATAAATTTCATAGGGCATTGCCAAAATTTGTAATTTTAGTCAAATCCTCAATTTTGCATGCCTTTTATTTCGGTCAATTTGAATCCTAAACCTAACATTTGTTCTAATATTTATTGATTGGTTATTGGGGGTAGTATGAAAAGTTTGTGTTCGGTTTGGTTTGTGACAAGAAATGTGTTTTCAGATTGAGGGAGTTTAAGGGGCAATGGAAGTAATAAGAACAAAAAGAAGAGCTGATGTAGAAATTGGTGATGAAGGAGAAGACTTGGTTCTGGCAACTCTTGTTGCCAATGGAGATGACATTAGTCCTCTTGTGAGGCATGCCTTCGAAATGGGGCGCCCCATGGGGCTCCTTCGCCAACTGGATTTTGTGGTGAAGAAAAAGGAAGCTGAAATTGAGGCAATGTGCAAGACACATTACGAGGAATTCATCCTTGCAGTTGATGAACTTCGTGGTGTGTTGGTTGATGCTGAAGAGCTCAAGAGTGAACTCCAAAGTGACAATTTCAAGTTGCAGCAGGTTGGCAGCACCCTTCTTATCAAGCTTGAGGAGCTTTTTGTGTCATATACAGTGAAGAAGAACGTGACAGAAGCTATAAAAATGTCGAAGAACTGTATGAAAGTGTTGGAGCTGTGTGTGAAGTGCAACAATCATATTTCTGAAGGGGAGTTTTACCCTGCGTTGAAAACTGTTGATTTGCTTGAGAAAACTTACATAGAGAACATTCCTGCCAAGGCCCTCAAAAGGGTGATAGAGAAGAGAATTCCTTCCATAAAATCACACATAGAGAAGAAAGTATGCAGCCAGGTTAATGAATGGATGGTGCAGATACGAAGTTCTTGTAAAATAATCGGGCAAACGGCAATTGGTCGTGCTGCATCGAATCGCCAGAGGGATGAGGAAATGCTGGAGAGGAAGAGAAAGTCTGACGGATTGAACATTTCAGGAGGTGAGGATCGAGCTTATAGTTTGGTGGTTGAAGAAGATGAAGATTCTGCCATGAAATTTGATCTCACACCCTTATATCGTGCTTGTCATATTCATAGTTGCCTTGGGATTCTAGAGCAGTTTCATGAATATTACTACAAGAATAGATTGTTACAACTGAATTCGGATTTGGAGATATCTTCAATGCAACCTTTTATCGAGTATTATCAGACATTTTTGGCTCAAATTGCTGGGTACTTCATAGTGGAGGATCGGGTCCTGAGGACTGGTAATGGACTCCTAGAACCTGATCAGGTTGAAACTATGTGGGAAACTGCTTTGGCAAAGATAACATCAATGTTAGAAGTGCACTTACCCCAGATGAAATCTGCCACACATCTTCTCCTGGTTAAGGATTATGTTGCACTTCTTGGTTCTACTCTTAGACAATACGGATATGACATTGGCCAACTCCATGATGTGCTTGACAACACCCGTGACAAATACCACAGGCTTCTTTTGGAAGAATGTAGGAACCAAATCGTTGATGTTCTTGGCAGTGACACATACGAGCAGATGGTGATAAAAAAGGATTCTGATTATGAGAACCATGTTCTGTCATATAATCTTCAAACATCAGAAATCATGCCTGCTTTTCCATATGTTGCATCATTCTCCTCCATGGTACCTGATGCTTGTCGCATTGTGAGAGCCTTCATCAAAGGCTCTGTTGATTACTTGTCCTATGGTGTACGCAGCGGTTTGTTTGATGTTGTGAGGAAGTATTTGGACAAGTTTTTGATTGAAGTGTTGAATGAATCTTTGCTTGACATCATCAACAGTTCAAGCATCAGTGTTTCTCAGGCCATGCAGCTTGCAGCAAACATAACTGTTCTTGAAAGAGCTTGTGATTTTTTCCTTCGACATGCTGCTCACCAGTGCTGCATACCCGTTAGAGCAGCTGAGAAGCCTCAAGGTTCTTTGACTGCTAAGGTATTGCTGAAAACTTCAAGGGATGCAGCTTATATTGCTCTGCTGAGTTTGGTAAACGCAAAGTTAGATGAGTATATGAATCTTATAGATGGTATCAACTGGACTACAGAGGAGACAAAGACAACTGGAAATGAATACATGAATGAAGTTATATTTTACCTAGATTCACTAATGTCCACAGCACAACAAATTTTACCCTTGGATGCTACCTACAAGGTTGGAACCAGCACACTTGAGCATATTTCCAACACAATTGTGGGAGCATTTCTTAGTGATAATTTGAAAAGGTTTAATGCAAATGCAGTTATGAACATCAACATTGACCTTAAGATGTTGGAAAGTTTTGCAGATGATAGGTTTTATTCTTCTGGATTGTGTGAAGTTTATCCAGGAGGTGGTTTCAAGGGCTGTCTGATAGAAGCACGACAGTTGATCAATCTTCTGTCAAGTAGCCAGCCAGAGAATTTCATGAATCCTGTGATAAGGGAGAGAAATTACTATGCTCTTGATTACAAAAGGGTAGCATACATTTGTGAAAAGTTCAAGGATTCTGCAGATGGAATCTTTGGAAGTCTTTCAAATAAGAACACAAAGCAAACTGCTAAGAAGAAATCAATGGAAGTTCTCAAAAAGAGACTAAAGGATTTCAATTGACTAGGCTTGGGATATTATTCTTTCATTTCTACTAGGGTATAATTGTAGTGTTCTTCGGCTATGGATGTTTAACTTTCAGTTGAATAGTGTTCTGTATTGCTCTGATTTTTTTTTTCATGTAATAAAAAATCATTTCAGTCTTTTGTTTGTTCATATCACACTAATAAATGTTTCTCCCACTAGAATGAATAAGTTTCAAAGTTTGTTATCTGCATTAGATTTCATTTTCACTGCTTTAGTTGATTTCATTTTCACTGCTTTAGTTAGCTTCTGCCATGTATTGATAGATCCAACAATGGTTACATGTATAAAGACAGAACATGCTAAACTATTTATCCAACATCTTGTTGCACATTATACTCAATTCTGGTCAGCTGAGAAGTTTCTTTGATAGATGCACTACAGCAAATAGTTCTGATTAGAGAAGACACTTTCATAGTAATAACTCTTAGAAAATTTTTAGTTTTTGATTCATAGTAAATGCTTTGCTCACTGTATAGTGAGAATTAAACCAGAAGATTTTAGTTTTTGATTCACTACACTGTTAAACCATATGAGAGGAGAATATAGGCATTGCTAAGGTGAAAGGCTAGAAAGAGTAGGTTGCCAAAATTAGGTTCTATCATATTTTATTTTATACCAAGTAAATAATAAATGTTAATATTTAAAATTGTTGTAGGGCTCTTATGAAGATATATATACTTTAGATTGATTTTATGCATTAAATATTTTAATTATTTATAAATAATATAAATAATTTTATTTTAATTAAATAATGATGCTTTTTAAATAAAATCTTTGCAATTTCTTCCTTCGGATGTTTTGCTAAGATTCAATGTGTCATGTAAAGGATAGAAAAGTAATCAAAAAACAAAATTTCACAAAAAATACAAAAAAAATATTAAAACTTTAACAACAAATGAATTAAAAAAATGAAAAGGATAAGTTAGAGGAAGAAAAGATGAAAATAATAATATCTGTTGAAAATAAAATTAAGTCACACAATACTTAAATAAAAGCAAAAGAAAAAATTAAAACATTCAATAAACAAGAATTTACAGTAAAAGATTCATTAAAAAAGTATTTAAATTTATAAAGAAAAAAAAACTTAATTAAAAATTAAAAGAACTTTTTTATTATATTTTTTTTCTTAATAATTCACGTGACGTTAAGTGGAAGTCTTGATAACTAGATTTTGACAATTGCTTTGCACTCTACAAAGGTAGGCAAACAGAATACACTACTTCCCGCCCAATTACCGAACACCAAAGAATACCAAACCCAAAACCCAACACAACAAAAAAACCACACAACACAACCTCGTCTAACTCCGAAATAGAAACAATCCCTTTCCTTCTCCCTCAAACCTCAAAACCCTCTCTAAGCAAAGCATCTTTCTCTCTCTATATCATCACCATGCCTTCTTCTTCTCCTCCACTCGCACCAACAAACAAATCCTTACTCCTCAAGCTTTCCTCACCACCATGTCAACAACAACAACAAATCAACAAACTTCCTCGGTTTCCCCGCACCTCGAGTCATCGCATGTCCCACTGTTACAATACTCGGACAGAGTCCAAATAAAGACTTTGCTGGATCGATCCGAGACTATAGTGGGACAACGCGTAACTGTTGGCGGATGGGTAAAATCTGCTAAGGAAGTTGTGAAGCCGGCTGCGCCATATTCGTTGTCGTTATCCACGACAACCAATGACCCAGCCGGACACGGTAAAGGCAAGGATGTGTCGTGTGTGGAGATTCTGCAATCGAAGATACCGTTGATAAGGAGCATATTAGATGTGTTCGGAGGAAGCGGTTACGTTCAGCGCAAGAAACGTGAGTCTGTTGTGACTGAGCCCAATCATGCAACGGTTTTGCCTCCAAAAGCTTCTGTTGCGTATTTGCTTCTCACGGATGGGTCATGCGTTTCAAGCCTCCAGGTTTAGTGCTCTGTTTGGCTCTGAGGTTTTGTTTTGTTTTTAGAATGCGTTTTGAAAGTATACAATATGAACATAAACGAACACTCCATTGATTAAAATATTTAGGTAGTTAAATAATCAAAATTCATTATTATGAAAACTAACAATTTTAACAATCTGGTAATGAATTTTTATTGGATGAAAATGTAGTTAGAGTCACTGTGTTGAAGTTGAATTAAAAAGTTTGTCGAATGAAAATTTTATTTTGTGTAACCTTATTTTGAATAGTTAATTAGATTTATGTGAGTTAATCATTCGTTTAGAATATTCATAGTTGCATAAATAAGGCAACTTTTAAAATGAATAAAAAACATAACAAAGCCTGTCTAAATTCATGTATTGATTTTGCATAACATAAGGACTTGTTGAAAAAAAAAATCGAAAAAAAATATGATATAATTTTTCAAAGTATGTTAATAGTAAAATTGTTTTTATCATCCATTTTTTTTATAAATTATTTATATTTCTTTTGCATTGTTTTAGTTTAAAAGCCAATTTTTCCTTACAAAAGACCATAAAATAAATAGACCTATCGAACAAAATCAGTAATTAAAAGAAGCATATAAATTTCCTTGAAAGTGAAGAAGGCCTTTGGTTTCTTATCATCATCATCTCAAAACATAAAAGAAAAAACAAAATTTAGAGAATTTGTTCGATGTGACATATTATATATATATGCTTAACTTCTACACCTAAATTTCCTTATTTGAAGTTAAATCATTAAGTAGGGAATTTTATGGCTTATTTATGTGCCTAAACTAAAGTGAAAAACTGATGACTCTCAAACCTTTTACAAAGCAAAGTAGCAAAGTAACTTGTCAAAATCTCACAACCATGAAACACTTTTGTTGTATATGTTTTAATTGAATTATTGTTCAATGTGTTTTATTTTTGTTGTTATACAAACACTTTCAGGTTGTTGTGGATTCCTCTGTAGCAAGCCCAAGCAGGGTTATGGGTACTGGAACATGTCTATTAGTGGAAGGTCAACTAGAACGTGCATCAGAAGGGAAGCATGTTATTGAGCTTAAAGCTGAAAAAGTTCTTCACATTGGGACAGTTGATTTTGACAAGTACCCATTATCAAAGAAACGAATTCCATTAGACACATTGAGAGATTACTCCCACTTTCGCCCTCGAACTACCACGGTGAAATTCAATTTCAAATTATAGTGTCTTGTTCATTTTAAGATATGATACTTGTTGATTGCATTCTACTGATAATTGTCTGTTTTATGTTAGTTTTGTATGATGTGAAGATTAAGTTTGATCTGTTTGTAGGTGGCAACTGTGATGCGGATTCGTAGTGCTCTCTCTTTTGCAACCCACACATTTTTCAGCAAACATGAATTTATTGATGTGCAAGTACCCACCATAACTACCACAGACTCAGAAGGATTCAGCAACATGTTCAAGGTTACCACACTGGATCAGAATCAGAAAGCAGAGAAGAAGGAGAAACTAGACACCATTTATGAGAATGAAGGTGTTAGTCTTGAACATGTGAAGGCTGCTGCAAAAGAGAAAAGCAACATAGTTGAGCATTTGCAGAGAACTGAGAGCAATAGAGAAGCACTGGCTGCTGCAGTTCAGGATCTGAAGAAAACAAATGATCTGGCATCACAGTTGGAAGCAAGAGAAAAGAGAAAGTTAGGAACATCTTTTAAGGATGATAAAGTGGACTTTTTCCCTTTCCAAACTTATTTGACTGTCTCTGGTCGCTTGCATCTGGAGAGTTATGCTTGTGCTCTTGGAAATGTCTACTCTTTTGGACCTAGATTTCTTGCAGATAAAGCTGATTCTGCTAAACTTGCTGCAGAAATGTGGATGGTTGAGGTGGAAATGGCTTTTTCTCACTTAAAGGTACCACTTCTTTCCATTGCAAACCTTTGTACAATTTTTACTGGACAAAACTATAAATATGTGCAATTTTTTTAAATTAAATTGTAAATCTTTCTTGTCGTAAATTTTGGTGGACAAAACTTCAAATCCTTCCATAATATACAATTATCCAAGTCTCCCATACACCAAAGACCTATTGAGTTGTGTAACAACTCCCAAAACAACTATTTTTTGTATGTTGTTTTGTTTTTTCACTTTACTTGATATGGAACTTTCATGAATATTTACTTGAGAAACAACACATATTTGGATTCCTAACCGTCTCTCTAAGCGTGAGTTGAGTTTTATCATTGATTTCTACTCCAATAGAACATTTGGCTCAATGTTACTTAAGGATTGTTACTTAAACTTTGTTCAACGTTCCTTCAGGTAGTTTTTGATGCATGGATAATGAAACATTCCATTCTCTTATGTTCTCTTTGGTTCCACAACCCTTTTTAGTAGAACCAACATGTTCCATATTAACACTTTGGTATGGAAATGCTTGTTGTTTTGTATCATTTAGTAGCATGATGCACTTTATCTTACATGCAGGATTCCATGAACTGTGCAAATGACCTTTTCAAGTACCTCTGCAACTGGGTTCTTGAACATTGCTCTGAAGAAATGAACTTTGTTGCAAAAAGAATTGACACAACCTGTGTCAATCGTCTTCAGCAGATTATAGCAGGTTCTCCTAAAATGTTGACCTACCATGAAGCTATAGAAATTCTTAAAAAGGTATAGACAGCACTACGAAATCCTATAAAAAAATCTCAATTTGACTTCTTCCATTATGATCTTTCTTTTCAGAGAGAAATTAAACTTTTTTTTTTCCCTTTGTAATGTAAATTAGTCATCTTCTCAGACTGAAGATAAGAAATATGAAACAAACTTTGAATCAGGTTTTGTACTCACTTCAGAGCATACAAGGTATATTGAAACTTTCATCATATTCTGAATTTGCTGATTTCTAATTCTAACTAAGAGATGAAGTATTTCCTTCACCATTATCAGTTTGCTCATGGTTCTATTTGTTTCTTGATAGCTTTCTGGCCGAAGCCATCTTCAAGAATCCGATTATAATATACAATTATCCAAAAGAGGCTAAGCCATTTTACGTTCGCCAGAATGATGATGGAACTGTTGCTGCATTTGATTTGGTTGTCCCAAAGGTATGTCCAAATGTGACTACAACTAATAGTGCACTATGTTTTGATTGTTTGGCACATTTTTGTGTGTTGAAGTTGTTGGAAAACTTTTGCAGCTTGGAACAGTAATTTCTGGTAGCCAAAACGAGGAACGTCTTAACATAATAAGCTCCAGGTATTACTGCTTGTGTAATTAGTGGGGATCATAAATATTGTGTTCTTCTCGTTAACAACCTGTACTACTAAAAAATAATTTCCTTTCAATTTTCTCACGGTTAGAAATTCTCGTATTACTAAAAATTCTGTGATTTTTCTTGTAAATTTATTAAACAAATTTGCAAGAAAATAATTTTTTTTTACCATTTTTTTTAAGAATTTTAATTGACTGGTAATTTCTTTGTAGGTAATCATTTCTTACAAAATTATAAAATTTGCAAGTATTTCTTACAATTACGAAAAATATTTTACACAAAATATTTTGTAAGAAAATTGGTAGCAATTTCTTGTAAATTCTTTTTCTCAACAAAATTTGTAAGAATTTCCTATGAACAAATTTTCAAAACAAAATTGGCAGAAAATATGAAGTTTTTTAGTAGTGTCTTTTGAAATTCTTTTCTTGGAAAACTTTTCCAAATTTTGTTATGAATAATAATTTATAAGAATTTACTACCAATTTGTTAACAAAATATTTTGCACAAAACATTTTTTTCAGAAAATTTATAAAAAATACTTACAAATTTTATAATTTTACAAAAAATAATTACCACGAAAGAATTACCTGAAAAATAAAAAAAATTTAGAATTTTTGGTAAAATTTTTTCTTTTCTTTTATTTCAAATGGCAGGATTGATGAATTAGGGTTGGGAAAAGAGAAGTATGAATGGTACCTAGACCTTCGTAGAAATGGAACAGTGATGAACTCTGGGTTCACCCTAAGGTTTGATCTTATGGTTCTCTTTGCAACTGGGCTTGCTAATGTTAGGGACGTTATCCCTTTTCCAAGAAGCTATGGAAAAGCCAACAACTAATCAATATCTTTGGGCTGAAACTAAGAACATTGAAGTTGCATTTATTGGGATCAAAATTCCAATGTTCTTGCAGAGAGATGCTTGTGTAACAACAGTTAACATATCAGTTGTTTATTTCTGTGTGCCTGATGTATATAAGGAATGTGAAAGTAATCAAATTTACTCAAGTTCTTGTGAACTTCTTCGTTCTGCACAATTAATTCTCCTAGTTTTTTCTTTAAAGTACTACAGTTTTATTTATATTTTTAAAATGAGATCTCAGATATAAGTTTCATATATGAAAAATTTTCCACTCAGAGAGAGAACTTGTTTATACAATGTGAGTATTAAAGTTACCTCACAAAAATGATTCCTTTTAGTTAAGAAAATGATTTCAACTTTAATGTTGTGTTTGTAGACGATGGAGAAAAGTATATAGGTGAAAATAAGAATTGTTTGATTTAGACTAAAAATAGAAAATAGATATAGTAAATAAGAAAAAATTAATTAACTGGGTAGAATAATTAAATAAGTTTGATTTTTATTTAATAGTCATTGAAAAAATGTGTTGAAGTTAAACTATGTACCACAAACATCTTCTATTTTTATCAAAATGTTGAACTAATTCAAGAACAATGAAAGAATTGGTACAGTATTAATTGTAAATCAAACTAGAAGATATGAAGAACAAATAATTCAAATAAATATAAAAGATATAAAGAACTTAAGTTTGGAGTTAAGAATTTTACATCAAGTAAAAAAGAGTGAGATGAACATTATATAAAAAAAAATCCATAAATTTATTTAGTAGGTTTTACGTTCAAGATGATATATTTATTATATAAATTAACTTATAATTCATCATATTCAAATCTCGTCAATTATTATCGATGGTCGTTTATGTTTAATATTTGGGCCACTTCCATGTGCTACTTATTATTTAACCATGCATGTACCTTTTTCTTTATTGGGGAATTGAAAATTGAAAATGGATTATGTGTCTGGTATAGTAAAATTGTACACAAGCACTTTTAGTCAAGTACAACTCGTTTTCTAATATAGATGGGCTTTTTTCTTTTTCACAAACACTTTTAAAAAAATAAAATGAGTGTTTTATAAAAGTTCTGTAGAGAAATTTATTTTAATTTTTCTTTTTTTTTCTAGAAGTGTTTATGGAAAAATGTTCATAATTCTTGAGTGGAGAGAAAAAAAGGTGTATAGTAACATTTCAATAAAACGTAAACCATCATATCTTTCTTTCTAAACTAATAAAATAAAATGAGTTATTTTATAAATTAATTTTAATTAATAAAGAATTTAAAATAATTATTTCATAGATCTTTTATGTATAAATTAGTTTATATACCGATCAAGTTTTGGTGGTGCGTGTAGAGATCTAAAAGAAGAAGAAGACCTTGTGTGAGAGAAAAAGGGGAATACTAATGTAGTCGATGACTATTCTCACAACAAACGATGTTGTCAACAACTTGTTTACCGTGTTTGAAGACTCATTAGAGGCTGAATTGCATCAATTTGTTTTATCAATGCCTTGTTCTCCTCCATTTCTGACAGTCAAAGGTGTCAAAGTGAACCAACTCGACTCACTTGAATTGGCTCACCAAAGGTTGGGTTAAAAATGAGTGAACCTAACACAACTCACTTTATGGTGAGATAGAAATTTTACAATCCAGTTCAACCCACCATAAGTTGGTAATTCACTTTATGGTGAGCCAGAAACTTTACAATCTAGTTCAACCCACTACAGGTTGGTGGGTTAAGTGGATTGGCTCACTAACTCGTATAAAAAATGAAAAATAATTTTTTTTCATTTTTAAATATTTAGATTTCTTTCTTTTTTCCACTTTTAATGCTAATTTTGCTCCTATCATATCAAGGAGGATAGATAATTCTTTGGTCTAAATACAAAACTTTTCATATTCAATTTAAGTTATTTGTTCTTTAAATTCAAATTAGGGGTTTTTAAAATTTAGGTGGGTAGGTGGGTGTTAAAGTATTGACAAATGTACTAAATTGCACAAGTAATGAAGTTGAAAGTCCAAGTATTGTTATTGTTTCTCAAGAGACTTGTAAAACACTTGACAATTCTTGTAATTCATAACTTAGTTAGACAACAAATTTTACAAACATATGATGTCAACAATATATGATAAAGGCTTCATTGGGATTGGGTTTCATGATCCAATTCTAAGCAAAAACACCAAACGATATTTTTCTAATTCTTACTCTAGCATTCACACCCTAATTCTTAGTGACAAGTCTAAACTTGAAGAATAAAAAATCCTAATTTCCTAGCAATTTTTATTTTAAGTTCACATTAATGATCAAAACTCTTATGTTAAGAATGACAAATGATATACTCTATGTCTAAATACACAATCAATTAGTTGTCTCTAGTCTAGGTTCCAATATCATGTCCAATAATTAGAGATCCACAAATATGCAATCAATAATTATTATGTAGTTAAAATAAGAATAAAATACAAGAGTGATGAAAAATAATTATATTGGATAGTGAAATTCACAAAGAGTTAAGAATAATTTACACGCAACCCTCGGGAATAAGGGAGTTAGCTACTCCTTAAAATTCTGAATATTAAAATAATGATGAAGATGAATACCTCAGGCCTTAGGAATGCGCCTCTATCTTCTTTCTCTCTCTCCAAAAGGGATTTTTTCCCCAAAAGGGGTTCCTTTTCTACCTGAAAGGTTTTTTTTTTTTTTTTTTTTTTTTTTTTCTTACCCTTTTTTTTTTTTTTTTTTTTACATTTGCAAGCCCTTTATTTATAGATTTTTCGAATTAGATTAGACCTGCTGTAACATCTCGGTCGGATATTACTAATTTAAGTAATAAAAATTAAGAAATATGATGAAAACCTCATTTATTATACTTCGCTTCCCAAGCGGGAAATTTTAAAACATTTATTAATCGGGTGTTATAAAAAAAACCATAATTTATGAAACTCCAATACAGTATCTAAATTCACAAATCAGTAAAACACTGTTTATAAAGTTCATAAAAACAATGATGATAAAACTCCAGTAAAAGCTTTTCCCAACTAACCAATTCTTCGATGCTATGCCCCATCAACACCACCTGCAACATCCTCTACTCCCGTGTAACGCATTACACGATCATCGCCAAACACAAGCAAATAGGGTGAGCTCATAAACAGTTAACATATAAGTTAATAAAAAAAAATCAAGATACACCCATCTATTTTATTCTAGTTAATTCTTGCTAAGACCTTAATCCCCAAGTCTTTTCAACCTTCACAACACACAAATAGTTAGCCTTAGATTCAGGGTTTATGATGCTCACACGAACCTACCCGCTCGTGGTCCTGTCTCTACGAACCTCCCCGCTTGTAGTTCTGCTCTACGAACCTCCTCGCTCGTAGTCCTGCTCTACAGACCTACCTGCCCGTAGTCCAACACACGTGATCCACCAGCTACGTACCTCCCCGCACACAGCATCTCTCAAGTGTGAGCACGGAACATACGAACCTACCTCGCTCGTATCCCCACACGAGAGTAACATGATATGAA
>Ga0214545_1000461_pt1 | contig 64329 bp, 29 predicted proteins | sample CNSS4metaG_FD_160064 | JGI IMG/M metagenome (GOLD analysis project Ga0214545, IMG submission 160064) | Root nodule microbial communities from cowpea collected in UCLA plant growth center, Los Angeles, California, USA - CNSS4 | ecosystem: Host-associated > Plants > Roots > Nodule | place: USA... | reverse complement strand
ATATTATGATATTAACTATGTTATTAAAAACTTTACTATTCAAATTTAATATATTTAAATATCTTAAAAATCGACAAATTTACTATCGTATCTAAAGGAAAAATAATCATTTTGATATTATAATTTTTTTTATATCTTATGTACTAGAAATTCTGAATCATATAAAGAAAATGTTGCGATCAACATTGTTTAAATTTATTCTATAAAGCCAAGGATTAGTTTTTAAAAACATGGCTCCGATTGAAAATGAATGAAGCAGAAGTTAAACATTTAAATTACTAAAAATAACTGAACAAGTTACCACTCAGACATAAATACCTTTGTAATCATGTCATTCACCATATTAATGGTTCAGTATTTTTTTTTCTTCTCATAACTCTCACATCCAAAATAAAAAAAAAAAAAAAATTCAACAAAGCGGATAGTTCCTTCAACAAGACGGTGACCCCTCGTAGAGAGAGAAAGAGCGAGGAAAAATATCTATTCCTATTGTAATATCGGTGACCGGTAACCGAACCAACGGGTCTTCATCATGAGAGAGAAAATGTTTATATATTCCTTCCCTCTTGAAATTAGTCTCAGTACAAAGAAAGTGTTTCTTCGCACCTCTCTCTCTCTTCCATGGAATCCAATAGTCGGCGATGCTTTCACTTTCTCCGGCGACAATGAACTCATCGCCGGCGAAGTGGGTTCGCGTTGCTCTCTTCTCACTCCTTCCATCGGTTCCTTCCTCTCACTCCTCCTTTTCCGGTCCTCGGAAAATTTACCCGGCGTCGTCACAAAGACCGAACGAATCGGAAAACTAAAAGCGATTCCGTTTTCTTCTTGACTTTTCTTTTCCTCTCTCTCTCTTTCTCGATCGCTAGCTCGCTTACATTCGGTTGTTTTCGATCGGATCCATTTCTTCGCCGGAAACACCGTCGCCGGTGACGTGGAAGCGTAGTTCAATAAGCCTTGACTGACGTTAGAAAACCTTAGGAATTATAAAAGAGAAAAGCGAAATTTAATAGTTAGTTTGGTTGTTTAGTTAGTTAACGTCTTGAACGGTGTAACTAAATATTAACGCGACGATGTTAGATCTTAATCTCAATGCGGAGTGGACCGATTCGGCTCGTGACGGCGACTCGCCGTTGCCGTTAGAGGAGTTTCCTGAAGGTTCGCGGAACCAAATGGCGGAATCAGGGACTTCTAATTCCTCTGTGGTGAATGCGGACGGGTCCAGTAACGGCGGTTGCGACGAGGACTCGTGCTCCACGCGCGCTGATGACGTGTACACCTTCAATTTCGATATCCTTAAAGTGGAAGGCGCGAACGACGTCATAACGAAGGAGCTGTTTCCGGCGAGTGGAGGAGTGGCAACGTCGTCGTTTTCGGCGAGAAAAAGTTTCGTGGATCTCGCGTTCGATCGTGAGGGAGGGAACAGTGAGATAAAGATGCTTCAGCCGCAGCCTCAGAGTCAGACTCAGACTCAGCAACCGGCGAAGAAGAGTAGGAGAGGACCAAGGTCTCGAAGCTCACAGTACAGAGGGGTTACCTTTTATAGAAGAACGGGAAGATGGGAATCGCACATCTGGTTAGTGAATTTTGGTAGTGATATGAATTTAGCTCGCTTTGGTTTCGTTTTAGTTGCGTTTTCATCCCTTTTTACGGGGAAGGGAATATAAGTTTGTGTGAAGTTTGGTTTTGGTGATTCATGGTTGAATTGCATCTGACTTTATGTTCTTTTGGTCTATTTTTGTAATTATTTGGTGTAGGGATTGCGGGAAACAAGTCTATTTGGGTATGGATTTTGAATTTATGAATTTTGTGAATTTCGGTGTTTTTAGGGTACATAGTTTTTGTACTATTTGAAATCTTATTCTATGGTTTACTATTTTAAGCATCTTTTGACGGAATTGGTATTTGAACTTGTAGGTGGATTTGACACGGCTCATGCTGCTGCTAGGTAGAGCTTTGTGCTTTTGGTTCTCTTTCTCATAAATTTGGGTTCATGAAACGATCCACCGTTTTTTTTATTTTGAGGATATTCCTCTGCTCGTCAACTGACTTGGGGTTTTCAATGTTAGAGCCTATGATCGAGCTGCTATTAAGTTCAGGGGAGTTGATGCTGACATCAATTTCAATCTGAGTGATTATGAGGATGATCTGAGACAGGTTAGAAAACTCAGAAGACTTGATGGACATTGAAACTAGATGGTGCTTATGATTTGATTTTTAACCTTTTTCTTACCTATGGACAGATGAAGAATTTGTCCAAGGAGGAATTCGTACATATACTGCGCCGCCAAAGTACTGGTTTCTCAAGAGGAAGTTCTAAATACCGAGGAGTTACTCTCCACAAGTGTGGCCGGTGGGAAGCTCGAATGGGACAATTCCTTGGCAAAAAGTGAGGACCTACTTTTATACATTAACTTAAGTAGTGATGTACTATGACTATTCTAGATGTTATGAATTCGAGTGCCTATTTTGTCAGCAAAATCGAATTGGTTTCAGCTTAGGTGTTAATGCATCTTTATGCATTTTTCCATGTTTGGAGAAACATGTCTAAGATGTAAGATGCATGTTTTCAACGAAACGATTGGAAGGTATTTTAGTTATAGAGATTGCAATGCTTTCATGCAGGTATATATATCTTGGATTATTCGACAGCGAAGTAGAAGCTGCAAGGTCCTAATGTTACATGAATTACTTTCTTCCTGTACTGAATTTATTACACTGAATTATCGAAACTCATTTGGTTCAATCCAACACGTATCTCCCTTTTGATTTTCTTAAAGCAGGGCTTATGACAAGGCAGCTATCAAATGTAACGGAAGGGAAGCAGTGACCAATTTTGAGCCAAGTACATACGAAGGAGAGATGAAATCTGCAGCCATTAATGAAGGTAACACTATTATGGCAAATATGTTCTATTTTTTTTAATTCCCAAGTGAACTTCTTAATGAAAAAATGTTCCTTTTCTGAAATCCGGTTATATTTTTTTGAACACAGTTGGCAATCATAATCTTGATCTCAATTTGGGCATAGCAACCCCAGGAACTGGTCCCAAAGAAAATTGGCAGCAACTTCAGTTCCCCTCTGTCCATTACAACACGCATGGTGGAATAAGATCAATGGTATAAGTGAACTTACGTATTTGTTTATTTTAGGTTTCTTCTAAATTATATGGAATGGAGGTGAATAACTTTGTTTTTCTCAAGTTGGGGCTAGCTTGAATACCTGTTCAGTTGAATTTATGGCATTTGAATCAAAATTGGAAAGTGGGAAAAGAGTAAAACAAACGAACTTATTTTAATAAAAACTCTTCATATCATGATACCCATTGACAAAATGTTTGTCTCGATAAAGACCGGTTGTATAGGTTCACATGTAGCTAATTACATCCTGTTTTCCTTTGACTTCATTGATCTTTGTAGAACTGTAGGTCTTTGGTATTTTTAATTAACTCTAGACGTGCAATTTAGTAATCATAATTGGCATGGTTCCCTTTATTTGCAGATGGAAACCAATGTTAATTCAGGAGTTGGTAATCCATCTTTGAAAAGACTGGTTGTGAGTGAAGATTGTCCTTCTGTATGGAATGGAATGTGTCCTAGTTTCTTTCCCAATGAGGTAATCCACATAGTGTTCATTTCTTGTTTCTTTATTAGGTACTTCATTTAAAACATTTACAATTGTTTTCTTGCTAGGATCTCCATTTTCATTAGAATACTGATGAATGCTTCACTTTTAAATGTGGTAATTCATGGCAAAATTTGGTTGTTTATGATCAGGATTTACTGATTAATATATACAACCTTTTGGTGTATTTTTTGTCATTGGAGCGGTATTCTGTTTATATATGTGTGTGTACCATGTTTACTTATTCTGTTAACAAAAATGAATTTGTCCAAAATATGTCTCAAAAGCATTACCTGGAACGGTCAATCTTTGACACGGTTTATTTTCTATTTTCTGTTCGGTAATGGATGGTCAATATATTCCTAAAGTAAGGTTAGAGTATGGCTTGAGTTTGAAAACATAGACCATCACAATATTGTGTGATTTTCGCCGGATGTTCTGTTAGGTTCATTTTATTCTTGTAACATTATTTGTACATTGAACTTTGAGAGTAAACAATTATTATAATTGTGGCATGTAGTTTTGTATGTGACTATTTAAGACTGTAAAAGATTGTCAATAATTTAGCAGGAAAAAACAGAAAGAACGAACACGGACCATTTGAAAGGAGTCCCCAATTGGGCATGGCAAACACATGCCCAGGTCAATGCTACCCCAGTACCAACGTTCTCAGCTGCAGCAGCATCATCAGGATTCTCAATTTCAGCCACCTTTCCTCCCACTGCCACCTTTCCAACAAGATCTATGAACTCCAATCCCCAAAGTCTCTGTTTTACTTCATCAAGCACACATTCATCTGAATACTATTACCAGGTTAAGCCCCCTCAGGCACCACTGTAGCGGATCTTGTTCTACACGTTAAAGCCAAACCACAAAAAGTGTTTGCGCTCAAAATTCTTTGTATAATTCAGTAACTGATTGGTGTATACTGAGATTTGATTCGACTCCTAATTGCTACCTCTTTGCTTAAACTATAATGCCCCCTATAATGCCCCCTGTTGTGATAAATCATCTCACGCAAAATGCTACTTTTAGTGCACTAGCAAAACGATGTAGCTGTTTTTCTCAAGTTTGACGGGAATCAAAATTGCTTAATGGCTTGCTCACCTATCTTTGAGATTATAGGTGCACTAGTTGTGCATCCCATAAATGGATAAAAGTTAAGTATTTTTGTTTTCGTTGTTTAGTATATTGTGAATATTGCCGGTGGGATTTGGATCTCTTCACCAGGTCAGGTTTGTCGTTTTCAGAATGGCAAGTTAAATCATATTCATTTGGCGACATTAACCTTGCTAATATTTTATCCTGGAAAATGAAACAAACCTAAAAAAAATGTTTAGAATTGAAAACACTATTCTTTTTAAGTTTTCTTTTCTTGATCTTCCTAATGGTCATTAATATTGTGGTTGGGTGATGGTGATATTTTCTGACCCATCATATCAAAATGATAAAGAGGAGAGAAAAATAGAACTGTATTGTGATTAGTAGTGAGTCATTCTGCAACTTTGTAGCAGCGAGGATGGGTCTTTGGTCCAATGAGTGACAAAAGTTATATTACACTTGTCAAGTTGACAAGTTACTAAATTGGTAACAGAGCAGTTTCATTCAAATTTGATAGCTATTACATAAGTGGAGCAGACCAAACCTAAACCTATGGGGAATTGAACAATGGTGTTACTATTTATATTGTACACTCACAAATGTGCAGTCAATGACAAAGTCTCTGTTTTTCCTGGTCCTAGGGTACAGTGTCCTAGTTTCAACCCCTCAAACCCTGTGAGGCAGCTCCATTAGGACACTTGTCAGATCACATCTTTCTGTATATAGAATGGTAAAAAACATAAATGTATTCAACTTCATGTTACATTGCTACCCAGAGAGTTTAAATCATTTTTTTCTGTGAAATACAATAGTTCGTTACAGCTTTTCCAGTTGACGGTATGGCATAAGAGGAGTTTTGTCAACTCGAAATATAATAAGAAAGCGACAATACATAATAAAATCACAAATTATATACATATTTTAAAATAGAGAGAAATAATATGGGTACATAAATTATTAGTATACTTTTTTTTTTTCGGTATAAGAAGACAAAATAACAATCTTATATACATTGCTTTTCTTTTCATTTCCCTGACTTTAGTAACGTGATTGCAATAAATCTAGACTCTATGTTTTCTTCAGGTAAACAATTGCGGCTCTGTTGTTTGAATTGTTATTGTCAACGAAAAATGTGCCCTGCAAAATTTTAATGCAACCACGTTGTTTATTTACAATGCAAGATGAACTTGGCTAATTTTTTTTTTTCTATTTTATATGTGTGAAATTAATCTCTTTTGTGGGAATATGAAAAAGTTAACAAATAAAATATGATTTATGGTGATTGGTATGTGAATGGATATGTTCTGGTATGGGCATCTATCAAAATGGAGACCATATTCTCCACTTCTTCCATCTCTAAGCTATTACTGCAATTCTGGCTGCTGCCAACTAAAGCTAACAAACCATGTCATTTTCATAAATTGACAAATTCAATTTGCACCACAAATGTAACAACTTTATATTCATTCTAAATACTCTATTTAATAGTTGAGGTAAATCGTAACATTTAGATTTTTATTTTTGTTTTTTTTGCCGGTGATGGGTAGGACTTGTTGATTCTTTCTCTCTTATTATATATATATATATATATATATATATATATATATATATATATATATATATATATATATATATATTTTATAGCACTTATTGCTTTTATTTTTTATATTTCTATATATTTCTCATTTTTTTATATAGCAAATCCATTCCAGAATGAAATTAATCTTTTACTGATATCTACATATAACAAAACTAGGGAGTGAATATGTTCAGATAAAATAACAAAGATGGATAGATTCAACATTTAACTTCTGTTTGTACTTATAGAAATCATATTCGCGGAGGAACCAATATGCACTTAACTTCCCAAAATTGAAATGAAAAAAAAAATGGAAAAAGGAGATTGCCAAACACTTGTCTAATACACATCTATTATACTTTTTTTTATGATAAATTAAAAACATAAATATTAATAAGATAGTCCAATCCTAATCAATTTTGACAAAAAATTATAATAGATTATGATATATTAATACTTACTATTACAAAGATAAACTATAATTTTTCTATAAATTTTTAATAATTATATTATTAATATTTTATTAACTTATTATGTAATTAAATAAAAACATAAAATAAAATAAAACAATTTAATTCAATATTGTATTGATATGTTTTAAATTATAATATTTTGTACATTAATTATTTTAGTATAATTCATTTTTGAAATATAATTTTTTTTTATTTAATTTTTCAGTAATTTTTTATTAAAAAATTTATATTTTAAAAAAAAAATTATACCACATATTTTTAAAATTTTTATTTTTTAAATATATTAATATAAAAAATTATTTTATCCTATCCATAAATATCCATAACATCAAACTAGAAACTTTCCTCTCATCTCTCATATTCTTTTTCTTAATTCAAACAATCTCTTCTTCTTTTTCTTAATTCAAACTAGGATAAATATTTTGAAAGAAAATTATAAATATACCTGTAATGAAGTTAAATAAAGGGTAAAATAATAAAATTTAATGTGATTTTATATTATTAAAAGATTATTGTCGCAAATTTTAGTTACCGAGCTAGTGTCTATATTAAAATAAATTAGTAGTTAATAAGTTTTTAGTGACTACATGATATTTTAGAAATCTTTTTGTCATTTTTAATTTGGCTTGTCAGAATATAAGTGAAGTTTGATTAGGTAATAATTATCTAAAGGATTAAATTTGGAGAATGTTACATTGCCATTAGGTTGAATACATTATTGTCTCTAATTTTTGAAGTCTTATCACAAAATATGTATTTCTTACACCATTTTCTACATTTAAATAATTAAATGGATATCATATAATTACTAAGTGGTGAGAAAAAGTCATTTTCAAATATTTTTAAAACTTATGAACACTATAATTAATAAAAAAAATGTTAAATGATTAAAATGTTTTGTTGAAGTAGAAAAATGCTATATTATTCTTTGTTTATTTGATTTTATTTTGTTTTAAAAGTTTGGTCATGCCGTTTTATTGTTCAATAAATTAAAATTATTTATATTATATGATGCTACATTATTATATTATATACAAGAGATAAAAACGGTTTTTTTAACAACTCTTATAATACAGAATAGGATAAAGTTTAACATATCAAATATCAGGTGTTTAATAATTTGTTTGGTTGAAGGAAGAAAGTGAGAAAAAAAATTAAAGTAATTTAATCTTTTCATATTTATAAATCACCACTGCCAAATTTTTTTTCAAAGATTAAACCGTACATTTGAACTCTAAACTTTTTTTTCATACTTTAACTTTTTAAACTAGAAATATAATAAAAAAAACATTTGTTTTCATTCTCCCATCTTCTACCTTTCCAATCATACACTTTAGTTAACATATTTTACTAGATTCAATTGATAATTTGAAATATTTTTCGGTATTTATATAAGAATACTAATTATCATTAACATTATATAAAAATACTTTAAAACTCATTTTCATCTACGGACCTCCATTTTCTTTATTCAATTTCTCACTCATATTTCTTCTCACTCATATTTCATCTCAATCATCATCAAAGTTTGGGGTTATGATCACAACGAAGCTCTCTTCAAATTTAACTAAACAAAATTTTCATTTGGATAAATCAAAATTTTCGCTTCCTTTGATGTTCAATTTGCACATTTCAATTTCTTATTTTTTGTTGTGTTGCATGCGGTTCATTTTCATTCCAATGGACTCCCTGCATGTTTGGGTGTCTAACTATGTACTCAATTCATGTGTTCTTTTTTTATGAGTTTCATGGGTAGAAGCTGTAAAACTGTGTTAGTAGACTTCAAGAACTTCAATCAAAGCGATAGAGGGTAAAACTCCAATTATTATGTGATGAATTTCGTGTTTTTTTTTATTTGGAATTAATGCTGGCTTTTGTGATGTAATTGTAATGGGTGAGTTTAATTTGGTCTTTATGAGTATGAGACGAAGAATCCACAATTTGCATGTTTTAATATGAACTACATATATGGTAATGTTAGTTGGTTTGAGTTCTTTGACACAAATAGTGTGGTTGTAACTTGTATGAAGCTTGTAATGAGTTTGGTTCTTTTGGCACTGTCAAAATGTGCAGAATTTGCATTTATGCGTTACGCAGACAAAATTAATTTTGACAATGAGTTTTCCTCACTAGACGAGTTGGTTTTTCAAGCTCTGAATCATATCAAAAAAATTTGAATTCTTGCTTCTGAACTGTTGGATTAAGCTGAGACTTTTACAGCATATCATAGACATTTGATGCTTTGTTTTGACCATTCTGATATATTTTTGAAAGTCAATGGTTAAAGCAGTTTTCTTGTAAGGTTCCCATATATTAGGTTATTAACAGTTTTGACCTTTGTCACTTGTTTAATGTATAACTTTTTCTATAGGTATTCAATTAGGTTTATTTTTTTGCATTGAGTTATTGATTCAATTATCTTTAATTTTAATGTAAGAACATATTGGAGTTTTGTACAAGTTGCAGTTTTACTTTTAAAACCCCAACCAATTTGCATATGTGTTGTTAAGTTATTGTATAATATACTTGATGATTATGTGATTGTGTGAGGATGATATGAACTTTTGGAATATAATGATGTATGAAACTGTGATGATGATGACCTTGTCAATTAATATATGTGTTGTATATTGATGATATAATGTATAAGACTTTTTTTATGAGAATGATGAATGAATTTCAAGGAAAAATCCTTTTAAAGTAGGTGTGCTTTGGTGTGCATTGATGTAGGGACTCATAATTTGAAAGTTTGTCCTAACACTCTAGTAATCATTCAAACTCATGTAGAGGAGAATGAGTTACGAATGGAGAGTAGCAGGAGGTCCTAACTGGAAGAACCATTTGTAGTTTTAGAAACTAGTATAGGATTAACATTGTGGGTAGAAGTTATCCATCACAAGTGCCAAAACTTCCAAGTAGTTGAACACCAATGCTCGTTATCTGAATAATTGAGTCTAATTGGTCTTTTACGATGTGGCTTATTGATTAGCTTCTTAATATGATTTAATTTATGATTAATGACACATTTTGTTTTTATATTAGCTCATCCTCTCTTGTGTATGTGCTTCTTGTGATGTTTTTTTTTTGTAATGATCACCATATTTTGTGTGAGCAAATAAGGATTTAGGTTTTGGCCGCTGATGATCGTGACGACAATGTAGCATTTTAGTTCTTTAGATTTGCTTTCATTGCTAAGTTCTATCTTTTGAAAAACTTTTGTAAGGTATATCAATTGCCATTTTCGGTTAGAGTTTAAGGTTGTGACAGTATACCAGTTCTATATTTATGTTTTGGATAACTGTAATAGAAACTCCTTGATTATCTCCTAAAAGTATTAAATATGTGATATTTTAATTCAGTATAATTACTCTTTAAATGGAATGTTACCATTTATATAATTTTCATCTTCAAACAATTAAAAAAAAATCATTTAACTTTTCGGATTGGAGAGAAATGGTGGAAGAGAGAAGAAACAGAAATAAATATCCCTTTGAAAGAGGAAAAAATGGTGAAGAAAATAAACATGACATATAATCAGTAGAAAGAAAAAAGAAACTCTATTATATTCTTTTACTTTCCTAATTAACAATAATACTTTTTATTCACTTTTTTTAACTCTCATTTCTACACCAAACTGTGATATCTTTTACATCTTTATGGTTCATTTATGTTAAATTCTCTTAGTGTCACTTTCCTAAAAAAACTTGACAAAGGGATTAGTACTTTCAACCTATTTAGCCATAATAAATAAAAATTAATAATATAGAATACAAAATAAATTGTGTAATTTGACTACCCCAGAAACCATTTGCATGCAGAAATTCTCTAGTTAATTATCTTTTTTAATAAGAGTAACTGAAATGAAATAAATGTAGTTAATTACATTTTGAGTATTACAGTGTTTTAAATTTATGTTTTGAGTATAGGAACCTTCCTTTACTTTAGACTCTAATTTTTTTAGATAGAGTGGATAAATATGTGGATAGTTTTCAATATTTTAGGAGTGTAAATTTTTATTTATGTTGCAAAATATGTTTGGAGGAAGAATTTTCGGAGATTTTGGTTTGAAACTGATTAGCATGAAAGATTTCTTTTCACTCTAATGATAATTACCATTTATCATTTCTCATGCCATTCACTTAAAATGTGAGAAATTATATATAATGCATTTATAGCAATACTTCTTACATATATTAATAAAATCCAAAAGATATTTTACAAATGCTTTAGATGTATTTGTTTTACGGTATGATGTTGCATTATAAAAAATTCATTCTTAAAGGTATTTCAAATGGAATAGATATTTTTACTTGTATAGAATCTCGTTTAATGTTCCTAAAAACTAGCTTTTAAATTTGAAATGATTAAAATGAAAGTTACAAAAGGGTTATAAGGTATCCATTAGCATCCGAACCTTTGTTCTTATACTCCTATGATATATGTAATCTCATACTTGTTAGATTATGAATCCAAAAGATATCATAATAAGCATCAAACAATCCATATAATAAATTATCCTAACTATTAAGAGCAGTTTTTAATAATAATAATAATAATAATAATAGTATACAAAAATGTATTTGATCAGTAATTAATAACAATATAAATGAAAAGTGGTACCTGATATTCCAGACAGAATTAATGATAGATTAAAAGTGTTATGTGTGAAACAATACTAATATCTTTCTGGTAGAGTTTAGAACGTATCTTAGAATTGTGTTTTTACATTGTTTCATAAAATTGACTAATAGAATATCTGTTTTATTTACCACCAAAGATTAGGGACCTCTCAACAAGTTTATGAATACTTAAGTCTATCACTCATTAAACAATCCAACTCATCACAGACCGTCTATCAGAAATCCAATATGTATTATCCATAAACTAATACTAATTTTATAATATAATCGATATTTACAAATAATATAATTTATTAATTAATATTAATCTATAATAATAATAATAATAATAATAATAATAATAATAATAAATAGAAAATAATAATTTTATATAATAAAATTATATAAAATACAACGATACTAAGAGAAAACTAAAATACCCTTAAGTTATAATTTAATCACGACGCTGACCAAATTCTTTGTTCTCTCTTCATTGCACTCTCTTTCCAAATCACTGGACTGTAGTTGCACATAATCTTGTTTTTTAAACTTTCAGGATTATTTAACTGTGATTGTATGTGTATGTGTGCACATATGTGTGTATCAAGAGAAATTAACTGATTATTTAATTTTTCAATATGTATAATAATCAATTGATTAAAAATTAGTTGTAAAGGAAAAGAGGGATTAATTATATTTCTAATAACTATCAAGAAAACTACCCCTGCATTGCTTAAAATGTTTGCCATTTTGCAAACATTTCTACTCAATGGATAAATATAGAATCTAACTAGCCCAATATGTTCAATATCAAGATAGTGATATTAATATAGAAATTTCTTCCTGCACCCCTATGTTTTCATACTGCACCCCATAAGCAAGGTAAAAAGTCAATTTGTCCACTTCTTTTTCCTTCTTCCTCCCTCACAGCACCTCCATAGTTTTATTCACCTCTACCCCATCTTTTTCTTTCACCTCCGCTCTATATTCTTCCACCTCCAACTCCATCACCTCTACTATAAAAAAATATTCAAAATACCCATTAAAACAAATAGAAAGATCATAATAATACGAAGTGTATCAAAGAAGATGAGAATCAACGATGAAAAGATGTGAAATGTAAGTTATGAATTTCACAATCTATGTGCATTCTGAATTGTACAATCCAAAATACAAATTTAAATTACATTATAGATCGTATAATCTGAAATATAATTTTTTTATATTTTGAATTGTACAGTCCAAAATACAATTTTTTATTATGATTGTATAATCCAAAATATAATTTTGCATTACAGATTACACAATCAAAAACTATAAGTACGACAGGGGTATAATTAAAATTTAGAAAAATAAAATGGTGTAGGAAGAAAATATGGAGGTGCAAGAAGAAATTTTCTTCTAATATACTTATATTCTCAACACCATGGTGCCATGATTACGATTAGGCCTAAGAAAACAAAGTAAACCCAAGGAATATGGTAAATTTATATGTGATTTTAAGAATATTAATTAATCTTTATTTAAAAAAAATCATAAAACTTAGTGAGTTTCACATCTTATTTAATTTGCTGAGAAATAATACACAGACATTCAAAGTGCTATATGACGTTTTGAAAAAAAATAATACAGATATTATAAGTAATATGATATGGGAAAAGGATTATTAGGCCTTAAATGTTTAAAAATAACAAATACTCACATATCATTATTTACTTCCTCTTACTTTTTTCACTTGCAATAAATTTGAACTAATAAGAATATATATTAAACGAGAGACTTAATCAAGTTTCAATTTCATGATAATTTTTGGTAATTTCAATTAAGTTATTACCTTCTTTTTTATGTGAATTCCATCATTTTTTTTAATTATCTTCGCATATTATTATGTATTTTAATTTAATCGTAGTTTTGAAGTTAACATGACTAGTGTCTTTTATTGTTGGAAGAAGATAAACGAGAACTAAGAAAAAAAAAACAAAACAAAAGTCCAAATGAGATATTGAAAAAATCGCAGAACAATCGTGTTAAATGAGGATAAACGAAAACGAAAAGGAAAATAAAACAAAAAACTAAACATTTTTTTGCAAGACTACGATGGGATTGGAGTTGTCGGTGAAGGTGAAGGTCGTAGAGGACATCTAATAACAAAATTTAATGGTTGTTTTTCAGTAAAAAAAACGTGTACCCAACCCGAGTCATAGTTCTTGAACCTAAATCTCAACCAAGATGAACCAAACCATTATTCATTATGCCCACTTCATCATTTTCAAACTTCAAGTATATACTTTCAATTTCATCATTTGGATCCTCATTACCACTATTCATATCTAAATCATTACATTCTGAAGTATCTTTTCCCTTTCATTCTTATCAAAAAAACTAATGAATGGATGTGATGTTGCAAAACTAGATGACTCGCGGGATGTCATATGATTTTTTTTTGTAACACGTCCATCAAACGCATGTCCCTGGAAAGGGATAAAAAACTTTTGTTTTACTTTTATTCATCCTAGAGGTGTCACTTTTTTCTTTTTTTTTCTCTAAATTTGAATTTATCATTGACATTATTTAAGGGAATAATTTAGTTCTTATTCCATTTTGTTTACCTCATCCAACTTAATTACAAAATTACGTCATTTAATATTAACACAAAATAATTAGGGTAACAATGTGGGCTGATTAAACCCGTTTAGGACCGTCATGCACTTAGCTTCAAAATATAGGTCGGATTTCGACTCACTTTTTAAAAGCAGTTGAATGTTATAACATGTCTCACATCGTCTAGGATCGTGGATCATAGGTTGACCCACATTTTGCTTCACTATCTCTTTTCTTTTTAGGTTACGACTCCATGTTGGATGTGTTTTTGCTATGTATAAAGGCAATGGTACCAATGCACACACCTAACAAATAAAAATCAAGACTTTTGACGTTTGCGATTTCAGGAATAAAAAAATATCAATCTTTGAATTCCTGTACTTGAAGGGATTTTATTTGTAATAAGAAAATTTGTCAGAATTAGCATTTGAAAGACATGGTAAGAACTGACAACTTTTTACATGTCCTCCAACAATTTTTGAATTTTGTACCTTTTTTGCATCATCACAACACTTTCTTGATCCAAATTATGTTTTGTCGCTTCAAAGCTATATAATCATCCAATGTATTCCCCAAATTTAACGAAGACTTGCATACCTAATATACAAAAATAGAAGAATTAAATGAATAAGGTTAGAGAGAATGAGGAAAAGAGAGACCTAATTAAGTGGAGAATCAACGAAGAGGGAGGATGTCTCCATGCGAAAGATGGTTAGAGAGTGGAGAGTGACGATTTAAAAAACGGACGAGCAAATGTGTCCGCTCAATGTGCAATTATGCTGGTCGGGCTTTAGTGACCTTGCGGACTTAATATCAACTCGTCCCTTCCTGTGTTTTTTCTAGCCAATTATCCTTCTTTACCACTTGTAAAGATAATATATTAAACAAACAAGTAAGATGACAAAATAAAATACCAAGTATATCATCTAGTTAAAAAATAATAATAATATGCACAATTAAAAATATAATTTTTTTTAATTCTCAATAAAAAAAATTATAAAAACTTGATTAAAAATACCTTATTTTATCAATAATTTAAAACTTAATTAATCTAAAAGAAAGTACTTAGAAATATCTTTTCTTATCATCCTTATTTGTTGTTAGGAATAAATTTTTTTTGTATAGGCTACATAGCTGTATAATTTCCTCAATTGTAAATGACGCTTAATAGGATCAATTAGAAGTGAAATTGTTATATAAACCAAAATTATGTGGTGTAGAATAAGGCAATTTTCATAGCACGTATTAATTTTTTTAAAATTAAAAAAATAAAGTCACATATAATATAGAAATTGATAAGGACTTATGATCATATAGTCCTTAAACATACAATAATTCATCCTTCAATCCCTTGTTTGGTGTCTATTAAATTGAAATATGGGTGAAGGCAACAATAATTCCATCCCTAACTATGAGAAGTCAGCATTTTTTTTTTCTTTCACACCGTAATTTTTTACTACACCGCCACAATTTTTGAAATAACTATTTTACTATTTGTAAAAGTTATTTTCGGATTATTGTGTTGGAAATCTTCCCAAACAAACTTTCTTCAAACTGTTTTCTCGAACAAAAATTTTTGGCATGAATATGATATCTTCTGGAATGAGTTTTCTTGAACAAATTGTCAGAACAAATTTTTTTGAAACAATAGAAATATATTTCAGAAATGATTTGTAGAATAAGATTTTTGGAATACATGAAATACATTTCGAAACAAACTTTCCGGGATAAAGTTCTATTCTACTTCCTCTTCTCAAAGAGTGAAACTAAAATGAAGAATAAATGTATAGTTGGAAGTAGTGAGATGGTGGTGTTGGTAGTGGTGACAGAAGAGGTGACATGGCTATTTTAGTATTTTTCCGTATTAGTATAAAGGTGCGGGTGTTAGTAGGAATAAAAAGCCTTAGTTAGCATAGATAATGGGCCTAATCTATTGAGATAGTTCTTAAAAAAGGTTGAATTCTGAAGAAGAAACGTTGGTTAATTAGTTTACATAATAATAGAAACTGGACCTTATACAGGGTTTGGAATATTAACATTACCCCAAATGGATCTTCATTTTGTGATGACTAGATGAATTTGTTAAGAGTTGTTTTTTTTTTTAATATTTATGTTGTTTAATATGATTGTCAAATTTATTTATTTTTAAAAAGATTTTCATTTTTTATTATGCAAATCCTATCTATTTTTTTTAGTGTAAGTAATTATTTTAAAACTTTTTCATTTCACAAGTTTATACAAATCCATTTAACAACCTCTTAAATGTTTAATCTTTCAGCTCGATTATACCGGTCAAAATGCGACAACATACACATACACATATAATTAGAAAATTGTCACCCTCCTATTAAATATTTTTTGTTTAGGTGTATTTCACACGTTATTTTGGAAATTAGTTAAGAAAATTTATCTGTCATCTTCAAATTGTACTTTCTTTAATTATTTATTTTTTAGCCTTTTATCTCTTTCAATATATATTCTTTTACTACTATCTATAAACTGAATTTCAACTTTTTTAAGTTGAAATATATATATATATATATATATATATATATATATATATATATATATAAAGAGAGAGAGAGTATAACTCAAAAAAAAAACTTGTCTACTATATATCTTATTATATATTTATCTAAATATGTTATACTTGTCTATCATCATAAAAATATGACTTTATATTTTTATCTTGGTCATTATTATCCTTTTTACTAATGTCATCCTCATTGTCAATACCAACATAATAATAATAACTATTACTCCTATTAATGTTACTACTATTATTATAATTTACATCACTATTATTTCAAACATTTTCATTATACTATCAACACCCTAATAAATGTTTATAAAGACAAGTAGACGAGAAGTAGAAAGTGATTACTCTTTACTCAAATTAACTCAAATTTAAAAGACATGTTAATGGACAAGACAAAAATCAGAAAAGTATGCACAGCTACAATCTGGACCAATTTGTCCTTGATCATCCAAACTTGTCAAAACAAACATTTAACCTAGGAGTTAAGAACATCATGGGTTACTACTAGACACTACTACTGCCAAAATTTGATGCAAAGGAGTACATCGCCCAATATTCATATTCATTCTTTCTTGCGTTTCTTGAGAACTTTGTGGCTTGAAAAAGGGTATATCCTTAAAATTTTGATGCTGGCAGCAGTTCACACATCCATCTTTTCCTCTGCGTTTGTTACTTGCCTCATGTTTAGCTAAACTTCAATAAACTCTGCAATTCTAGTTGAACTATTTTAAAAGCTAACATGGATGAAACGATAGCCACTATGAAACCCTTGTATGAATATTTCTAAAACATAAATGACAAAGGTAAAAATTCATTTTATTAAAATATAATTAATGGGTTGCGAAGACTATTCGACAACACTGGAATTGAAATTTCAACATTAAAAGCATTTTTTTTAAAAGACAAGAATTTATAATTTAATATAAACTGCATTGAAGAATTAAAAGCATGTTTTATATTAACTGGTTTATATTACCAAAATAAAATCAAATTTACTTAGGCTATTAAAGACAAATTTTATCCTCTCTTAATGTAAGGGGCAAACGAGAAGGGGGGGCACAGTAGGGACAAAGGAAAACCATCCTGCCAAAATGAACAATGTCAAAGTGACAGACTTGACAAATTTCCAATGACAATTAGGAGATATAACCAATCTCATTCAACAAAAATGAATTGGGTATCCCACAGCACACAAATGAATTGTGTAACCCAAAATAGACAGAAACCTTTTTAATAAATACATAACCGATCACTTCCAGAGAGCAATAATGTCCCCAACATTATGTTTATACACAAAGGTTTTCAGCTGCTCCGGAGAATGCAGAATAGAGACCGGTAATAGAGACATGCCCAAAGTTAATCATAACAAAGGCATGGGTCACGCCGTCCCTGCTGGTTATGTTAGTTTGAAGAACAGTATCAAAATCAGAAACCACCAATAATAACCAAGAAACCAAGAAACGGGGAACACAAAAATTTAGGGGGAAAAGCAGTGCATTAGGTGCAGCAGACACTTGTCTCGCGGTAAATATAAATGAAACGAATATAAGAATAACTTCACGGAAAAAGAGGAGGTAAATTTAATATTAACTATGAAAAACAACTGTAAAAGGAAAAATATGGCTATAAGCTATAACAGAGCGCAACAGTATTTCATTCACATCACATGGATCTTTCCAGTTAGAAAATGATCTATTTCATACCCAGCAGTAGACAAACTCTAGCATGTAAATCCACTTTTAAAAAAATTTTGCTTTCACTAGTCGCATCCAACCACTACCAACAAGGGTAGATAAAACTAAATGGTAAGTTACAACCAATAGATAAGACTGATCTACTTGATTTTGAATCAAGTTTCCATGCTCAGTAATATGAAGGAACACTCAACTATGATCTACCTGCCAGTTTGATCACGTTAGCACTGACAGTTGATATCTTAAAATCCCAAAACAGCTCACTTCAGCCAATCCAGAACTACAAAGAAAAGAGAGCGAAATGAGTACACAATCACCTAAAAAAAAGAAAACACCAATGGCATCTTGACATGGAAAACATGAAATCCAGTTCAAAAACGAATTACTTTTTTATATACAATCTCGTTTTGGCACAAGTAGGTAAACACACTTTCATGAACATCATGCAATATGAGCAACGCCACTTTAAGCCAATTAAATCATGAAAACGGAGCAAGTTTACTAATTACCAACTGTAGCCATAATTATACTTTGGGGAGCTTCATCATTAGGTAGCACAATACCCGCCAGCAAGAATAACTTCCATGATCCTCAGCAACACAAAAAATTGTTTGTCCATTTCTGCTAGGTTTTACCATTTCCAACAATAACAATGACACAACTAGCAAAAGGTCACATCCCAAATGTTCTGTTGTAGAGATCCCCGGAATTTGGCATCCGAAATTTGGAATCATCGTATCCTGAGTAAAATTTATTAAACCCAAGTCTTTCATTTCTCAAAAGCTCCGCCACACCCAAACCATTTCCAGTCTGCGCCTCATTCCACCCATCCCATTGCCCATTTGACAAGACTGCATTTGCAGACTGCTGCATAGACAGCTGTTGGAATGGAGCCAGACTACTGACTTGTGATTGATCTAACCTTGAAGCAACTGCAAAAGAATCACCAAGCTGAGAAAAAGTATTCCCAATTTCAGAAAATCTATGATTTTGCTGTGGTGAGAGAGATCTTTGCATCAACAATTGCAGTCTAGCATCATTTTCAAAGTAATTTAGTTGAGGCATAAAATTCGATCGAATGTCCAGTGCCGGGCTGTTCAGTGCACCTTGAAGTCTCCCTTTGCCAACTGCCAAAATAGCAGGGTCCATGTATTCAATATCCCCAGCACCACCAAGGTTTCCAGTTGAAGGTGACTGATATGAATTTCTCAAGAGGGAAGAATGATCAAGCAGAGAACTCCCTATCAAAAGAACTAATAAATTCAACTAACATATTAAAAAAAGGGTGTCTAGAAAAGATAATAAGAATCATAACTAACCAGAAATGGAGTCAAAAGCCTGCTCCACTCTCTCATTGGAAGAAAAACCAGGTGGTGGTGGCCTGCTTGGAATGGAAAAACCTGGTGGGGCTGAAACTTGCGCTCTTGAAATGGCTGTAACCAATAATAAAAGCAAGGTCATTACGTTAGATGAAAACAAAAATCTGAGACACCTGTAATCAATCTAACACATTGCCAGGTACAAATTCAGAGGAAAGTAAACATGCAGTACCATAAAAGTGGATACTTAACCATAGCTAATAGTTTTGAACTTTCTAACCTTACAGGAAGCAATCAAACAATAGAACCAGCAGCTGGTAAACCACATTTTGTTACAGTGGACATAATTTTCTTTCACATCCAGCAATTCAATAATCAAAAAATTGAATATTTAGGCTCTCCAGTTATTTTTCTCACTAAATTCTTGACAAATTGCTATCCAGTCGTCGATACCAAACTCAGCATACAAAACACTATTCAGCATTTTTAAAAGAGCAAAATAGGCATTGAAGTTCCCTTCCAGCTGAAGATTTTCACTACTTAGTTATTTAACTGCTGTGACGTTAAAATATTACTCAATATTGGCTCATTAGTTTCAGAAGCTAGCGGGTTGAAGACAATTACATCATAAGCCAAGAAAAATGTCATTTCTTAAAGTCTTCCAACCCTCTTGAAAAGTCAACACAAAGATACAACATTTCCCCTTTCCACGTACACAAATAGAATATCTTCAAAGCACAGTTGTGTAATCCAATACCACAAACAGCAAAAATAATCAGGTCGCAGACAACAAATATACACAGGCAACAGTAATTCAGAAAGTCAAGGAAGCTATAAATTTTCAAGGCAGAGAAAATTATAATATACAAAGGAAAATAAGCAAAATGCGTCTAAGATTACAATATCATGAAGAAATCTTTCAAATACATGTACGTTACAGTAGCAGAGGAAACAATAATAAGAAATGCAATTATATTAAAGAATATATACAAAAGTTATAGTAGGCTGCTAAAGGAGGATAGTATTACTCACCCGAAAGCTTATTAGATGAAATGAAATGACCACTAGCAATATTTTCAGCTTCCTCAAAGTTACTTGTTCGAAATCCATTCGCAATGCCCAACTTATCCATATACAAGTCTCTCTCTGAAAAATTCTGGAAAACTTTATTATTTGGACGTTGATGGTTTACACCATAAGAAGCATTCGCATCAAACATTTGGATTTTGGATTCCTCCTGCCTCGCAAAAGAAAACCTTGATTGATTGTTACTGTGAACTTTCCAAGAACTAGATTTGTTTAAAGGACCAGACTGGTTCTCAGTATTGTCACCCAACAATTTAGCTAAATTATGCGGTGATGTTAGTGAGTCATCCCAGGCATCAAAGTCCATGGACAAAATATTTGAAATTATACTACTTTCACCCTTATCCATAGTAACATCATGACCAGAATTTACTGCTTCACTAACTAATCTTTGAATGCTATGACCATTTCTTTCGTCATTAAGCAGACCATAGGAGCTGCTGCTGACCAATTTATCTGAGTGGTCGTTGCATAATATATTAGATGCATGTAATATAGATTCATCAACAGATACAGAACCTGCATTCATGGCATTACAACTTTCACCATGCTGCAGAAGACAAGGGCTGGAAAGGTTTGATACATGAAGGAAACCAGTTGACTTTGGCAAATAAGAACGACAAACAACTTCTGGATCCTTGAGTCTTTGATTGTCAAAAGATGTTACATCATCATCGAATTCCACAGCATTTGATGCTACTATAGATTGAGAATCCAATTTCCAATCACCCTGTTCCCTAGAATTACAAACCTCATTATCCGGCATAGCTTTACCAGCCACATTTGTAGTTATTACATCCCTAAATCTGTCTTTATATTGTGATCCTTGAATTTGGGGAGATTTAATCAAGACATAATCGGTAGGCGGGCTATTAGGTTTGGTTATACTGGAATGTTCCGCATTTCCATCAATGTTAATTGAGGACAAGTCAATGGACAACTTCGGAATTGTTTCAACGGTAGTAGGCATTGCTTCCTCGGGACCAGAGTTACAAGACTGTCCAGTAAGGTTAGTAGAATTTATTGTGTTTGCTGTAGTACAATTGCCATCACCATCTCGGGACAATGGTAGCGAAGACAACTGGCTGTTCAAATTCACAGGAACAGGAGAAGCATCAGAGGATGAAGATTTTTCTCCTGAACTAACCAAACTGTCCACACTATTGTTATATTGCTTAACAGGTTTCAACAATTCACTTTTCACTCTAGTTGTCATACTATGACTCCCATCACTCGATGGTGGTCTCTTTGTAACATCAGAAGCCTGAATTGAGCCTGTAACAGCTGCAGAAAATGCTAGCGAGCTGCTGCCTGTATCAGGTTTGGGCTTGGATGGCCCATTTGGATAAGATAGACCTCCAGCTGGGGGCTGACAACTTGTGGCCTGGGTACCCCTGTCAAATATAAACATAGCTTGGAACCATAATTACCTTTAGATAAGTTCAACCTTCAAAGCCAAATAAAAAATTATACACTGTACATACCACGCAGCACTAGCAGGGAGGGGAACATGTCTCTCATAGATTCCATTCGGAGGTGAACCTCTAACAGTGCTAACAGAGTTCTGCCTCGAAAATAAAATGAAATGTCAGTTTTAATGCATCATTGAGTGTGTGTGTGTGTGTGTACATGTAACCCAGTTCAGCCATTAAAGATAAAAATTCACAAGAGCTCTAAACATCAATATGGCAAAGGCTAATATGCAAACAAAATGGGTTTCAGGGAAGATTGAAAAATGTCTTACACTTGAAGGATTTTTCACAATAGGCTTTGCAGGAGTAGTATTCATATTGTCATCCAGTGGAGGAGGTAATACATTCCCTGATCGCCGTTGCATATTGTTAGTTGCACCAGTGATCTGCTGAACTCGACTTCTTCAAAATATCAAGGTGAATCAAGATATAATTATTTGAAAAACACTATATTCAGTGCAATCAATTACAAGTATTGGAAAGTACAGTCAGTAAACATGCTTCAGAACGCATCTTTTGTCCACCACAATATATTACATAATTTAAACACTATTCTTCCTTTTAACCAATTAAATAGCTTGAATACAAAGATCACAAACCTGGTGTAAGCTGAAATTATTTCATCTTTAGTAAAGCTATCTTCTTGAGAGCCAATCTCATGCAAATATAGACAATCCGGATTGCTGCAAGGCTGGTTATGGAGATCTCTCATCAATTATAAGCACAATTAAGCATAATTTGAAAGTTGTGTAGACTAGTAATTCTCATACCACACTTCGGAGCCATGCATGACAATATTTTGTGGTTCCAAAACAAGCCCTGAAATTTTAAATTCAAAAACATATTCCTAAGCATCCTATTTAAGACAAGTTTCAGTGAAAGCAAATATTTTGTACCTTAAAGGTCTACCCTCCAACACAAACCCATGTACATTTTGAATACAACGAATTGCTTCATCTTCCTTTGAATAAGTTATATATCTGAAACAGAAATCTTTTATTAGGAAATATGTTACTCATATTAATACAGTGTATGGTATAAGGATGAAGATAATCATTTTGCTAATATAGCAGCAAGAAATAAATGAAGAAAGAGAGAAGATGCCCCATTCTCAGTTCTTTTTAACCACGTGAAGCAGCTTTTTCGTGTTTTCCTTCCATGAACGAAAAAGATTACAGTACATGGACTTTTCTTATCTCTAGTTATTCCTCCCTTCTTGTGTGAAAAGAAATGTGCAATAACCCAAAGCTATTCAATTCATATCAATGACGACAAGATTAAACAGCTCAGATTCCATTTGCTCTGGCCAGCTAATAATTAACAGAATTCCACAATATTATCTGAAACCACAAACTTGAAGAGAATACACTTACACACTGCATGTATCATTTGGAAACTGTTGGATGACACCAGCTGCTGTTCGAGACATTGATACTTTTAAGACCTTCCCATACTGACCAAAATACTCTCTTCGCTGAAGAAGCTACACAATGAATGATTAAAATAAGAAGAAGATCCAGAAAAATCCAATAAAAAAGAGAACAAACGAGAAGATGGAAACATTCTGGTGCTCAAGAGAAAAGAAGGTGAAATTTTTACATCTTCGTCTGCAAGATTGAGAGGCAACCCAACTATGTAAACAAGGTTCCTCTGAATCACTCGCACACTGCTGAGCTGCTTGCGCCCATCAGATGATTTAGACTTCGCCTTCTGAGTCTTCATCTTTTTCTCCATAGTAACTTCATTCACCAATCTACAGGAAAAATAACATCACCATAAATGCACAAGAAAAAGCCTAATGTTTCCTCAGTATGCATAAAACCTGTAGAACAATAAGATCTGAGGAACAACAAATTCAGTTCTTTTGCTTCATATCAAGCAATGAAAGCTTCAGAGTTTCTAATATATATCTAATTGAATTCAACAGACTATTTTGACAAGTACAAGAAACATACTCTTGTTAATACATCAATACATTATCTACAATATGTTGAAAATTATTTAGAATGAAAAAATCGTTGGTAGTGCTATCACCATTTCCTGAGTTCTGATAAAACTCAACAAGTACTAAAGATTTTGTTGCAACCATTTCTCATTCTGACAAATAGTTATATAAATAAATTAACGCTTATTGAAAAAGGAGGTGACAAAAGAGAGCTTCAGAAACAATAACACAAAAAACAATCCTACACAAATAAAATAGGGCTCACAGAATAACCTCTCACAGTTTGCAGCCATCCCAACAATCTTTTCCTTATCATAAGGAGAACGACATGCTGGGCATCGCCCCTCGGTGTCATCCTTCTCAGCCATGTCCATAATGTGATGCCAGCACCAGACACAGATCTGCAATCAAGGAGAAATGAGACTGACATTAATCATAATGATGCTCTGTGATTAAGACATATCACCCAGAAACAGATCACAGACAGCATCTACATCACATCATGTACAAGTCAATTTCCAAAAGATGAAGTAATGAGGTTTTATTAGGGGTGAAATAATATCAAAAGTGCCGACTATTACGAGAAATAACACCAAAAAACAACATAATAGTTACACTAAATCAAAAGACACATGCTACTTAACACATTTTATTGGTTGAATAAAATAAGACAACTAATAAGATCAGCTAGAGGGAGAGAAAAATCATAAACTCTGGTAAACATTATATATTCTTTAGAAAACAAGGAAAACCCTTTTACAAACCAAAGAACAAGTCACTGACTTAATAAAAAAATTAATCCAAAAAATACATAGAATCAAACCTCATAACCACATTTGCAAGGCTTCAACTGTTGATCCGTCAAATCCATTTCTTCAGCACAGAGGGGACATGTTCTTTCTCCTTTGTCACTCATGATTGCCCTGGAGGAAAACAGGCATAAACAACAAACACTGATGTCAAATAAAAATAAAAAACCATGGCATCGAAAACTTAAACCAGAAAAAGAAATTATGAAAATCTTATCCAGCATACTCATAAAAAACTATCCAGACACAAAATATATGAGAAAAAAAAAACCACACCACAGCTGTGATACTGAAAACTATTATACACCTGTCAATACAACAAGCTCACAATGTTTTAGATTGTTAATCATTCACTGAACGAATATTGTAGCCAACAACATACAGGTAGAGATGGTGCATTTGCATGTAAATTTCAACATTAAGATGATGACTACAACAACAAGAATGATAATAGCATCGAGGAATCTAGACATAAATCCAAACAAAAACCCCCCCACAGTCTTTCGACTCTAACAACATTTAATTAATTAATAAAAACACCAAATCACTCCAAAAAAAAAAATAATCTATGCATTGAAGTACGGCCCAGCCCAGACACCACAGATCAACTAAATCGTTAACCAAAACAGAGAGAATCCTGCAGACACACAATAATAAAACCCACAAAATCAACATACGAAATCCAATATGCAATGAAACGAGAGCTTCGAATATTTGACAACAAAAAGGGGAAAACACGGACGGCGAGAACATTAACCGTAATTCGAGAAGCAATTAGGGATCTAAGCAGAAATCGCATTGGATATGAGAAATTAGGGTTAGAAATTGGGAGTCGATGACTCACAGTGAGATCGAGAAGACGAAACTGTGAGGAGGAGATTGTCTGTGAAATCGATAAGAGGAGAGAGAGAGAGAGAAAGAGAGGGCAAAAAGTTAAGAGGGCAGAGAAAAACCACAGGGTGTCTTTTAAAAGAGAGAGAAGGGGCTGTTTGGATGATGGCGTTTTCGGTTTTTGGCTCTCTATCTCTATCTCTTGCGCGTTGCTGTCATTTGCTGAGACAAATAACCTCATCTTATTAGTTAATTACGTAAAATGCCCCTGCCTCTTTTCATTATATCTCTCCCTTTGGTTTTTCCAACACCTCAACTTGTTCCAGTGTTCCACTTCCTATACTACCCATACTCTTCACTCGCCTCAAAGCGGTGCATTAGATATGCGACACGTGTCTCGTCTTTTGATCCTACAAATGTGGTTGTCGAACAATTCTATGATATACTGGGATATGGATGCATAAATAAAATGAATTAATTCCATCTTTTAATTAATAGTCACTTTTCTAGACAAGAAAATTAAAATAATAGAAAACAAAAAATAGCTTTCTTATAAATATTATGCTAATACTAGTAAATGTTTTTTAAAGAAATATTTGTAATTGTTAAGATTATTACTATTAACTCTATAGATAACACGTGTGTTATTTATATTTACTTTATATTTAACTTTTAATATGTTTTATGCATGTATTTTAAACGATTTATTCGTTATATTATACGAGGTTAAATATGATTTTATTTTTTAATTTTTTATTAAAAATGATATTTAATATTTTTTGAAATTATAGATAATTTAGCTTTTTATTTTTAAAAATAGAATAAATTTAAATATTTTAATTCTAATTTTGTTAAATTTATTTGATATTTTAAATATATTATTTAATTAATATTAAAAAAGAAAAGTTAAACTATATGAATAATTTAAATATTATTATGAAATGTATTTAGAATGTTGAATAAATTAAAAAAAAATAGTTAAATACATTTTTAAAATTAAATGACTAAATTAATCTAAAATTTCAAAAATAAATTATTTCTATCTTTTTCAGTAAAAATATATTTAATTTTATTATAAGAAGATATTGCATGGTATTCATTTACCTCTGGTTTTTTAAAGTGTCGGGTTTTAAATATCATGCAAAAATTATAATGTATTTTAGATAACTATTAAGCTAAAAACTTGACAGATAGTTAATATTTGAGTTGATAAACAATATTTATCAAATCAGTTAAAATAAATCATATCAAGATTACTATAATAATTATTAAAATTTCTAGCTAAAATTAAATTATTTAATTTTCTGTTGTGATTTTAAACTACTTTACAAATAAAATATAATAAGTTGTGTAAGATGAGTTTCTTTTTATATATATACGTATCTGCAATTATATATAATTTATATTTTCTCTACACATTTTTTTTAATTTTAGTTATAATTATACTACCTATCTTCTAAAGTAACTTCACACACTTTAATTAATAATTATACAAACTTCAATCACTTTACAATACAGTTACGGCTTTCTCTTTCATGCAAATTTATGATTAATCTATATCTATAATAAAACATAATGCGATCTCATATACATGTTTAATATTTGTATTTTAACATGTTTATGTTTTAATTTTAAAAAATATAATCATCTATAAAAAGTAACAGTAGACAGTTACACTTATGCTTTCGCAATCCTACAAATTATACTCTATATCCTTCTTCTAGAATAATTTTATTCAAAATATAGATTGTGTATACAAAATAATCTATAGAATAATTTTTATTCAAAACCAGAAACGCATAAATACACGTCAACGGGATAACGCCTGTTTTTTCTAATAAAAATATTTATTTAATTCTAATTATGTGATCATTAATTATATATATTGGGTAATAAATTAATGAAAAATTATATTTGTATCAAATATAATTTTTCTACTAAAGAACATTTATTCCCGTATTAATATTTTGTATATCTATGTATATTATATATAAATTATTTTGGCTAGGAAAATTGTAATCACAACATTTCTTAATATATGCAAAACAAGTAAAAATCAATACATTTCACAATAGAGTTCCAAAACTAATTTTACTATTAATCAACCTCTGGCTCATGACACCAAAATCGTATACCAAAATTAATATATACCTTAAATTTCAAATCTCTTCTGTTGATCACCGTGTAATTTAAAAGTTTCAAGCAATTATCAAATCCAAACTAAAATTTGTGTTAAACTCTGTTTTCTGTTTTTTTTACTTTCTAATAAACAAAAACTCCTGCATAAGACAAAGCACTGCAAATATAAAAAAAAAATAGAAAACTTATACCAAAATATTGATTAGATAATGAACTTAGCGAAAAAACAACTTTATCCACTTATTAAAAACATGAAAAAAAAATTTATATATATATATATATATATATATATATATATATATATATATATATATATATATATATAGGTGAGATATATTTAATTACCTTCTAACAACTAAAATCTAATTAGAAAAAAGATGAAAAATGACTTTAAAAAATTAAAAAAAAAATGTTAAGGAAAATTATAGAGTTTCTTTTTAAAGATATGGACTTTTAAAGATAAATAATCAAATAGTTAAATTTTAATTTATATTTAAAACGCAACTTAAAATTTTAGTATTTATAATTGTGGAATCATTTGTTTCAAACGGCCAAAATCATTTCTTACAATTGTGAAATCATGTAAAGAAATTGTAACATATCCATGAATTTTCTCACTGTAACACCCCCACACGGATTAGTAGAATTAATCTACTAATTTGAAGCATTTCATAATTGACATTAAAAAATATATATTTAAACATACAATATGTATTACAGTTTCCTCCATATATTTACATAAACAGTTTTTTCAAGCCATAATTCTGAATCAAAAGAAAGAGGAAAAAAATGCATTTCAAAACAAATTATACATATAGGTATATTTCAAAAAGACCTAAACTACTACAAACTCACTCACAAATAAAAACCTTCTTCTACATTATTTTGTGCTCCCGTTAAATTATACGATTATTGTAAAAAGAAACACAATAGCAAACCACACTAAGTTTGTATATTTCAAAAAATAATAAATACACAATCATTTAAATATGGATTTTACAAATCAAACATTAACATTCTTAACACATAGATTTACAAGAACTGTTATTTTTGGCTCCGAAGGATTTATGTAAGTTGAATAGGACTTAAGGCGCGTTCTTTTTTAGATGAATTATTTTTGGAAGGTGTTGGAGAACGATGATCGTATAGAATTTCATGTTTATTTTCGATGAATGCAAATAAATGAAAAACACTAATCTGCGAGATACCTCAACACTTTGCATCATGCTATTTTGAAGAAATTTGAGAGTGACCTTTGCCATTTACCAATATACCCCTCGTTGTTATGTTACAAAATGCAACATTGCACTCTTGTGACTGAGTTTTATGTACGTGGTGAGACCATATGGTTATTCTTAATTTTTTTTATGTGCCCTAACACTTCTTCCCTTTGATTTTGATGTTCCATAACACTTCCCTCCTTTTCCACCATTGTTGGTCAGTGACAAAGAACCACGAAGATAGCAACACGAAAGTTGAATTAGTTTGCTGAAATCATACGTGTTTTTAAAGAAGTGAATGGAACTTGATAAATTTTAGTTGAATCTGATTCCAACTTCCAAAGCTTTGGTACATTTACTTGGTTCCATTTTTGTTGTATCCCATTCCAAAAAGAAAAAAACTTTGATGCATTTACCCGATCCCATTTTCGTTGTATCTGATTCCAAATTCATGATCACAAATGTTTAATTTTTTTTTTTGCTTTAATAAAGAAAAAAACTTCAAATAATTAATTTTTGAAATCAATTATATCATAATATTTATTTTATTCAAATAATAAATATTATTATTACAAATGTATTTTTTGCATTAATAAAGAAAAAAAAATAACTAATTTTTCAAATCAGTTGTATTATAATATTTATTTTATTTTAATAATATTTTTTCATCATTAAAAAAATTCAAAATTAATTACAACATATATATATATATATATATATATATATATATATATATATATATATATAATTTTATATTACTTTTAAGATCAAAGACAATTTGGCAATCTTACTTTGTTATACACTCAATTTTATTTTTATTAGTCACGTGAGTAAAATTGTTCACAAACTTTCATAAAATTTACTTTCAAATTAACTTCACCATCACCTAAAATTCCGTTTTAAAAAAACAATATAAGCTTCATTATTAAATCCACCAAAATCAATCATCTCTCTCTTTCCCTCAAATCATTCCTCACAAAATAACACATTTTTAGTGATTTTGCACTTGTCATATGGATCCCAATAAGTTTTGTTTTGTGATACTAGGGCTACCTAGCCCCACAGTAGGACCAAAGTCCATTCCATATGACAAGGTTAATTCATTATTACACGCTATAAAAGTTTTGTTTCAAAAACATTTTTTGCCATAGGAACCTCCATCGACGCAGAGCACCTGAGTATCTCTATATTTGAGTGGGTATACTTAGTAGAGTTTGATAATCCAACATAAAATCCTTATTAAATTCACCACAATACGTAAGAGTGAAAAACTTCCTTCTATGAAAGTCAATCCACTTTCATCATAACTCCATTACGGACATAACTTTACATATATATAATTCATCATATTTTCACATAATCTTAACTCGTCATAGAATGTTATAATATGTAATTTACCTTAATCCAAACACATTTCATAAAATTAATAACCTGTTATTTTAAATATTAATAATTCATCATTTAGTTTCTACTGCATTAGCATTTTTAAATACAATATTTTCATTAAGTACATCAAAACAACAAATATTCTAACCACAAACCTCTAATTGATGATTTCAATGATTAAAATGAAGAATCATGCACTACAAAAAAAAAAAAAGACAACATTAAACGAGACCACGAACATAAAGATGTGGTCTAAACATAGTAAAGGCAACGTTTATTTAGACGTGACTTAAAACTATTTTAAACAACATTTATATAAATGTTGCTTGTAAAATGTGTGGACTAATCCAGAAAAACGTGGTATAAAATACACTAAAATTAAAGCTTTAAGATTATATACACACACACACACATATATATATATATATATATATATATATATATATATATATATATTCTATCCCTCTCGTTTGACTAAAAATGTAAAACTTAGTTCAAAAAACGCAAAAATTTGAATTTATTTCCTCCCTTTGATTTTAGATTGAAAACGCCAAGAACTCACAGTGTTGAAAATGTGAAGTTTTGAAAAACATGTTTATTAAAATTATTACCTTTTATGAAGATTTTAAGCAACGATTTTAAAATTATTGTTGTACTGAAAATCGTGACACCTACGACTATACTCACATAGACTACACCTAAAAAATTATTGTATAAACTTAACCCATGTTTTTTATTGTTTAACTTACAATTTTGTGTTGTTGCCTAACACAATTTTTATTGTACTGATGTTACTTTATTATATATATATATATATATATATATATATATATATATATATATATATATATATATATAATCTCAGAAGAATTCAATATAAAATAAATAGATGTTATTTTATTAACTTCCATTACTTAAAAGATAATGTGTCTCACTGATTAAATAATTCCATAATATCTCATGAGCTTAAATTTAACTAACAATACTTTTAAAGTGTTAAGTGAATTAAATTTAAGACAAATGATTTTGAAGCCATTCTTTTGGACAGAAAACAAATGAAATGTGAGAAAGCAGAGAACACAAATGGTATAATGTCAAGAGTAATAGTGTGTGGACATAAATTGTGAGAAAATACATGTAGATTTAACTAAAAATATTTCAATTGTTTTATTTAAAAAATTATGAAAATACATCGAATGTGTGTTTTTTTTATAATTATAAAAACAAATATAAATAACTTTTATAATTTGATTATAGATCATTTTTATTTGTTTTTAAATAATTTTATTTATTTATTTTAAAAAATAGTTAAATAATTTTTTTTCCTTTTTATTTATTTATTAATAGTTACTTTTTTTTTATTCCATTAATCTCATATATTAATTTAATAATATTATAATATTATTATCTATTACTATAATATTATATATATTTAAAAATTACGTAGAGCAAAATAACTGTGTTTACGCTAATAACTAATAATGAAAATAACGTGCGTAAATATATATGTAAAAGAAAAAAGTGTTATATCACTTTTTCTATTAAGATTATATTTAGATAGTGTAAAGTGTTTTATCATTCTGTTATTAACTTCTAGCTTTTACAAAACCTATTGCAGTCTAACATTAAGTTTATATAAAAGAAGATCGTAACATTGCGCTTTTTTTTTCTAATTAAATTAATGAACGTTAAAATTTACATTTTAATTTATTTTTAGCAATGCTTCAATTCATAGTTGATTTTTTGGAAATGAGAAGAAAACCAAAAACTAAATTATGAGAGTGCTTCTGTTGGCATTCCTGTATTTAAAAAAAAAAAAAATTAACTTGGAAGACATAATAAAGCTGTTAAAAACGCGTATAATGATTTATATAATGATATAAAAATATTATTTTGTATGTTTAAAACCATTATGATCTCAATCATGAGATTTTTAATTAAAATAGTGATTATATTTTATTGTTGATTCATGTATTTTCATTACCACATTTAATTTCATTACTTTTATGTGACAAACAAGAAACTACTTATAGTTGAACGTTTGAGATAATTGTAAATTAATTTCTCAAATCTTTGTCAATATTTAGTTTTTTCCGTCACAAAATCAAATTAAAGATTTAAACACTCATAATATTATCAAGAAATTTATATCGTGTTATATATGGTTATGCTATATTATTATATTGATCGTTACTAAAGTAACAAATAATCTAATTGAAGTAAAAATCGGGGTTGAAAAGAAAATTACCAATATGAACTACATTTCTATGATGTTCTATCTCTCATTTTCAATCTTCATAGTTGTTCAAACTTGCAAAGAGACAACATGTTACCATTGTCTCATACATATTATGAGAATTAATAAAAAAAAAAACTACTAGAAAATGATGGATTATTAATTTATACTAAAGCCACCAGTGGTAATGAACAATTATATATAATAATTTTTAAAGTAAACACATGGTTTGAAAATTTTGAATATAAACTATCAAAGGTAAAAATTAATATAGTCTTTAAAAAGTTTTCTAAAACTTATTATAATAATAAAAATAAGAACAAGTGTATTAAATTTAACACTTAGCCAAATATGTATAATAATATAAATTGTTAATCATGTGTTAATATAAATTTATAATATTAATATGCAGGGCAATCTTTTTATTTCACTTCACTTTTCTGAAAAAGTTATCTTATTTGTTTTATTACCTATTCACATATTCTCACTCTCCAATTAATTAACTGAATTATACAATACTACTTGTTATAAGACATTTTGTATTCTTCAATAACATATTTTATTGGACTTACGTTGATTATCATTCTACAATTAAGTTAAGATATTATTTTTTTATTGAACTTTCTTTAAAAAATATTTTAGTTAAGTCGTATATTAACACTCTATTGACAAATAATTGTATAAAATTAGGAAAAAAAAAATTCTGTTAGAGTATAATATATTTTATTTCTACCAAACTATAAGAAAAATAACTATGCACTAATGATGATAAAAACTACCCCTCGACCACTTGCACGGTAATTATAACATTTTTTTTTTAATATTTATGCATATGTTACCGCTATAATTTATGTAACATCTTAAAATTTATAATGTGATATTGTTTTAACTTTGAGTGAATTTTTAAATTAGTCAATTTTGAATCACTTTTGTTTTTTATTTTTTAAAATACATAAATTTAGTAATTTTAATTAAATTTTGTTAGATTTAGTCATATATATATATATATAGATATATATCAAAGGAAAAAATTTGAATATCACTCAATCTTGTAGTTTTTTTAATCGGATTTGGACATTCGGTAATGTTATTTTTAGGTGCATAGATGCTGAAAGTTAAAATAATATTTTAGATAGTTTTGTAAAATTTGGGGATGCTAAAGAGATTGCTCGAGGTGCAGGGAGAAAAAGTCTGATAACTGGCGGAAACTCAGGTTTTTATCTCCTGTACCCCACAATTTTTTCACTTACTTCTTCTAACTTTCAAAATGGCCATTTTACCTTTTATTACATATTTTGAAAATTTTTCTTAACAAGCTTTCGAGAGCCACATTTCTGGAACATAATTTTTGGTATAAAATTTCAGAATGTGATTTCGGAACAGAATTTCCGAAATGTGTTCAGAAATAAATTTTTCTACAATGTGAATTTTGGAAAAAAAAAACTGTAGAACTCATAAAATGCTCTGAAATGAGTTTTCAATAATACCTATCACACACGAAGTATGTTTTGAAAAAAAAAAATTGGAATACATGTAATATATTATAAAAAAGAGTTTTCCGAATGAGTTTCTTTTTTCATTTTCTCTCTTCTTTTTCTATGCAGCATTCTTCCTCTGCAGTAGCGGTGCTGACAGTGGTAAAAGTGATAAAGTGATGGTGCGGTGTGGTGTAGTGGTGGTGATGAATGTTTTAGTCTTTTTCTAATATTAATAGCGTGTAATTAGTAACGTTGGGGGTGTAGGAAGCAATAGCCCAAAACTTATAATAAGATTGAACAAATATGGATTTTCTTCCTGAACCCAAACTGTACTATATGACAAAGGTGTCGTAGAATGCACAACCCTAAAATGATATCACATATATAGGTCAAATTTCTTCTAAAATTATAATTTTAGAAGTGACCATTTTCGTTGTTTAAGCCTAAGCACAATATATTGAGTTGTGATTTTATCCTTGGTTCAGTAGTTTAAGTTTCTTTTGATATGGTTTAAGTTTTCAACCTTTTAGATATATTTACTAGCTATTTTATAACATTAGGCTTTTCAGTTTTCAATTTTTTTTTTAATGTTACTAAAATAAAACAGTGAATATTTTTTTACATGAGATTGTGATTAAAGGATATATATATATATATATATTAAAAATAAACATGAAGTTTTTAACAAGTTTTTTTCAGATTACATCACATAAAAAATACTTAAATTTAATTTGTACTCAACATTTAAAATCCATTATTCATATACAAGTAGGACTTGTATATGACATTAATTAACACTTCATATAATTCCACGTTTTGTTAACATTTACATTCATCAAAAAAATTCCATTACTTAATAATTTAAAAGTTTTTAGACTTAAAACATCAAAATTAGACAATTGTTATAATATTTTTTGTAATTTAAATATTTATAAAACTTTATCTATATCTGTATTTATTTATCTTTCGTTGATAAAAATATGAATGACAACATAGAGATGGTGCGTTACGAGTTTAAATATTTTATTTTTCATCTCAAAATATAAATTTATTCATATTCTAATCTTTATATTTAAAGAGTATAATTTTTTTCATCTTATTCCTATTAGAAAACAAGTATATTTGTACCGCGAGAGCACCCAATTATTCAAAATATTAATTAAATATATTTTATATCAAAACAAAAATTATAATAAATAAAATATAATAGTATTAAATATATAATGTAAAAAAAAAAAATATGTTCATACTACACTCAATTGTCCTACATTGTTTAGAAGTCGAAGTCTAAGGCGGTTTAAATACACATTCCTCCTTCTACCATCTGAAACACATTTTTAATGACAAAACCATGATGGAGCACACGATCAAAAGCATACAATACATTAGATGCATAGTGATTGACAATGATTCTATCATCAGACTTGAGTGCAAAACATTGACATCCACCGTGAGGTCGAAAACTAGGTTCTAAGATGAACCATCGGTCCTTAAGCCCTCTATTGGGAGATGATATGTCATTCCCCTTACAACTTGTAAGACCCGTGAAATTTAATTAATTAATTAATTAATAAATGCGGGTAGTGGAATCTTTATGACATTAAATATTGATTGATGTGATGTGAAAAAGTACTAGCTCAAATGGTTGAGAGTATCTAATTGTTGTCATCATGAAATATGAATTGGTTGAGCATTGCTTTGGCATTGACATAGTTGTGGGTTCAAACCTTAGAGAACCCAAATTAAACTTTATTTTTGCTAAACTTAGTTTTGGCATGAATATGAAAGGGCAGATGAAACCCTAGTAGCCAAGGGGGCTGGAAACCGTTTCATAAGTGTGCTTGAATGGTAATTAACACTGCATTTGACATTGCTGCATAGGGAGAGGAGTGCGAAAATTGAGAGTTTCTATGAGGATCAAGTGAGGAGAGGAAAACTGAATTGGAAGAGAACCAAAGGGATACATTGTTGTTTGCGTTAATTTTCTGGGTTTCTGGACTTTTTCCAGAAACTGCCTGACGGGAGATGAATGTCCATTAGGTGACTCATCCTTGCCAAGCTAATTATGGGTTCCTGGAGAAGAACCGCCTGGCGGCAGAGTCCCGACCGCTAGGTGACGCAATGCTGAAACACATTTATAGGTTTTTCTTTATGCACTGCCTGGCGGTGATGAATAATCGCCAGGCGACGAAAGTCAATTCGACTTGATTTTGATGATTTTAAGGTTCTAGGTTGTTTCTAATCGGGAGAAAAGACAATACTAATTGTTTGGAAGTGATTTGAAGTCAGAATTCTTTGAATTATAGGTAATTGAATGTTCAAATTGGGTGAAGAATGCATGAACATGGTTTAGGGTTTGGGAATTAGGGACTTTTGTTAGGAAATCAATTTCATAGGGAATTGATTTGAGAAGTGAATTATTGTATGGGATGTTATCGTCTAAGTCTCATTAAATGCACAATATTGACGAAATGGCCAAAGGAGGAGGAAGACGAGCTTCGAACTGCAAGGTGCTGGAAACTCTGGAGACTTCCCATAATCTGTGTGCGTCGCCTGACGATACTATGGTTATCGCCAGGCGTTATACCAGAACAGAGTGGTTTTTGTGCACTTTGGCAGATAGTGGTGGTTGGGAAATTGATCAAGATCTTGTGAAGTATAAGTTTTGGAACTTGGGGGTTGTTATAGGGATTGGTCTAAGTGGGAACACTTGGGGTAGACGTTACTAATGTTAATTGTGATAAATTGGTAATTTAAGAACTGTGAGTAATGAGGAATGGTAACTATATGGGATTAGTTAGATGATCTATAGGTAAATCATTGTAAAGTACTGATGATGTGAGAAGTAAAGGTCATAAATACAATATATCTTATAGATTAGTTAGATAAGCTTTAAATTGTAAGCTATGGAATATGCCAAGTCTGATATAAATTAGATTATATTATGACCTGAGTGGTAATAATAGTGCTATGAAATAAATGTGGTGTTGGGTTATATGTTAGTGGTGAAAGTACAACATTAATTTAAGGATATGTGAGACTAAGAATCTTAATGACATGATTTTGATTGAGCAAATTCTCGAGATTTTAATTATGATGGTAGCCATGTGTTTAGGCACTTTTATGGGACAAAGATATGGTAGTTGGGTCTGCGAGTGGCTATGTGAATGAGGATGCTAATAGATGGTGCTTGAATCCAAACTATAACTAGTACTGCGCAAGTACTGGTGTGGCGCCTGACGACAGTATGAGAACCGCCAGGCGATAACAATGTTAGTGAGGGCAACCTTCACTCATGGTGCCTAGCGGCAGGGAGCTTTTCGCCAGGCGATAGCTAAGGCGATAGCTATAAAACAGTAGGCTACGAGGCGCTACGCGCCTGGCGGTATGGGTCCCCCGCCAAGCGATCTACTCAATCACACATCTTTTTCTTAATGCAGACTACCCCAACTTTATTTTCTTTCCCCCCTCGAATATACTAAAATTTGCTCCCTTTTATCCATTTTAAATTTCAAACATACCCTAAATGTGACATCCCAATTAATAAAATATTTTAATAAATAAAACATCACATAATTTAATAATATAGAGCAACAAGATGGATGTTCAAATTAACTATTACAGTCACCCATGAGTTTACTGTAATACTAAAAAAGAACTAAGGGCATCAATACGCCAAAGATCAAATTGTAACCATAACAATACAAAGTTTTTCAAAAAGAAAGACAAGAGTAAAGACCAACTAAAGCAATCTACTATAGACTACAACATCTTCGTCCACATGTTATACCTCAACATGTACTTTCTTACATGCTACCACCAATATTGGTGATCATCACAAAAAGAACAACCAAACAAGAAACAGGAACAGAGAGAAAGGGTAAGCTAGTGACATAATTTGAATAGGTAAATAAGCAGATTATGAGCAAGTTATTGAGCACAAACAACATGTGATAGCAACCAATAAAATACCCTCTAACCCAATTATTCGGATACATGTAATGGAATGAGATTCACTGGTTGGTGACCTCTACTGGTTGCTTATATTTGTGGTGACCTCTACTGGTTACTTAAGTCATTCCACACACTAATTTATCATTAAAGGGATTTCTCCATGAAATTCCCACACCAAGTCCACATGTTATCTCATAATAATAATCATCTTATGTTAACCCCATCAAATATAGTCCCAAAACACCTCGTCATACATGCACAACATTATACAACGTGCTCTTGAGAAGTGAAACAACCAATCATGGAAGGAATCAAGCAATTAAACACTTCCTGCACGAATCTTGCTTAAGCCAGAAGTCCTCGCATAGGTGAAAGGGATTCTTCTGCTCAAGCAAACCCTTCTCGCCTGAGCGAGAGTTCGAACGGTGGTATTGCAAGGTTTATGCGAGTTCTCGCTTAAGCGAGATTGCTGTTCACTTAAAATTGAAGCTCATCGCCTGAATGACAACTCGAGCAGAAGCAAGAGTGGATTTTCTGCTATTCTCGCTTAGGCGAGGGTTGCTCGCTTGGGCGAGAATGATAGATTTCTCACCTGCTCACGCATGCAAACCTAAAATCCAAACCAAAACAACTCTCAGTTCATTTTCACACAATAGTAAACATTCAACCAACATTTCAAGTACGATTCAAGACCAAAAACAAGCAAGACACTCAAAAAAGTTTTTAAACTCTTGCTTCCTTTACCTTGACACATGTTAAAGTTTGAGGAGAAGAAAGTCCTAAGTGGAAGAGCATTAGAAAACTCAGATATAGCTTAAGAAGCTAACATACAAGAACACAGGAAAAGAAAAATGAGACTTTATCGAACTCAGACAGAGACAAGACTTCAGAGACTGAAAATGAAAGAGAACGAAACTGGGATTGACTTACCTGAAGGAAATAAACGTTTGGTTTGTTTCGACGAGAACTCCACGAAAGTTCCAGTTTCAATTTCTGCTTCATAAAATAATTGCGACTGAGTTAGAGAAAATGATAGAGGAAAAAGACAACAATAATGAAAAGTAAAAAAAAATGGGAGAATAAAATAAAGTGGAAAAGCTAAAAGATTTTTCTGAACAAGTGGGCTAAAAATTAACAGCTAGATAAATCACCATATGCTTAATAATTGTACAAATCCATATTTATATAACTTTGGGTTACTTTTGTCTTGTGATAGTTCATTTCTTTTGTTATATTTCTTTTGTGTTTCTATCCTAAAATTATTTATTGAGTTCATATAATTAATTATTTTATGTATTAATGTTTATAATATGGTTTATTTTATATTTAATCAATGGTCATTCTTAATATAGATTAAGTATGAAATGCAGAATTTCTATTAAGATAGAAAATGATTTCAGGATCCACGCTTCGCATGTGGCATCCTTAATTATAGTTTACCCTTCTTAGTTTTATAATAGTAAAAATATCTTTCGCAGAATTTATTGAATATCAATGATAAGTACTTTTATATATATATATATATATATATATATATATATATATATATATATATATATATATATTATGAAATTATGTAGTCCATTAAAATAAAGAGTTATTTCAGGATCACCACTATTTTCACCGGGTACCCCAATGATACTTTACTTAGATGTTATAATATAAAAAAAGTTAATGCAGAAATCGTAGAATATCAATCACAATTGTGATAGATCTTTATGAAATACTGAATTTTATAAAGCATATAATTATTTCAACGTCACCTTTCCTCTAGTTTCAGGATCATCATTACATTAATTGGATATTTATAATTACATTAATTTGATATTTATAATGAAATTAATTTGATATTTATAATTACATTAATTTGATATTATAATTACATTAACTATATATTATAATTACATTAATGCATACAAATAGCTTGGACAGCACAAAAAGCCAAAATATCTACGTTGGAGAGCGATTCTATTGCATCAGCAAAGAAGGAGTGTGGAAGTGACTATACCTCACAGGTGACATTAATATTGCCCAAAATGGAATCTTCCGGAGTGGAACGCGTTCACACTTGCACTTTGAACATTTATTTTAGTTCAGCCACGCAAACCTACCCGCTCCGTTTTATACATATGATATCAAATTGCGAAAATACCCTTGCATGGAGACTCGCGCTGAACACAAATTTTAAATTATATGTTGCTTCTGAGATTAGGTATAATTAATTTAGTGTAAAATTAGGTACTAAGTAAAGATTTAGCAATATTTGATATTAAAAAAAATGTTTGACCATTAAGTTGTTTACTATCAGTTACTGTAAAAATAATAATTTACAGATAATTGTTTGAAAAGTTTAGTTATAAATTATATCATTTATCAATAAGTATTTTTACTGTTTTTCAAATTTTTTGGTATTAAATTTGTATTAAGACAATTTAACGCAGAATGACGTCTACATTTCTTTTTTTCTTTTTTTTTCTAGAACTAGGTTTAGCCAGATGCAAAACTTGCCTTTTAACCCGGTAACGAGGGTACCTTCGTCATTTACACACCAAATTTAATGGTCAAAGCATAACGCCAGGAAATCCGTTCTCACTTTTTCCGAAACAATACTCCAATCCAGAATGTCATCCTCTACGGTTTCCAAAGCAAACAGCACACCGTCCACATACAAATCCAACCGTTGCAATCCCACATACATATCATTTTATTGTGTAATGACTATTTGGATGGACCTGATTAATGCAATCCCAGTTGCGACTACACAGGATCAAAATCCAATCCATGACAATTTGTTTCTTTCTCTTTTATTTCTCTTGCACTGTACTGGTCAGTCATAAAAGCTTTCCTCACCTACCCCACGACCTGCACTGTGTAATTTACACGTGCAAATCCATCTCGGCCGTTGATTTCTTAAATCAACAAAAACAGCACATCAAAAAAATCATACGGTTCACAACCACCTACTAGAACTTTCTCCACTTCTCCCCATTATATCTACCTTGCTCCTCTCAGCTGCAATACTCACTGAGGCTTGTGGTCTGCTCGTGTCACTAGGGTTAACGTTTCATTTCTTCATCTCTCCACCAGTTCCTAGGTTCGTTCGTCGGAATCTTTTTCGAAAACTTGCACGAATCGACGATTCTGTTCATGATCCACATTCTAACTGATTGGTCTTTCTCTTGCATAATTCCTCGCGTTTTATGTGATTGATTTTTCGTTTTGTTTAGAATCGCAAGCCATGGGAAAATCTTACCCAACCGTCAGCGCCGATTACCAGAAGGCCATTGAGAAGGCAAAGAAGAAGCTCAGAGGCTTCATCGCTGAGAAGAGATGCGCTCCTTTGATGCTCCGTTTGGCGTACGTTCTCTCGTTTTGAGTTAGATCAACGTTAGGCAGCACTCTGACTTTTTGTGTTATCGTTTTGACTCGTTTTTGTGCGTTTTGTGTGTAGATGGCACTCTGCTGGTACCTTTGACGTCAGCACGAAGACCGGTGGTCCTTTTGGAACCATCAAGCACCCTGCCGAACTCGCTCACGGTGCCAACAACGGTCTTGATATCGCTGTTAGGCTATTGGAGCCAATTAAAGCGGAGTTTCCTATCTTGAGCTACGCAGATGTCTACCAGGTGAGATTTCATTGCTTGATTATATTTAGTTCAATTTTTAGATCTGAGAAGTGTTTTTTTATTTTTGGAGATTGTTAATGGTACTTGTGTAAAACGCAGTTGGCTGGCGTTGTCGCAGTTGAGGTCACTGGTGGACCTGAAGTTCCCTTCCACCCGGGCAGAGAGGTACAATTTTGCATGTTTTAATTGTTTTATGCCTGTTTATTATTTATGTTACGTTAACACCCTTATTTGGTAAAATGATATTAGTTGTGCTAGATCATGATTGTAGTGTGTAATTTTTATCAGTTTCATTGAGTTTCTGTTCATTTCCGCTGTTCATATTTTGTTTGATTCAAACTTAGTGCACATTTCAAAAATATGATCCAAAAATATGATCCATCGATTTTTCATTCAATCGTGTGTTGTTGGCTTTCTAGTCGCTGAAATTGTTTTCTTAAATTTCTATAATTCCATGTTTGTGATTGATGGATTGAGCTATTCTAATCTTGATTAAGGTTCCAGACTCGAACATGCTTTTTCATATATTTTATTTTATTAGCAAATTTCACAATTTATTTCACCAAATTTTGCTTTGATAATTTATCAATTTTTATTTCTTAGATGGTTACTTAGGGGACTATGTTCACAATGTTTTTTGTACTGTTGTGCACACGAATTTTAAATGAATTATTTAGAAATGGTATTATTCTGTGAATGATTTTTATGATGATTTTTATGATCAAATACGTGGTTAATGGTTCTATTTTCTTTCTGAACAGGACAAGCCAGAACCACCTCCAGAGGGTCGCTTGCCCGATGCAACCAAGGGTTAGTACTCTGTTGTCAAAAAATCTTTGCCATCCAGTGTTTGTGTTGCTTACGGTTGGCGCTCACTGATTGTTGCAGGGTCTGATCACCTAAGGGATGTGTTCGGCAAGGCTATGGGACTTAGTGATCAGGATATTGTTGCTCTATCTGGTGGCCACACCATTGTATGTTATGATTTTTAATTTGTGTTATTTTGAGTGTTGTCCGAGTCATATTGTAAATGACACTAGCACACTTAAATTTGTATCATTGCTGGTGCAATTCTAACTATGTATTTTTCAGGGTGCGGCACACAAGGAGCGTTCAGGATTTGAGGGCCCATGGACCTCAAACCCTCTTATTTTTGACAACTCATACTTTAAGTGAGTACTTTATGTTTCTCGCATCGCCTTTTATGTAGACAAGCCTTCTCTTTCCGTTTTAAAATTCTTCCATAACTCTTTATTGATGTCCAAAAATGTTTTAGGGAGTTGTTGAGTGGTGAAAAGGAAGGCCTCCTTCAGTTGCCTTCTGACAAGGCACTTTTGTCTGATCCTGTATTCCGCCCTCTTGTTGAAAAATATGCAGCGGTGTGTATATTTCACAATTATCTTAACATTGGTGATATGATTGATGAATCAAGTGCATCTAATCTTGGTTTTCTGATGATTTCAGGACGAAGATGCCTTCTTCGCTGATTACGCTGTTGCTCACCAAAAGCTTTCCGAGCTTGGGTGAGTCTTGATATACAGCGTTATTCTTATTTAAAACTTCTTTGTCAAACTTTACTTGAGTTGTTAAGTTCCTGAACTATCAATTATGTTCTGATATGTTTAATGAAATTTACCTCAGGTTTGCTGATGCGTAATCCACATATAGGCGGTTGGAGATTTAGAGATCTAAGGAATGTGGTTTTTAATGTCGATGTGAGGATGTGTTTTGCCCAGCCTTTATTTCACCATTGGCAAGTTGGATTGTTTTTTTCCTTTATTGTGGTTGATCCTTTTGTTAAATAACATTTCTAAGAGTTAATGGTTGAACTCATTGGGACCTCACGTCATTCTTACGTCTTATGGCTCGTGCGATGTTTCGTTGTTTGCGTTCTTACTATGTGCCTTTTTGCGTTTGCGAATTGTTATAATTAGACCGTTCTTAGTGTTCGTATAGGAAGTGCGATTTTTGATTAATAATCATATCTTTATTATGTTTATTATGTGGACTTTTTGTATTTTCCAAAAGTTCCACACGGTAATAGTAATTGTTGTTTAGCTAATTACATATCTATTTAATTATTGTTTCTTTATTAGGTGACCTTTTGTAGAGTTACCATTCGACAATTTTATGCATTTTGAATCTGGAAATATCATGCTAAGTGAAAAAAAGTATGTTCTATTCTCTGTTTGTGTACTCTTGCCACTCGTTTGTTTTACGATTAAGAGATTAATACGCATCTCAATTCGCCACGGGACTCTGCTCCAACTTAAGAAGTCCACAGAACTTTACAATCTATTGACTCTAAATTTAAAGTAGTTATAATTCTTAAACGTGTCTATAAATTATAATAAGAAATTATAATTTAACTTGAAAAAATCTTGGACAAGTATGTTGTGAATTTTAGATTTGCTTAGGCAAATAAATAATGAGCACTGACCGTTATGATACTTACAAATTTTGAAGGAAACAGAAATTGAGTTGTATTTTTTTAAAACCAAAATTTAATAGCACTGGTGATGCTCTCCATGTTACATCTTATTTCTTGAAATTATATTTTAATGTGGTATTAGTAAATTTATGATATATGTTATACTATATTGGTCCAACCTTCATTTTGTTTTTTGTTAGTATATAAAGTAACACACACAAGAGGAAACAACTTAGAATAAAACATTAAAGGTATCGATATCGTTATTTTGTTGATGGTAGTGTGGTTAATGATTGGATATTTATTTACTTTGTCTGGGGTTTGCCAATGATTTCGATTTCTCGTTATGTGTATATTAGTAACAAAGATGTCTAAACAAAGATAGAGTATATTAGTGTTTGAAGAGAGAAATATTGGCATAACTATTTTTCCCTCAAAAGTCTTGTAAAAGCAATTTGTTAAAATAATTATTGCAGAAAAAATTTAATTGATACATAAGGGTTTAGTATAATTTATGCTTCCTACAAGCTTCTATGCAGACTAACTTTTCTTCAACACTTCTATATGTACTATCTTTATTCAAATGTAACATAGCAAATAGACAAAATACAAATTAGTTTCAGCAATTTTTCCTTAAAATTAAGAATCAAAAATATATTTAACATTAATTCTAATTTTCAAGAACAAAAAATATATTTAACGTTTTTTTCCTATACCTTATTATTTCTTTTATGAGTTCAGGAATTTTTATTTTCAAGAAATCAATTACCCTCTCCTTTTACGAAAAACATTTTTTTGGAAGCTATTGGTGGAATGGAAGGTGAAATTTGATGGGGTGCAGAAAGCTTTAGCCCAATTTTGATTTCGGAAATAATTTAAAATGGCCCACATCTGCACCACCGTGGGGAAAGCCATTGTGTACGAGGTATACTTGTAATTTGAGAAAATGTTAGGGATTCTTATGCAATTTTCTACCAAAAATAGTGAAGTGTAACTTGTTTCTATTCTTGAAGAAATAATAGTGTATATTTGAAAACGAGAAATAAAATTTAAATATTTCATAGGTTTTAATTCATTCTAAAAATATTTAACTAATTCTTTAAATAATGTGAAATTTAGTTTTTTACTATATTATTTTAAAGAAATGTATTTTATTGTTAAAATGAAATATATTTTTTGGATTTTTTATATTTTACATTTATTTTTCACTTCACATTTTTTATAAACCAATTTCGTTGAACTATTATACTTTCTAAAACAAAACGGCTATTAGGAATATTCAATTCTTCCAGGAACTTAAAAGAATAAAACAGGTTTTCTCTTCTTAAGTCTTATTAATATAATTGATAAAATATCGGAAAGTTTTTGATTTCTTATTAAATTAAAATTATTGATTATATTTTATTTTCATAAACATTTACTTATTTAATACAATAAAAGATGATTAAAAATATATGACAAGTAAATTTGACTAAGTTTACAAATGTTTCATTTAAGAAAAAGTAATTTAGGATATGGTCTAAACTTGCTTAAGTGTTTTTCATCATACTACATTCTATTCAAGTCATTTTCTTATGTTTTCTTTAGGATATGGTCAATTTATAATTTTAACACGAGAAAAAAATTTAAGTCTTTTTATTTAAGCATAAAAGGTTCATAAATAGTTGTACCTTTTATTAATTATTTATTAAACCCGAGATTAGTGTTAATTTAAATATCATGCCGAGGGCCCAGAAGTATAGAAGGGGATTTGGGGAAGATTCTTCATTGATGTAGATTGAAAAGGTTGACCAATAATAACTTCAGTTATTATTCAATCACTGCTTTAAGAATAAAATCAAAGAGTGTTTTTTTTTTTTATTTACAAATAAAGAATAATTACTATTAAACTCTTATTTCTAATTATGGACAAAAATTTAAATTTAGATTTTAAGTATAGGTAAGGCATCACGGCTATAAAAATACTGTTAAGTGTATACGGATTTAAATAAAAAGATACAAATAATGTAAAAGAAATTCACACTATCATTCAATAAAATTTAATTTTGGAATTTTATCCTTCTTTCAAACTAAAGACACGCAATAAAAAAAATAAGATTATGTTCATATTTGTAGAGGAATTTCTCTTGAAGTTTATACTTAAAATTTCTTAAATACCGAAAAACAACCTCTTCATAGAAGAGTTGGAGTACTGAAAAATTAATTTTGTCTTTTGAGTTTAAACTTTCAGTAATAATACATCTTTTTGGGGTACACATAACGATAAAACAATATAATAAGACATATTATGTAATAATTCAGCTTCAAAATATTTCAATAGAAAACAAAAAATAATGAACTTAAACGAGACCTAAAGCAGTGGACTTTTTGGCATTGTCACTGGCACAGCTTTATCTAATGTAGTCGTTTAGTGATAGATTAACAAATAATGGATTTGTTTATTAGCCTAATCAATTATTTGCACATACTAAAAATAAATATTTATTTGCAGTGAAATGAAAGGGTCCAAAAAGCCCAAACTAGAGAATCAAATAATTTTATTTGTTATACATTAAATATATGGAAATAGGCACGAGTCAAAATTTGCACAAATAGTTACACGCTTCTGACTCAATTATTCAGTTTCTTCAGGCTAAGGATAACATTTGATATTTAATGTTATAGATTTATTTATTGATTTAAATCTTGAATATAAAATCCACGAGGTGGCTTTGACGAGCATACAATACAAATCACGTAATAATAGAAGAGGAAAGAAAGGTTGATGGCTGTTGAAATAATTGAACAAAGGGTGGCCGTAGATGAGAGGCGGCTGAAATCTGAGCCGTCCGATGGAGTCCCAAACGCGTCGCACGTGTGCGTGTGTGGTTCGTTCAGTTATTTTTCTTCTCATGGCGCGTTTTCGCCCCGTCTTCCTGGCACCTGCTCCGAAAGAGTGTGAAGACTCAACGTGCTTACCAGGCCGAGTTGACCGAGCGAAAGTAGTTACACGTACGCACGCACGCACACACTGACTCGGTGACTCACTCGTTGGATGGATACTATTTAAGTTAAAACCGCTCCACTCGCCTCTTCTACTCTCCATCTTCATCCTTTTCTTCTTTGACCGTTTCTAGAAAGAGAAAGTTTGTTAGAGGGAGAAAGTGCGGTGGTGCGGTTCGCGAGCGAGAAGAGAGAGAAAGCTCTTCTCTGAACGGTTTCTAGAGGGAGAAAGTTTCATTGAGAGAGAAAGTGATGGCCGGAGTTAATCCGAATGGCGTAGCTGATTTTCCGGCGGTTTCGACGCACGGCGGACAGTTCATTCAATACAACATATTCGGCAACCTCTTCGAGGTTACGGCGAAGTACCGTCCTCCAATCATGCCTATTGGACGCGGCGCGTATGGAATCGTTTGGTACTGCTTCGTTTTCTTCGAGTTATTGTGGTTTTGGAAACGCGATTGGTTTAATTGAGAGATTGTGTGGTTCTCTGATTGTATGAATCGGATTCTGTTGTGATGGAACGTCAGCTCGTGCGTTTTTTTATTTTTTTTATGATTTTGAGATTATGAAATCTGAATAGTTTGTTGATGTGATTTTTGAAGCTCGCTGTTGAATACGGAGACGAATGAGCTGGTGGCTGTTAAGAAGATAGCGAACGCTTTCGACAATCACATGGACGCTAAGCGAACGCTCCGTGAGATTAAGCTTCTTAAACATCTGGATCATGAAAATGTGAGTGATCTCTTCTGTGTGGAATTTGACTTTCAGATATATCGTATCATCGAATGATACAAATGTAATACATGCTTGGTTTTGGTTGGAGAAATTATTTTCTTAAACTGTTTTTATTGTGACACGTATTTAACTGAAATTTTCACTTTTTAATCAATTAAAATTGAATAAATGGAGTATGGACTCAGAAGTATCCTGATATACAGTAACAAATTAACATGATATTATTTCACTTTACAATATATTTATCATAATTAACAATCCTATCAGTCGTGTTTTCTGAGTAGTTGACATTTTTCGTACAAAATAAAAGTACATAGAAATTCAACCCATTAAAATTATGCTAATTACAACTTATATGATAAACTTCTTGAATTTTACGTAAGTATCTTCAAAATTATACCATTAGTTGACATTTTTATAGAGTAGTGAAGAAATTAAAACCTAAATTCTTATGAGATTTCGTATAACTTTTTTTACGAAAAGTTGTAGAAGCATAAAATGCCAGTAAAATACGAGTGGCGTGGCGACTTGTTTGTTGGGATTTAATAGAATCAAGTCCGAGATTGACCATGATATCTTAATTTGGGGAACACATGATGACATGTAACTGGGATTTGGTTATAAACTTTTCTATTCATAACATTGAATTTAATTTAACTTATGAAACAAGTTGGTTGTGTTGGTAAGCCTTTAAGGTTTGACTATAGTGAAAATCATCGAAGTCTCGATTAATAGAATACAAAAGCCGTGTCTAACCAGTTGTGACTAATTGTCTGTTTGGATATCAGGTAATTGGTTTGAGAGATGTTATTCCTCCACCATTGCGTAGAGAGTTTAATGATGTCTACATAGCCATGGAACTCATGGACACTGATCTTCATCATATCATTCGCTCTAATCAAAGTTTGTCGGAGGAGCACTGCCAAGTGAGTGCTCTCAAGCTGTTGTTTTTTAATTTCTATGTATCATAATTACTATGTTTTCAAATTGGAACCTTTTGTTTTTCTGATGATTGGATGCTCTTGTACTTGCAGTACTTTTTGTATCAGATTCTTCGTGGGCTAAAGTACATACATTCTGCAAACATAATCCATAGAGATTTAAAACCGAGCAACCTGTTGCTGAATTCTAATTGTGACTTGAAGATTATTGACTTTGGTCTTGCCCGACCAACTATGGAAAGTGACTTCATGACAGAATACGTAGTCACAAGATGGTACAGGGCTCCCGAATTGTTGTTGAACTCCTCAGATTACACCTCTGCGATAGATGTTTGGTCTGTTGGTTGCATCTTCATGGAGCTTATGAATAAAAAGCCTCTCTTCCCAGGCAAAGACCATGTGCATCAGATGCGCCTATTGACAGAGGTGAGATTGAAAAAACAATGACCTAAAAAATTGCATACAATGCTTGCCATAGCCTCTCTTAAAATACTACGATAACATGTGTTATTACTACATTACTACACCCAAAAAAGTCGAGACCAGGTTTAATATCCTTTCTTCTTTTTATCTTAGGTCTCGATTTTTAAGTGATATGTACTATTGAGTATAATAAGAATAACATGTTTCAAGTTATTTAATACCATGGATATAGTCAATAGTTCAATTTTAAAAGGTAATTTTATTTCCATGCTTATGCTTCTTGTCTTATCCACAGCTTCTTGGTACCCCAACTGATGCTGACCTTGGGTTGGTGAAAAATGAAGACGCAAGAAGATATATTAGACAGCTTCCTCAATATCCTCGCCAACCTTTAGCTCAGGTCTTCCCCCATGTTCATCCCGCAGCCATTGATCTTATTGATAAAATGTTGACAATTGATCCCACCAAAAGAATTACAGGTACCTTTCCCATTGCTGTCATTTTTTATTTTATAATTTTGTATCTGGATGAAGGCACATGTAGTTTCATTTTGAACATTGATAATATCTGCAAAGCTACATATTGAATGAAAATGGGCAAATTTTTTTATATATTTCTGTTCAAACATTGGCAGTTGAAGAAGCGCTTGCCCATCCATACCTTGAAAAACTGCATGATGTAGCTGATGAACCAATCTGCATGGAGCCATTCTCATTTGAGTTTGAGCAACAGCCATTGGATGAAGAGCAAATAAAAGAGATGATATACAGGGAAGCATTAGCACTCAATCCTGAGCATGCATAAAGCAGAAAGACTCAAGGACTTGTAAGTTGTATCTTTAGAAGGAAAAATAAAAAAAATTCGTAATTTTTTCATCACTAAGTTCGCTTCTTACAAGCAGGAAAGTATCAAGTTGAATGAAAATTCAACCTTGTTCCCAACCAAGCTCCTTAGGTATTTTATTCAATCTGTGTGACTAGTTAGGTTCAACCACGTTTTGGTGAGTGCCCTTTTGTTGTAAAGTGTCATGCAACGATATTAAGCTCCACAAATTTTTTTAACCCTGATGGGTTATTATTATTATTATTATTTTTATTTTCTTTTGGGCTTGGGTAACTCATCATGTATCCTGCCTAAGTTATTTGCATTGTAACTTCTTGTATCTTAATTTTATCTATTTTCTGCTATATTATATGTATAGTGGATTTGAATTCAGTGAGCAAACCCTTTAGAGTAGTTCCTGTAATGGTTCAGAAAATTGAATGGATGAAACTTCGTCTGACTTTTCTAATTCCAAGTTTAACGTGTGATGATATATAGATTTACATTGCCATGTTTCTGTGACAAATAGTCTCAAAATATTATGTCTACGTTTATTCCACCTTTTCATCATCACTACTTAATTATAACTTTCCAGACATCTGGCCGAGTTTTTAAGTCAACGAAAAGGGTGTATGCAAGTAATCAGATTGAGGATGACTTAACATCTATTTAGAACCTCCTCTTTTATCTCATGGACATGATGAAAGCTTTTATAATTCTCAATTTCGGTTCATCTAAGTTCCCCCAAAACATAGATGCGGTATCCATTCTTAATAAAAAAAAAATATACTTAAGAATAAAATTCACATGCTTGTTTGGATAACCTTTCCCTATCAATGAAAACATCATGCAAAAGAAGACCAAAATGAATGCAAAAAAAGTGGAGATTAGCCTTATTATATAGCTCGTGGGAAACTTCAAGAACAAAAGTTCTATGTAATAGTAAGTAGAAAACAAGTATCATTTACAATTCGAGTACAATCTGAATCAGAATACTATTTATTTATTGTGCATCTTCAGAGTGTGGCATAATTCTGGTAACCGGCAATTCTATATGCGTAGGAGAAAAAATGGTTAGTAATTAATAAGGAACTGAATCTCGGTTTTATTATGAACTGGATGGCTGGGTATTGTGTTTGGTACAATCAAAGGGTCCAATCGATTGATTCTTACGTCTCACCTGCAAAAAATAAAATTAAAAAATAAAAGAAATTAAAGTTACACACAATAATGTCAAAATACAAAGCAATGATAGAGATGAAAAGAGATACATGAACCCTATAGTTGTAAAAATGGTGTGCATATATGTTTCTTGAATCTTTTCTGGGTAAGAAGATTACCATTTGGTACATAATAATATTACGAGTTCTTTTTCTCCACACATTGATTTTCCACTTTTACATTTAACAATTATTTAAATATTGTTAATTTAAAAAAATCATTTTTATATATATTTAAAAAGTTGAGTCCAATTCAAAAATAGCAATCATTTGACTGTAACCCATAGGATTCACTTTTTTCCCATTTTCCTGCAATATCATGCTCACGGTTTGATTTCCAGACGTTTCGCCAGTTTTTTTTTCTCATCTTTACAAACTGCTCTGAGCTGGTAGCGCTTGTCCGATATCATCTAGGACGAAACTCGAGCAACTTCAGTAGAATTTCTCGAAAGTTTTAAAGACTCCATACTTTACGATTGCGCAGATTTTTTATGTTACATTACGTAAAGCTAATGAAAAGGGATTGAATTTACTTTATTATACACAATTCAGTTAGAGAATCCATAGGTATGTGAGTTTACTTTATTATCCGATTAAAAAAAAAAGTAAATTGTCATGCTAGATCACTACGTTTAAAACTTGAGTCAGGTTTAGAGGGCGAAGTATGAACCTACCGGGGACCAAGGACCAGGTTCGTGCTGAGTCTTCTCAGTGGGAGAATTTTGCACAGCACCGCCTTTCATCGTTAAGATCTCCTGTCAACACCAGGTGTAAAAATGAATCTAACATGGCAAAGAACAGACTTTATATAATGCCGTGATGCTAATTGAAAATAGGAAAACAACACTACGTGACATGAAAAATCGCGCCATGCAAAAATCTATTAATCAGTCATAAAAAATATCCAGTTCCGTCAAGAAATCTCTCACCTCTCCGGCGGCTTCAATTGCAGCTAACCATTCTTCAGAAAACGGAGCCGCATTTGGCGGAGGCTTCAATGTAGGAACTTCCAGCTTGCTTTTAGTTGCAGATTCCTGCCTGCCATTCAAAAAAATAATTTGCATCACTCAACTTTTCAAAGTATCAAAACCGTATCTCAGAAGTAGAAACGAAAGGATTGCCAAACTGTGATTATGAAATATTATCACGAACTAAGAAACTTACAAATGAATTATTTTGTTGCTGTCTTCTGCATAATAAATATCACCTTTTGACTTGTGCTCCATGCCGGTATTAGGAGACTCGTCTTTCTCAAAAATATTAGTTCCAGCTTCTTCTGAAAAGGTTGTAGAGTTCAACAAACTAATTTCACAGCTTGAACTTTCACTTGAACTATGCTCTTCAGGTTTCCAAGCAACTTCATCTGTAAAGGAGTCTTTGATCTCTTCTATAAAAGAATTGCATTCAGAAGATACAACGTTGTCTTTGAGTTGAACTTCAACTACTGGCAATATGTCTGAAGAACCTTTCTTCACATTATTCGTTTGCAAATGCTCTGCTCTCTCATCCGCGTAAAGATTTCCATCATTCGTTTGAATATGGTCATTGGAAGCATTGTACTCACCTGTACGGACATCACATCCTTTTACTGCATTTTCAGACAAATTTGTTTTCTCGATTTCTTCAGAAGAAACTATATTTGTGGACAGCCAATTACCATCCAAGTGTAACTGTATGTTATCAACATTCTGGGAATCTACACCAACAACAGCACAAGGCCCTTGAAAATCAGGAAGTTGAGAATTTTCATTTATATTGTCACTGTCGGCCAATGGAAACTTACTATCAGAAACAGCAAGACATTGTTTACTGTTGCAGTTGTATAATACTGGATGTTCAGCAAGTGTCTGCACTTGTGTGGTCAAATGTGATTCCTCAATTTCTCTGTTAGTCTGAATAAATTCCTCGACAAACTGACCCAGAAGGGAATGTTGTATATGGCCAGAAGGTTTTTCTGCTCCACTACCAATAGAATCTTTGGTGTTTGAAATGAAATCTGCAGATACTTCAGAAAATTCATTCTGATCACCCACGTGATCATGATTTGGCTCCAAACCCTTGTACTCACAAAGCATTTCTTCAGCTTTAGAAGCATCACAGTTAACATGATGCTGAATAGAAGCATCCCTGGAAGAACCAGCATCCCGAAGCTGCAACTCAAAAATGGTACAGCAGTTATTAGTTGATACATCGTTTACCCTCGAATCTAAATCTGCTTTCACCATTGGAAATAGTTGGGCTATAAAGTGTAGATTTACTCCATTCTCACTAAAAGGTCTGCTTTCCACAAAAAACATTGCTTACCTCAGTATCACAAGCAACAGTTTCCGGCATATCTCCACGGGGGGGATTTTGATTCAACTTCTACATTCGCAAAAAAAAAAAGAAGACCATAATTCAACACAGAATACGAAAAAATTATTATTATAAAAACGTTTAAAGCCCAAAAAAAAGCATCGTAAGAATTGAAAGCAGAAAAACAACGCTAAAGTGGCATGAAACACTACGATATGCAAAAAGCTATCATTAAGAACATGCACGTGCAATCGATAAATCTAAGTCACCTGTTCAGCGGAATCGGTTGCAGTAAACCATTCATCAGAAAAGGGAGCAGCATTTGTTGGAAGCTTCCCTGTAAGAACTTCCTGATTGCTTTTAAGAGCAGAGTCATGTCTGTCATTCAAACGATGTCTTAGATGTAGAAATGGAAGGGGTGTCAAAGCGTAATAGACCAAATAATATCACAAACTAAGATACTTACAAGTCAATTATTTTTCTGTTGTCTTCTGCAAAGTAAATGCCACCTTTGGACTGATATAGCATGTCAGTATCGGAAAATTCATCTAGATTGAAGGTTAGATGATCTGAAGCTGGTAAATTTGAACTTTCACTTAAAGAACAACGCTCCTCGGGTTTCCAGGCAACTACATCTGCAAAAGAATCTTTGTTCACTGCTGAAGAAAAAATGCGTTCAGAAGATATAATGTTGTCATTGGCTTGAACTTCAACTAAAGGCAATATGTCAGAAGAACATTCTTTTGAATCATCCATATCAAGATTTCCGTCATTGTTTTGAGACACATCCTGAATATTGTCATTGACTTGAACTTCAACTAAAGGCAACATGTCAGAAGAACCTTTAGCATAATCCATTTGCAAATCATCCATATAAAGATTTCTTTCACTGTTTTCATACATGGCCTGAATATTGTCATCGAGTTGAACTTCAACTAGAGGCAATGTGTCAGAAGAACCTTCTTTTGCATAGTCCATGTCAAGATTTTCATCATTGTTTCCAGAAATAGCCTGAATGTTGTCAATGAGTTGAACTTCAACCAAAGACGATATGTTAGAATAACATTCTTCTGAATCATCCATATCAACGTTTCCATCATTGTTTTCAGACATATCCTGAATGTTGTCATTGACTTGAACTTGAACTGAAGGAAACATGTCAGAAGAACCGTCTTTAATATCATCCATATCAAGATTTCCATCTTTGTTTTCAGTCATTTTCTGAATGTTGCCATTGAGTTCAAATTCAACTAAAGGCAATATGTTAGAATAACCTTCTTTTGCATCATCGATTGGCAAATCATCCGTACTAATATTTCCATCTTTGTTTTCAGGCATAGCTTGACTATGATTATGGGAATCATTGTTTTCACTTGTATAGATATCGCATAATGCACCCTCAAATAAAATTGTTTTCTCGATCTCTTCAGAAGGAGCAACATGTGTGGACATATCACCATTCAAGTCTAGTAGTATGCTATTAACATTATCTAAATCTGCAGTACCAACAGCACCAGACCTTTGAAAATCAGTATCATTTGTAACAAGGCAGTGTTTACTGTTGCAGTTGAATGGGGCTGGGTTTTCATTAAACGAACGCGCATGCACATCTTCCATTGATTTATTGACTTCTTCAGAAGAAGCAATATTTGTGGGCGCCCAGTCACTGTCAGAGTGTAGTATGTTATTACCGTTCTCAGGATCTGCACGAACAGCAGCACCGAGGCTTTGAATATCAGGAAGACTAGAATTTTCATTCATACTATTGTTATCTGCCAAGGGAAACTTATCGGTAATAAAAACATTTAAATGCTTACTATTGCTTTTGTATGGCGCTGGATTTTCATTAAGCAACCGCATTTGTGCTTCCACATGTGATCCTTTAATCTCTGTGTTAGAGTGATCAACTTCTCGGCCTAACCGAGTCAATATTGTATGCTGTAAGAAGCTAGAGGACTTTTCAGCTTCAGAACCTATAAAATCTTTGGTGTTTGAATTGATGTTTGCAGACACTTGAGAAAATTCACTCTGATCAAGCAAGTCACCATGATTTAACACTAAACTCACATCTTCACAGAGCATTTTGTTAACTTTAGAATATGTAATGTTGCTAGTTTGTTGCTCAAAGTTTCCAGGGAGATAACACGGAACATCATAGTGGATAGAAGCATCCCAAGAAGAACCCTCATCCCTATGTTGCAACTTGGAAATTGTACAGTGGTTATTGGTTGACATTTCATTTTCACCAGAAACAAAATCAGATTTTACCATTGGACATACTTGGGATGTAAGGAGAAGATTCTGTACATTATCCTCACGAAAAGGTCTGCCTTCCTGTGAAACATTGTTTAACTCAATGTTGCAAGTTGTTGCAGAAACGGTTCTGCAATCTTCACTCGACCTGTCCAATTCAAAGACTTGAGTACTATGATCCATTGCTTTTGAGGCGATAACCTTATCACATTGTTCTAACACTGGTATTGTCTGAATGAAACCTGACTGATCATCTACTGATAACTGACAGCCTTCAATTTTTGCTATTTTTGGTTCACTTGCTGCAAAACATTTGAATGAAACCTGACAACTATTTACATGAGATTCACTTTCCCTTGTTGACATGATTTCTCCCACCGTAACAACACTTGTAGTCTTAAGTTGTTCCCCTTGTAACTGTTGATTAACTGCCTCTAAATTACTTCCAGTGGTTTCGCTACAATTGACTGAAAGATTCCCATTCAATAAATGTTTTTGAGCATCTCCTCCATTTTTAACATGATCAGCAGCACCACCATGATAGTGAATCGATGGTGGTTCCTGCAATACAGATTGATACCCTTTTAACGAAACATCATGCTGACCAGTTTCTTTCTCCAACTGCACTTGAGTGTGACTCTCTGAAAGAAGCTTCTTTTCGTGTCTAGGGAATACCGCATCCTCCACTCTAGAAGCATTATTATTTCTACGTAGTTCTCCGTGTTCCTCATATGTTACGTTGACATGACCAAGAATGTTTTCAACCTTTTCTTGCTTGCTTATTTTTCCAGAGCCCACAGAATTATATTTCACTTCTACACAAGCCATCTGCTTATTATCCACTTGCATGCTCAGTTCTGACTTCACATCTAAAAGGCTTAACTCCTTAGTGCAATTCTCCCCTTTGACAATTTCAGACATCATAACAGGTGCATGTTGTAGTCTTGCCTCATTGACAGAATTTGTTTCTAAATTCTGTAATTTAAGAGTGTTACTCTGAGCTGGCTTGCAAGGTTTAGAAGTTTTCTGTAATTGGCTATGTGAACTGGGAGCTTTGGCCTGCAAATAAGTAATAAACATGAATTTGAAATCGTCACATGAGCATTATATTACTCATGACAAATCTACCTAAATATAAAAAAAGAACCAAATAAAATCACATACTATAGAAAAGAATCCCAATGAGGGAGATGGCATCCGAAGGCCTGATAATTTTGTTGTTTGAAGCTGTGTCTCTTGCTTTTTCTCACTAACGTCAGAGACGCCTCGTGGGAGACAAGTTTCTGACACCTTATTTGCTTCCGTTCCTGACTGAAGCTTTCTGGGTGGTGGATGTGTTTCAACTGAGTTATTCTGTTCAGACAAACAGTTTCAAGAGACGAATCATGAGACTAGTAGCTAAGTAAAAGGAATTGAAAACTTGATAAATGTTAAAAAATCACAGCCTCTAAAAGTTTAAAGTTCCTACTAAATGTTTCCCAGGTCGCGTGGCTAGTGTAACTGAACCTTTATCAGCATGAACAACTTTTGGGTTACTTGGGGTGATTTTAGGATTTTTTGACAAGGCTCTTACTCCAGCATGCTTCGGAGGATTAGTGGCTGCATAACAGAAACAAAATTAACTCAATATTACCAGTAAATTCATGTCATGTAAAAGTTAGAATTTGATGTTTGGTTACTCAAGAGAAACCTGCATTTGTGAAGTTCATTGAGATCACAACCTCAATCAAAAATAAATTAATTAGATGATCTATTTTCACATTGTATTATGCAACTGTACAATAAAAGTACTAGCAGTTTTTTCATAGGATAACAAGAAGAAACAAACGCGAGTTGCACAGTATACCAGGGTGTGCATTCTGATTTCTCTTAGAGAAACCTGGGGTCAAGATTCCACTCCTAGGGGTTGTTGTCCTTGCAGAAACATCCAATTTAGGACCAGGTGTCCTAGCGACTTTCACTTCTTTACTAGGCGCTTTCACTGTGCTAGGTCTTTTGAGTTTGCAAAGGGGTCAAGGTAAACACTTCCATAATTCGACAAATAAGAAAGAAAAGACAACTCAATTCCATTGCAGAATCACAGTATGTAAGACACTCCACTTAATATCTATCCTAAACAAGAAATGGCAAGGATATGAGGACGAAGCTACTGGCAGCCGCGGAGGACACGCATTGCGTTTAGGTCTGTTGCCAACGGAGTCATTGACAGTAAGTATTTTCCTCTTAGCCTAACAAACAAGTATCCAAAGTAACAAGTGACACACATCAGAAGAGTTCAATTTCTATACACTATCATCTTTCGCACAAAGAGTATAAAGACTGACCAAGGAAACCGGGGCTGTAGAAGCTTTGGCTAATGCCGCAGGCTTTGGAGAAAACCGCTTTGGAGAAAACCGAGATGCAGCACCGACCTTTCTATCTTCAAGAGGAAGAGCATCGGATGAATGCATAAACAAATTTTCTTCAATCTCCTGCAAATTTATCGAACTTCCTACGTACTCTTCTTCGTGGATCACTTCCAAATCCAACCCTGAATTAGAAGAGGCAGTGCCACTAATCATAGAAAGCTCCTCCGGATTCAAAACACCTGAAAAGTAAGATTCAGAACAAATCAACCAATTAAATAATTAATTAATCAATCAAATAATAGAACAATTAGAGTGATAGATTTTCATAGTTAATTAACGGATAATGGAGGGAAGAGAGTGCCTTCTTCAGTAAAGAAAGCTCGATTCCACGCCAAGCTCTTGCGCAAATTGTAACCGCCTCCTTTCTTCTTCCTCTTCATTTGATGAGGCTCCAAGCTGAGCTTCTGCGGTTTGTTCCAATCCGCGTTCTCTTTGTTCGCACTGTCATTCACCGAGGAATTTCGATTTTCAGAATCCGCAGCTCCACTTTCTGCAGATGCGTTGGGTAAATCAGTATTAAATCAACAATTATCCATAAAAAATCATCCAGAAATGGAAAACAAAAAGAGAGGATTCAATAGAAGAAAAAAACTAACCGGTTTGAAGAGGAATCGATCTGAGAGGTATGAGAGGGGAGCAAGAGAAGACCTCGGCGGTGGCCGGTGCAGAATCATCGAAGAGCAACGAATCGTCTTCGTCTAGAAGAGGAATGTTAGAAACAGAATCCATGATAATACGATATTATCACTCCTTTTCTGTTAGTTGTAGTTTTGTGTTTTCACGAATTGGTAATTGGATTTGGAATGAATCGATTACTGTGTCTGCTTCTGCAAATTTGTTCGCAATTTCAAACTACAGCGAGCGGGAGTGTTCCAACGGTAGAGTGGGTAATAACAAATGTAATTGGGTCACATGGGTTTGGTTTGGGCAATTACTTTCTGAAACTCCATATTTACTTCCTGCACTCCCCTTATTTTTAAAACTACCTCTATTTTGCCTCGTGTAGAGTGCTAGAACGAGCTAATCCGGTTATTCACCACGGATTTAATAAAATATAGTCGGTTCTATCGAGATACATTTTGATGACTCATAAATTTTGTAGTTCAATCTTATACTTTGATGTTTCAGAAATTTTGTACTTCAATGGAATTACATTTTGATGATTCAGAAATTTTGTAATTAATTTAATTTATCATTAATGGATTAAATGGATTGTTATTTGTTTTTTTTTAATTTATTTTATATATTTGTGTGCTTCCTTTGTTATTACATCTCTTTTATCGACAAAAATAATAAACATTTCTACAACACGAAATAAATATTTAGGTATTTTCCATTCGGTTTAAGATTAACTCATCTTATGTATTTATGGTTTTGAAATAATTTATGTTTTATTAGATGTAAAATAAGACCGTATGTACAGTGTTGTATCATCTCTTACAAAGCACTTGTATCTCTCATGATTTATTATGTATTAAGTCATAATATCTTTATGCTTAAGTGTATTTAGAACTTAAAAAAAAATCATAAAGTATTGATTTTTTTTCTCTAGTATGTGATAAATATGGATATAAATGATACAACTATGTACTTACAAAATAATATTATTAGTTATGATTTGTTATTTTTTTAATCGTTAACTTACTTTATGTTTGTCCTATAGTGAAAAGAATGTACCTAAATCTCATAAATAAACTACAGGATGGGAAAAAAGGTAAATCATAAAACATATACATATATAATTTTATATATATCTCATATTAATAAGAATTATATATATATATATATATATATATATATATATATATATATTATGCGCATTCTTATCCATTTATATTGGTTACTCTTGCATAATATATATCACAATAGTAACGATTACTAATGTTTGCAATTACTATACAATAATTAGTAGAATTTTCAAAAAGAACATTATAATTTTGAATTTATTTTTCAAACCTAAGGGTAGAAAGAGGAGAATACCAACAATGAAAAACTGCTATAACTTTATATATGTGCATATAAAGGGAGTCAATTGATTAGTTGTATTGATTTAAATTCTTTTCGATCTAAACTTATTATTTATTTGTTGTCTTTCTCATTAATTGTGGTTGTTCTTTTGAAAATTAGTGTGCAGAAATTCAATTTATTTTTGTTTGAAATAATGAATCATTAAACCCTTCTATTCTAATTATTTTCATCACTAAATATTTAACATTTATTTACTTGAAATAATGATTGACAAATAGTAATATTGTTACCCTTTTTGATAATGACCTAAATGTTTAAATCTTGGATGGTTTACCATAATATTGGTCTACAACTAAAATGCAATTTTCTAGAACATAATAATGCATAAAGATGTATTTTACAGTAAAAATATAAACTATTTTTTATTTATTTTTAAATACATGAAATTCTTTGAATTATTTTATATCCATAAAATCCTTTTAAATCTTATAACTTCATATTTAATAATTTTTTAAATTTAAATTACAGAATCTTATTAATAAAAATATTTTTAAAAATCTTCAAACTACCATGATAACTTACAAATTATTTTAAAACATACTTAAAAGGAGAAAAGAGAAAGGTTCTTCGAAATACTCGTGTAATTCTAATTTACAGACGCACCTATTTCAATCTTTTACCTCAAATCGGCAAAAATGATCGAAATGCTAGTTATTTTAGTTTCGGTGTGTCGGACAATTGTTTCTCTCTCCATAATGTAAATGACTAAACTAACTAATAACTATTTCTCATAAATTAATCTAATGAAATCACTCAGGTAATACCAAACCAGAGAGAACTGTGAATAAAAGTGATAAATAACCTATGCTTATATATTTTTTGTGGAAAAAAAAAATAAAGCACGATGAATAAATAAATTAAACCTGTCGGTAGGTGCCCCTAAAAAGGATATTTGGAACATCACTTTATTTTATTGCCACAGATACCAAACCAGATCACAGAGATGGTTCTATAACGTGATTAATCATTAATCATTACAAGAAAAAAATCAGAGTAAATGCCTACATGACTGCATCCTAGGAAGGCCCGCGCTACATTATGTGTGTATGTGTAACCCCAAATAACCAATAGATAAAACTATGATGGATTTCTTTTTACAAAATTAGTCTAACCATTCCTTTCCCTAATCTCTTCCCATTTTTCTACTCTAAGAAAGAAAAAGAAAAATTAGAAAGTAAATATTCTGTTACAGATGCCGTTCATTACTGTTGCTATAAATCTGTCACACCAGCATAGCCATGGGAAAATGAGCAGGATATTGTTGCTGAAGACAAATTATCAAGCAAATCCGGAACTTGTAGAATTGGATCCCACAATTTCTCATTGTGTTCCTTCTTCTACTTTTGTATATATACTTTGCACATATTTTGCCAACAGTGATCCAAGACAGACAAGAATGGATCAATTTTCATCCTCTGTTAAGGAAGCAAAGGAAAAAGGCCTGAACTTATATCCATCACCATGGTAAAATTTGTTCTGAAATTCCACCCAGTGAAGACGCAAGGCGTGAAGAAAAGCACTGAGACTCTCCATCATTAATAGTATAAAAGCAGTTGCAAAGGAAAAGACAGCTAGTCCCAGTAACCGAATGATAAGATTGTCATACCTGTTATAATTGCAGCCAGCGATGATATCAACAATTGAATATTAAAAACTGATACTAAAAGCGATAAATGCCAAAAAGGAAATGCAAACTTATCAGACTTTGCAAATGGCTCGTGCAAAATACATTACATAGAAGGCTCGACTGGTTTAATTAAGATAATTCTGTCAGCCATATGCACATGATCTGTTCAACAATGTTGCTCATTCCATACCATGATCTCAATCTACGAATACTAATTAAAATCTATAGATGTTACTTGCACAATATCAAGAAAATACATCAAAACTAATGCATGCTATTGCCATCATAGATCAAACATAAAACAGCAATTCAAAATAACAAAATCAAGCAATTTTTTGATAAATATAAATGATGCTATTTACATACAAAAAAATAAAATAAAAACAGTACTTCCTCCGTGTTCACACCAAAAAAATCACATCTTCCCGATGTTGTACTTTGAGTCTTCTCTGCTCAAAAATTCAAGTTTGGTTTTGTGGACTATGAAAACCTTCCTTTATTTGCTTTTCATGATAACCATTCAGAAAGCTTTAATTATAAATTACAATTTTTTCTTTAACAGGAGATAGTATGTCATATTAACGAAATAGTGTGAATCAAACTCACCCCCAAGCAAGTAGCAGGACTTTCTCATAAAAAACAGTAGAAAGTTCTGAGTGAGCCAAGCTGCACCGTGGTAAAAAATATCAACCAAGGATTAATATTTTTGATAAAATAAGGACCCAAGACAAATGAGTAAATCATAGCTGACCAAACCTTAATGCCCAAAGTCGTAGATATGAGGCCGTATTTGAAACTGAACCTAGAACAAACTCAATGGAGTGAATCATTTGGTGAACGAAGACTTCTGTGAAATTGAACTCATCGTCATGTTGTCTGGTAGAACCTGGTTCCATCTCAAGATCAACCTCAAAGGAATTAAGCACACCGTAAGTGCGTCCTTGAAATCTCTAGATTATCATAAAGGTATAAGATTAGTAATCTTCATAAATAAACTCCTGGCACTTCTTTAATAAGTAGCTGCTAACAGAAGTATAGGACAGGGGCAACTGTGTAGCTAAATATTGTCTGTATAGCCATTAGAGGTTGTAAGTGATTTGAAAGTTGCATATTTTAGTCTTTATAAAAATTATCTTATGATGGACCTCAGAGAGAATTAACTTGACAAATTTTATCAAAAGGGGAAAATCAAACCAACAAAGATATGTGCAATGTGAAAATATTAACACGTAAACAAAAAAATTGGTGAACAACGTTCTCAATTTCCAAGAAATAAAATCACACACATGGGAGGCAAAAGTGGCACCTCATTATGAAGCTTCTTTAGCATAAAAGGTTTTGGAAAGAGCATCCACGGAACTGCAATTACAGACAAAAGCAACAACACAACCTGCATATCATGAACAGTCACTCAGAATGATGTAAAACAGGAAAAGGAACAATTATTAAGCAATAAAGAAGCAAAGAAATGAATCATACTTGAAGTGGTCTTTGGCCCCAGAACAATTGATTCTCACCAAGATTGTCGAAAGGGCTTAAAAACATGTAAATCATTACATGATAAAGATCTGCCTGAGAGCCAGTGCACCACTTCACAATGATGAGAAGGGAAAGATACCCAAATAAACAATTAAGGAAAATCATCTGTGGCACAAACTGGTACCTAAAAACATCAAGAAGAGTAAATTACAGCATTATTACTCAAAGGAAAGCAAAAACATTAACTGTGGGAAGAAGTTAGAAGAAAAGTGAGCACCTTATATCCAGTGAGCTGCCAAAGAAATGAGCATTGAAATAACTTAATATAATTCCCAAGTTCATGTGCACCACACCAAACAGAATGGACATCTTCATCTTGAGAGAGTTTAGAAAAGGCAATTCTGATCGACTTCCTCGCCAGCTGGGATCCACACCAAATGGATATGGTTCTCGATATTTTACTAAGCCAGTAGTACGTGCATCCCTGGGATGGAAAGTGATAAAACAATACACATCACGTAAAAGCCTTCTTAGAAAACAACTTTGCAATATTTTGCAAGCTCTGACAATATAAAGTTTTGAAGGAGGATGGAGTGACCAAGAGCATAACCAAAGAGGGCAATTGTGGAAGTGATATAAATCAAATTATTCCTAATAATGCGAATTTGAAGGAAACATTTTTAAGTAAAATGAGAATCAATTTAAGAACTTTGTTTTCCAACGTAAGAGTCATAATATCAGTCATGATGTAGATTTGGAGATAATATCTTAGAACTAGGATGCAAGTGCATAAGTTATGAGTAGCAGAAAGATTTGTAAATTAAAAAAAAAAAAAGAATCTTCGTAATCAAGGAGTCATTACCAGGAATTGAATGGTTGATTATATGTTTCAAGTCTTTTTTTTTTTTAAAAAAAAAAAAAAAAAAAAAAAAAACAAAAAAAAAAACAATATGAATA
>Ga0214545_1000460_pt1 | contig 64346 bp, 30 predicted proteins | sample CNSS4metaG_FD_160064 | JGI IMG/M metagenome (GOLD analysis project Ga0214545, IMG submission 160064) | Root nodule microbial communities from cowpea collected in UCLA plant growth center, Los Angeles, California, USA - CNSS4 | ecosystem: Host-associated > Plants > Roots > Nodule | place: USA... | reverse complement strand
TATATAATTTAAGAAAATTGTGATTCATTAAAATCGGAACTACTGGTTGAGTTTTGTCATAAAAGAACATAAAGGAAGATTAGGTTGGTGAGTTAGAGCTAACGGTAGTTGCAACGTCTCTTAAAAATGCACCTTAAAAATATTATATTCCATTGAAAGAATTGAAGAAAAAAGCCAAGTTTTTTATTCCATCACATTTCTTCTCACTTACTCTGTCATTTTTGAATTATCATCGTGCAACCAAAAACAACCAAAAATATTATTATCATACAATAATTGGATTGAATGTATACAATATTGAAGTGGTTGAGAGGGTTAAGAAACACTTCACCTCTTTTGTAGATGATGCCATATACGTAAGTGCATTAGCAACCTTCTTAAGCTATTAAGTTTGCATTTAATATATAATATAAAAAGTACTTTATATTGTATATGACTTTTTAATACTTTTTTTTTTTAAAGAAAGTTAGCAAATTTTTATACACGATCGTTTCTTGTTGAATGTAAATGCAATTTTAATTACTAGATTATAATTTCATAATTTTTATTTAATCTCAATTTTACATAAGTTTTTTAGATGTAACATACTCATTTAGGGTGTCACAAAAATAATTTATTGTGTTAATGATTTTATTACTATTTATTTGTACAATTGCATCTCATTATTAATAAATAGTTCAGTCTGACTATTTAATGATACAACTGTCCCTTCCTTTTTTTTAATGGATGTTATTTGATATTTGTCATGTAAATGATTTTACACTATTATAATTAACGATTTTAAATTGCCATGAAGAAATTACTATTAATTAATTATAACCATAATTAATTGTTACAGTAATTAAAATCGTTATTAATGTAGAGACCTTCATGATGTTAAAAGTAAGACGCAATTAGCTAAATTAGCTAAATTGAATGAATTTAAAAAAAGTAAGGGACAAGGCTCCAAGTCTAATTTAATGAATAAAATGAAAAAGTAATAGGAATAATAAAATTGAAGATTGAATTAAGGTTGTTGATTTTCTGAAATGAGAAATAGTATTAAGAAAAGTATAAGAATTAATTAAGATTGGGAATAAAAATCTTAAAGAAGAAAAGGCAATTTATCAAAAGAATTTACACATTTAGATGGTTGGAATTTTTTTTCTCTTAAGTTTAACCCACAAAATAATAACAACAAAATAGCATTGCAATTGAAAGTGGGTCCATTCGTTGACACCAAAACGGTTAAAAATATTAAAATAAGAACAGAGCCTTAAAAAGTATTCTGTTTTTCTTTTCTCAGCCACACAACCTTTTCAATATGGTTTAAGACTTAAGTTTCGTGAGAAAAAGGTAATAGTTATGTGCATGAATTTCACACCCTTTTGTGCATTAATTAATGATGAATTAAGTATCAACTAATTGCGTATCATATCACGCTGTTAGCGCACTCATAACACATTAAATTTTTATTAAATCAATACTTACTCCTCAACAACTTAAGTAAGCGCGTATTTTAATAAAAAATAAAAAATGAATAATTTTATAAACATTTTAAAGAATAAAAAGAGACCAATCACAATCACTTAATTTTCTAATCTTTATCCTTATTAATGGTTTTCGTCAAGTAAAATAAGAGCTAAATGATTACTTAATACAAACATAAACATTTTCAAAATCTAACTAGAATGAAAAAAAAAATACACTAATGGAATCATTCCTCATTCACAAAGTATCTTGAAAATTCCACATTAAATAAAAATAAACAAAAAAGATTGATATATAAATAAAGGTGTGTTTTCTAAAAACAATTTCATAAATGTTCATTATTTCTATTGTAAGTTTATTTTAATCATTTAGTGTATTAAATTAAGATATAAACTTTAATTTTCTGATACACACAGATAATACTTTTTACCCTATCAATTAATTAAAGTAGTTATTAGTTATTATAAAAGTTAATGATTGTATATCCTAGATAAAAATCCATGATTTATATGAGGTTATGAACTATGATCCTATTATTATAGAATGAGAATGTGCATGATAGGCTATGTAGCTATATATGTTGCAGAGGCTGACACATGGCAGTGATTTTTACATAAAACCTTAAATGGGAAGTGTCCAGAAAAAGAAGGTGAATATTTCCAAGGATGAGATGGAAGTGCAACAGTGGAACTCACGTGCAAGACAGTGTTGTGTAGTTGTAACATGAGATGTCAATGTAGCATAACAAGATTCTCCTGCATCAACCCAATCACCAATGCAACCCAATCTACAAGTAGAAATGAACAGTAAAGTGTAATTTTATTTTTTTGAAAGGTTAAGGTAAGGAAGCACGAGAAGTCCACAAAAGCAACCAGAAGGGACAAGGGAAGCTCGATCCCATGCCATGTGCGGATGGGGCATCATTTCAGTTTGTAAATAGCAAGTGTGTCTCTCAGCACAAAAAACAGGCTTAAAGATGAGATCTTTGGTGTTGGATTTTCACCAATGAAAATATTATTGTGGAGAAAGAAGGAAGAAGCCATGTGGGTGTCTTCCGTATTTTTTACTTCTCTCTTCTGACACTCCCCATCTCAACGCACAATGAGAACACGGAGAGAGACACAGAGTGTTGTGTTTTGCTGAGTCATGGAACATGAACAAAAGCACCAGTGAAGGTAGATAGATCTGAAACATGCGTGAGTGTTGTTGAGTGATGCAGTTTTAGATCTTGTTGGGTTGAACATGATGAGTGGGAGGAATGTGAGAGAGTCTCTTCTGGGATCTCTCAACAGTCACCGTAGAGGGCATAGCTTCAATGGGGTGGCCAACAACAACAACCACGATGACAACCTCGATCTTTTCTCCAACAACCGTCGCTCCCTCTCTCTTGCTTCTTCTGATGAATCTTCTGATGGTGATTGCTTCGCTTGCTTGCTTGCTTGCTCCACCCTTTTCTTAATGTCTCCTCCAACACTTTTGTTTCATGCTTCTTTGTTTCTAATAACAATGATTGGTTAGAGGGAATGACAAGGATGTCTTGTAATGGTTAACAAAAATACGATGATGATGATGATGATAATGCTGTTAAATGATTACAGATGATTGCTATTTGTGAAGGGATTACATGTTTGATGAAAGTTGTGATTGGTTTATTTTTCCAATGAATGCTATGCTCTGTGTCATTTTTTGTGTGTGTTTTTAATGTGATCTCTGTGTTGTTGATTTAGTTTCGGTGAAACTGGGGAGGCTCTCAGTTGGAACAGCAAAACCGGTTCGAAGTGGGATTGATGATCTGCTATCATCTGCAGAAGGAGGGAAGCATGATTATGACTGGTATGTTATTCAAATTTGGCATGATCTCAAGTTAGTGTATTCAATTTGGTGAATAAAACCAAGAAATCATGTTTTCGTGAGAACAGACAGAACAAATTAGGAATGTGGCAGTAAAATTTGTGGTATATTAGGAGTTTTATGTTCTTTGAGATTGATCCTAGATCCGGGATCAATTGCTGAAAATTTTTTCCTCTTCTCAACACATGCTGCTATACTTTGATTGAATTCATAACCAATCCAGTTAAATTCAGATCAGAATGTTTTAGCTGCTGGGTTAGTGTTTATACAAGTTTATTGAATTATTACGTACACATAAACAGAATAAAGTAAATTAAGATTTCTAATGGTTGCCCAATTTGTAACTATCATGACTGTTTTTGTGTTACTAGGCTTCTCACTCCCCCGGGAACCCCTGTTTTTCCATCAGAAGGAGAATCCCAATCAACCCTAGTTCCTCCAAGAAGAAGTTTGACTAGATCAACATCTACCTCTAAGGCCTCAAGGGTATGTATGTGATTTCTGCAAATTCATTTCATCTATGTTACCAATGTCCATGCTAACAGAGTTGTTAGAAAGTAGATTGATGAGATATTAATATATTATCTGTAAACTTCAAGTGAAGGAGAATTATCCTTCACAGTAGAATAATATGAATATTATTTGATTCATGGTGGTGACTGACTCTACCTAATGGACTAAGGCTTTGTGCTTGATTCAACTAGAGGCGATTAAGTTTTAACTTGTTGATCATGTTTTTTTCAGCTTGCAGTCTCACAATCAGAGAACAGCAATCCCTCTAGACCAGCAAGAAGCAGTTCTGTGACACGCTCTTCCATCTCTACTTCACACTCACAATACACCTCCTATTCTTCAAACAGAAACTCCTCTTCAATCCTCAACACAAGTTCAGCCTCAGTTTCATCTTACATAAGACCATCTTCCCCAATAGCTCGTTCTTCATCTTCATCAAGGCCTTCCACTCCCTCCTCTCGCCCCACAGCATCACGGTCCTCAACACCCTCCAAACCACGTCCAGTTTCCACCAACTCCACTGCTGAAAGGCATAGACCATCATCTCAAGGCTCAAGACCTTCCACACCTAGTTCTAGGCCTCACATTCCTGCAAACTTGCATTCTCCATCTGCCTCATCAACTCGGTCACTGTCTCGGGCTTCTACTCCCACGCGTAGGAGCTCAATGCCGTCTTTATCTCCTTCTCCTTCCTCTACACCAGGTTCTTTGTCTTCATCTACCCGTGCTTCACTGAATGGACGCAGTTCAGCACCTGCATCAAGGCCAAGCTCACCAAGCCCGCGAATTAGGCATCCACCACAGCCAATTGTTCCTCCTGATTTCCCCCTTGATACACCACCGAACCTTAGAACAACATTGCCTGATAGGCCTGTCTCTGCAGGCCGGTCGCGTCCCGGTGGTACCTCTTTGAAGGCAAATGGTTCTGAAACTCAAACCTCATCAGTTTCTAATCCAAGGAGACATTCATCTCCTGTTGTTAGCAGGGGGAGAGTGACAGAACCTTTGGCAAAAAGCCGTGGCTATGTCAATGGCCATCATGCTGATGCTCCTGAGCCTAGGAAAGTCTCACATAGTCCTGAGCTTGCTGCAAGGAAATCTGTTAAGGCCTCAACTACTGCCACTGAAAATAATGGATTTGGGAGGACTATCTCAAAGAAATCCCTGGACATGGCTATTAAGCACATGGTTTGTAAACTTTACTCTTTCTCTTCTGCAGGATTAATAATGAAAATTTACTGATTAGATCAAACCCATCATATTCAATAATTTAACGTTTTATTCATGATCATAATAGACATTAGATTGAAGCTTTATACCCTTAAGTACTTTCACTCTGTCTGAAAATCATGGTCCAAATGATACAGCAATCCTTGCATTTCATGCCATGATTCATCATTATTCACCTTGTTGTAATTTATGGATTGGACTCTTCTTTTTGTTGTCATGATAGTTCATTTATCTTTGAGCAAAGTTATGCTATTAGGCAAAAGTTCTCCTCCTCAAGCACTTAGAGAAGAAAATAAGGAGGTAAACTGCATAAGTTAAAATCAAGTTGTGAATCTTAGATTTAGTAGAAATTAAATGAGAAGGGCTATATAAAAGATAGGATAATGAGGGAAATAGAGGTAAGATAATAGGAGAAATGGAAGAAGGTGGCTGATTTGGTTGAAAAGATGTATGAAGAAAAGAGAAGAAAGTAGGGGGTGGTTCCCACCACAAACTTTCCACTAAGAAATGAAAAGAAATGCATGGAAGTTGGCCATGTAGGGCAGCATAATTCATCATGTTGCCTGTGCTGCTAATTAAAATGTAGGAGATTGAAGTGTTTTTCATTTCTCTTATGTTCTTTTTTTTCCAGACCCACCCTTTATATCTTTCATTTGTATCAAACACAGCACAAAAGTAGTACTGGTGGAGAAAGTTATCCACACAAGACCACAATCATAAGCGTTTACTTTGTTGCTGGAGCTTTGTTTGAGTAGATGCATACTTCAGTCAAGTTTGTTATATCAACTGAAACCTGATTTTTCCATGTGTTTTCCATTTAACAGGATATAAGGAACGGGTCAGGAAATATCCGTTCATTATCAAACACCACACTCTTCCCTCAGAGTATTAGGACTTCCACTCCTAGGAGCCAGTCTCATCGAGTATCTAGTGCTCCAGCATCTGTAGACATGAACAATGGATCCAATTTTGATATGGAAAATGGTATGAGTAATAGGAGTATGATGAAAGCTAGAGAGGTAGATGAAAGACAATATTCTGCAAAAGTGAGTGAAGTAGACATCTATGAGAGTTCTCGTTATGATGCACTCTTGTTCAAAGAAGATTTGAAGAACACAAACTGGCTGCATGGTGCTGATGATAAGTGTGATCAAAGCTCCATATTTGATAATGGATTTGAGCACCTGCCAGAACCTTTTGGCCTCTTATAGCATCATATCCAAAGAGGTTGTTCTTCCTAGTGCATTTGTAACATGCTGTTTTATGTTCTAATTTATTATCTCAATTTTTTTAAAGGATGGGATGTTTCAACTTATATAGCTCAAAGGTGGAGAACAAATGAAGATGCATTCATATGTTTTCTGCAATCTGCAGAGGAATCAGTGGATTTAACTTTGATACCAAACTTATACAAACAATGCAGGAAAAAGAATTGCATGAAAGATGTTCAATTTTCTTTGGGAAAATTAGAGTTTTCAGAAATGAGGAATGCTGTCTGCATACCATGCATGTGTTAGTGAAAAGGCAAATCTAGTACTCTGAGTACATGGAGATGGAATGTGATGTTTTTATGCAAACACTATGGCTGAGTGTTATTTTCCCCTTGGCAATGAACAAAACAGTTGAGTTGCACTTATACATTTTAGTGCTTTTTTCTTTAACAAAAAAGTACATTAATTAAAAATTTTGGAACTACAATAATTATCTAAATATTTTTTACACTATAGTAAAATAAATATAATCAAAATAGTCAGTATTGCAAGCAACATGGATGAAAGAAAAATGCCTACACTCAATAAGTTAACCAAACAGGTTGAACCCTTTCTTTGCTTGAGTTGCAGTCCTTGTTATTCTCATCTCTCTTTTTCTCTTTTCAATCTCAAGTTTCTTTAAGGAAAAACCTTATTCTACCACTTTTTTTCACACTCCTCTTCCCTTCCTTTCACTAGACACTTTTTTGTAAATAATAAATATCATGGACCTTGAGTTTCTTGGCAGGCTGAAAGGGGCCAAAAGGTGGATATCAAAGAACAATTTGTCCATTTTGATCATTTCTTTCTACACTACAATAATCTTGTCTGCATCCTTTTAAATCTTAAATTTCAGATTTATCTTTATCTTGTGTTTGGACGAGGGATTTTAATAATTTTAAGAAATTGAATATCTAATAATTGAATTACTTGCAATAGATTCTCTTTATTTCTTAAATAACTAGTTTGGATGAAGTAATTGAAATATTTTAAATTTCAATTATTTTTGTTTTGGTAAAACAATTTAATTTTTATTTGACAGATAACTTAACTTTACCTTTCGGTCTAATTTAACTTGACCTTCGACTTGAATTGACTCGACTCAACCTTCGGTTTGGATTGGATCGGTTCGAATTTTGGCCCGGAACTGTCCAACTCGACTTTCGAAAAGGGATGGCGTTGGTCAACCTTTGGCCTAATTCGACTCGGCTCGACCTTCGGTTCAGGTTAGTTTGGGCCAGCCTGGCTCGACCTTCGACCTGACCTAGGTTGGCCCGAGACAACTAGGCTTAACCTTCAGCTCGGGTTGGCCTTGCTCAACTTTCTGCCAACCTTGCTCGACCTCCTGATCGATCCGGTTTGACCTTCAGCTCAGACCGAACTGCATTAACCTTCAATGGGTCGACCTGTCTCGACCTTTAGCCCCTCCAGGCCCGACTCGACCTGGCTTGACCTTTGACACAGATCGACCTAGCTCGACCTTCGGCCTAGTTCAACCTTCAACCTGGGTCGACCTTCGCGTTTTAGGTACTTAATATGATACGATTTCATTGACGTTACTATTGTACCACACGTTTTAGGTACTTAATATGAGTAATAAATAACATCCCTTTCAGTTAAATTAAGGGTTTAATTAGTCGGATGGTACCCACTTTCGATATATCAGTTTGGTACCCACTTTTAAAAATGTGTCAATTGCGTCCCAAATTTGAAAAAGTGACATAATTAGGTCCCTTTTAAAAAATATATTAACGTTGTTAACCGCATGCCACGTGTCAATATATGATTTTCTTAATTATTTTTATTTTTTAGAATTCTTTTTTATAGTTTTTTAAAAAAAATTATTTTTATTTTGAATTTTTTAGTTGTCACATGTTAGGTCCCTAGTGTGACACGTGGCACTGTCAATGCCACGTATTACCATGTGTCCATGTCATTACCAAATGTTATTATCTTGATTTCAATTTAGTCCCCATATATGTCTATTTGTTTCAATTTAATCCCCACATATGCCCTTTTGATTCAATTCAATCTCAATTTTTTTTTTCAAAATAGAGAAATATTGTTTCTCTTAAAACGAAATTTATTATTCATATAAAAGTTATATTGATATTTATATTAAAAAAATGACTTAAAAAATTAAGTATTGATATTTATATTAAAATTTAGTGGTAAAAGCCATGAATAACAAAACATAGGTTAACAATTAAAAAAATGTAATATGTTAAATTAAAAATATGAGCATTATTGCAAATGTTATACCATATATATTTTTTAGAATGACGTTATAACATATTACATTTTTTTAGTTGTTAATCCATGTTTTGTTATTCATTAATTTTACCACCAAATTTTAATATAAATATCAATAATTAATTTTGTAAGTTATTTTTAATAACAAATATCAATATAACATTTGTATAAATAATAAATTTATTCTTAAGGAAGAGAAATATTTCTCTATTTTGAAAAAAAAAATTGGGACTAAATTGAAACAAATAGACATATGTGGGGATTAAATTGAAACAAATATACATATGTGACGACTAAATTGATATCAAGACAATGGTACTTGGTAGTGACATTGACACGTGACAGCACCTTGCCACGTGGTATTGACAGTGCCACATGTCACCAGGGTCCTAACACGTGTAACAAAAAGAGTAAAAATAAAATTCAAAAAGAATAAAAAAATAAAAAAATGAAAAACACCATAGACTGACACGTGACACACCGTTAACTACATTAATAATTTTTTTTCTGAAAGGGACCTAATTGAGACACTTTTTCAAAAGTTGGGACACAATTGACATCTTTTTAAAAATGGTACCAAATTGACACATCTAAACGAAAGTGGGTACTATACAACTAAAAAAACCTAAATTAACAATAAATTGGAAAAGTTGGATAATTTTAGATTAAACAAGATGAAAAAGCTTAAGTTGCCCTTGGTTATCAAGAACAAGTAAATAAACTGGGGTAAATTAGATTGTGTAACTATAACTGAGGTAAGGGTCAATTCTTTGGAAAATGGGAAATGGAAGGAAATCCATTCCTTTTCATCGAGATCTACAAGTTAAAATAGTATCATAAGTTCCATTCAATAGTTCAAATATTAATTTAAACTCTATAAAAATAGTCTTTGATCCTGTGTATTGAGTTTCTGCAACAAAAATAACAACGAATAATACTTTTTAGATATCGTGGTTATCCTGTGTTCATAATTGGAAAAAGGATTGAGTAGTGGTTGTTAGTATTATGGTGCTTAATTTAATCCCACATTGCTTAGTATTGTGAGATGTGGTTCTCTATTTTGCTATATAAGCAACCCTATGTAAAGCTTGAGATATACACGAAAATAAAATACTTCCTAGTGTAGTTGTGAATGTAAGCGTATACATTGTATGCTAAACCACATTAAATTCTTTTGTTGTTTATCTTTCTCTCATTTATTCTTTCTTTTATTGTCTTGTTCCTAACAATTGTTATCAATAGCCACTTTTTCTTAGTATGCTCTGTGGTTGCAGCATTGTTTGATCTTCCACGTTAGAAAGAATTTTGTTTCTTTTTATTCTTAGGAATCTCAGTCTAGAGAAGTAGTGGGAGCTTTCTTTAAAAGCTGCAGAAACAATGACATTGAAAGAAGGAAAGGTGAGGATTGAGAAGTTTGATGGTAGTGACTTCGGGTTCCGGATTTTGGAAGATGCAGATAGAGGACTACCTATATTAGAAGAAGTTGTATCTACCTTTAACATGACATAAGCCAAAAGACATGGAGCAGTCAACATGGTAGTTGTTAGATCGATAAACACTCGGTGTGATTCAATTGACATTAGCAAAAAATGTTGCATTTAACACATGAACGAGAAAACAATCGTAGATTTGATGTAGGCGTTGTCAAATTTGTATGAGAAGCCATTTGTACCCTATAAACTGTATTTGATTCTTAGGCTAGTAAACCTTAAAATAGGTGAAGATAACTCGGTTACTAATCATATTAGTGAATTTAATACAATTATTGCGCAATTGACATTAGTGCAGATAATATTTGATGATGAGGTGAAAACATTAATTTTATTATCATCTCTTCCAGAAAGTTGGAGTGCAACTATTACTGCAGTTAGTAATTTTACAAGTAATTGCAAGTTGAAGCTTGATAACATCCGCGACTTGATCTTAAGCAAAGATGTTCGCAAGAAAAGTTTAGGGGAATCTTCCAGTTCTAATTATAATTCAACATTAAGTACTGAAACTAGAGGAAGAAGTAGCCAAAAATGTCATAATCAATGCCGAGGCAGATCAATGTCTAGAGGAAGATCACAAACAAAAGTCCGGAATGATATCACTTGTTGGAATTGTCAAAAAAAGGGTCACTTTACAAGTTAATGTAAGGCTCCAAGGAAGCACAATAACAAAAGAAGCAAGATGATGATGATCAATTAACAAATGCAACAATTGATGAAATTGAAGATGAACTATTATGTAGTTTAGATAGTTCTATTGACTAATGGATTATGGAATCAGGTCCCGTCATTTCATACTACACCTTCCTTAGAATTATTATCTAACTATGTTTCGGGAAAGTTTGAGAATATCTACCTTGCAAATGAAAAATCTCTTGATATTATAGGAAGAGGTGATATTAATATCAAAACCTCTAATGGAAGCATGTGGACTTTGAATAATGTCAGACATATTTCTGCCTTAAAGAGAAACTTAATATCTATAAGGCAATTGGATGATGAGGGACATCACACCAGTTTTGGAGATGGACATTGGAAGGTAATTAAAGGTAATCTTCTTGTTGCTCGTGGAAAGGAGCAATAATCTCTTTAAATGATTGTAGATGAGGATATGATATCAGTTGTGGAAGTTGACAACAGTTCCTCCTTGTGGCATCGAAGACTTGGGCATATGAGTGAGAAAGGAATGAAGCTCATGATCTCAAAATGTAAAATACCTAACTTGAAGCATGTTGATATTGGACCTTGTGAACATGTATCTTTGGAAAGCAGAAAAAGGTTAGCTTCTCCAAAATAAGTAAGACGTCTAAAGTTGAAAGACTACAACTAGTACATTCAAATGTTTGGGGTCCAGCTCCAGTGAAATCCCTTGGAGGTTCACAGTATTATGTAACCTTCATTGATGACTCCACAAGAAAGGTATGGGTCTATTTTCTTAGAAATAAATCTGATGTTTTTTCTGTGTTTAAAAGGTGAAAAAAGGAGGTTGAGACTCAAACAAGTTCAAAGGTTAAATGTTTGAAGTTTGATAATGGTGGAGAATAAGACAATAGTCAATCAAGGAGTTTTGTTCAGAAAATGGGATCAGAATGATCAAGACAGTTCCAAGAACACCAGAGCAAAATAGTGTGGCAGAAAGAATGAACAAAACCTTAAATTAGAGAGCAAGATGTATGAGAATCCAGTCAGGACTACCCAAGGTATTTTGGGCAGACACAATAAGCACAACAACCTATCTCATAAAGAGAGGACCATCAGTTCCTTTAGACTATTAGTTACCTGAAGAAGTATGGTTTGGAAATGAGGTAAATCTTTCACATCTGAAAGTTTTTTGTTGTGCTTCGTAAATTTTGTTAGACTCTAATAGTAGAGATAAATTGGATCCTATGGCAAAGTGATGTTATTTTATTGGTTATGGATTTGAAATGTATGGCAATAGGTTTTGGGATGACCAAAACAAGAAAATTATTAGATGTAGAAATGTTACTTTTAATGAAAATATGTCCTATAAAGACAAAACCGCAAAATCTGCAAATGAAAATAAACAGTCAAAGCAAGTTTCATTAGAAGAAATTTCAAAAAGTGGTGTGGTCAATAGAAGGCAAAATTTAAAAGTAGAGCCTGAGTCAGAACCTAAACAAATAGCAGAGTCAATAAATCATGAAGTCTTGATTAGAAGATCTAGTAGAACAATTGTAGCACCACAAATGTATTTTCCTTAATTAAATTACTTGTTGTTGATGTCGGTGAGCTAGAGCATTTTGTTAAGTCTATGCAGGGAGATGAATCTATTAATTGGGAGCTAGCAATGGAAGATGAAATGAAGTCTCTTCAGAAAAATAAAACATGGTGTTTAACCAAGCTACTAGAAGGAAAGAAGGTTTTGCAAAATATATGGATCTATAGGTTAAAAGAAGAACCCAATGGCAACAAAAGATATAAGGCTAGATTCGTAATGAAAGGGTTCCAACAGAAACAAGGAATTGACTTCACATATACTTTCTCAGAGTTATCTTGAGTATAGCAACTTTAGAAAATATTCATCTAGAGCAGTGTTAGATATCAAAACTGCATTCCTACATGGGGATCTTGAGGAAGAAATCTTTATGACACAACCAAAAGGTTTTGAAGTACAAGACAAAGAGAATCTTGTATGCAAGCTTCATAAAAATTTGTATGGTTTAAAACAAGCACAAAGACAATAGTACAAGAAGTTTAATGAGTTTATGAGAAACTCAAGATTTCACAGATGTAGAGATCATTGTTGTTACGTGAATAAATATGTTGACAACTATACCATTCTTGCCTTGTATGTTGACGACATGTTGATTGTTGGTGCTAATATGACATAAATTGACAAGTTGAAGAAACAAATTGGCCCAACAAGGTAAATTCTTCTGAGAATCTCTAGGAATAGATCTGAAGGTATTCTAAATTTATCTCAAGAAAAATATATAGAAAAATTGCTTAACAAATTTAATTTTGGAAATGCTAAAACCGAGAATACACTTTTGGGAACTCACTTAAGTTTTCAAAAAGACAATCTTCTTAGACAAAGGAAGAAGAAAGTCACATGTCTAAAGTGCCATATGCATCTGCAGTAGGGAGCTTGATGTATGCTATGGTTTGCACAGATCCTGACATAACACATGCAATGGGAGTTGTGAGTAAGTTTCTATCAAATTCTGGAAAGGAGCATTGGGAAGACATGAAATGGATATTGAGATATTTGAAGGGCACTTCAAAGATGCATTTGTCTTTTAGAAGAAGTAATTTCACTTTAGAGGGGTTTTCTTATGCAAACTTGAGGGGTGATTTGGATGGTAGAAAGAGCACAACATGTTACATTTTTATATTGGGTGGTACAACTATCAGTTGAAATTCTAAACTTGAAGGAAGAGTCTCCCTCTCAACCACTCAAACTGAGTATGTAGCTATCTTAGAAGAAGCGAATAAGATGATATGGTTGAAGAACCTTCTAAAAGGTTTAGGACAAGAGCAAGATGACTCTCTCCATTGTTCAGTGACAGACAAAGTGCTATTTGTCTTGCTAAAAATCTAATTCTTCATTCTAGATGCAAGCACATTGAATTGAAATATCATTTTATCATAAACTTAATAAATGATGGAGACTTGTTTTTGTTAAAGATTCCAAGTGCAGAGAATCCAGCTCATATGTTGACCAAGACTGTTACAACAAATAAGTTGAGGCTTTGCATTGTCTCAACTGGCCTTCAAGAAAATTGATGATGAAGGCACTACACTAGGTGGTGGTAATGTAAATCAAACTCCATGTGGGAGAATTGTTAGTATTATGGTACTTGATTTAGTCCATATTGCTTATAGTATTGTGATATGTGGTTTTCTAGTTTTCTATATAAAAAACCCTATGTAAAGCTTGAGATACACACAAATAAAATACTTCTTAGTATAATCATAGACTTAAATAATAACATTGTACGCTAAACCACATTAAATTCTTGTGTTATTTATTTTTTGTCTCCATTATTCTTTCTTTGTTTTGTTCCTAACGGTGATTAAACACATTATATTTATACATTACAGAAATAATTTATTCAGCAAAAAATATGGTGTTTGACTCGTCCAACTTATCATATCAAGACAAAAAAAAACAAGAGGAGAATGATTGCAAGCATTTCACAAGGTTACATGCACAAAAACTAAAATTTTTAATTCATAACTTCAACAGTACGGTGAATCATATTTAGATTAAATTATTGTATTGGTCCCCTGGTAATTAAATTGGTTTAGAGTATGTATATATACTATATTATTACCATATGTATTACCACTATACTTTGCAGATTTGGCGTAATGAGAAAGAAGGCTTGAAGTTGAAGCTGAGACTTGAACGTTGCCATATTATGAAGAGAAAAACTAAAAGTAAAATCTAAAGTTATATGTATGTTGCCATATGATAGTTATAGTATGCTGCTATAATGCTTTGAATATGCTTCTCTTTCTCTATGTATTTCTGGTTTTGTGTGTGTGGATTCTGGCGTGTTCCTGAAGCTATGCCGTTAAAGCTTGTCTTTGCTTCCTCTTGGCCGTTAGTACCACCGTTTACCAAGACCACATTGCTTTAAAATTTTCATTTTTATATAACTTAAAAAGAATTTTTCTAAAAAATAAAGTAAAATCAAATACCAATTTTACATTTGACCTTTAGTTGAAAAAACGAGTACGGAAAATCTTAAATCTGCATCCGAACGTTGCCAACTCTCTATGCACACTCCGTGACAAGGTTTTAACGCAATTGAAGATTGAAGCAGAAGATTGAAGGAGAAGGAAACGTTAGTTACAGGTATTTTTCAACACTTTTGGGTTTTGTCGTTGACGATGGTTTCATTGTTTTGGTTCTTGTTTAGGGTTTATGCGTTGACGCTCAAAGGGTTGATGAGCGAAAACGGAGATGACAAAAAAGAGTGACCAGCGGAAGATTGGGTTCAGCGGCGGCGATCGTTGGGTAACGTCGGCGGAAGATTGACGTGTGCGCCGTTTGGCTCATAGCTAATTCGGTATTCATTTCCTGATTCATTAATTATTTTTTCCTTTAACATTTTAGATTGAGCTCCTGAACCCCTTAGAACTGAGAAACTGGCAGGTGAAACTAAATGTTCAAATATAATTATCTATGATTAATTATATCTTCCCCCAGAGTCATTAAATAAGATATTCTATTTTGTTTTATGTTTGTTCTCTCATTTTAGGCTGAATTTCAAAATGTAATCGAGTCAATGTCTGCATTTGGAAAAGGCTACATGCCTCTCTACATCCATATCTTGAAATCTGCAAAAGGGTGAAAGCGAGGCATCAGATCTTAATTCCTCCAACGTAACTCAAATCTAGAATGTTGCCCTGTTGTGTTTTATTGATTTCAATTGTGTTATCTAAACTGTTCCCTGATATAATTATTGCATTCTAGAATTTTCTCTCCACTTGCCTGAACTGTGATAACCTTGCAATAGATGCAAGCTGTGAGCCTGTGACAATAGGGAAGAGTTCAATATTTCAACATAAAAATATGTCTTTGGCTTTTGATGTTTTTTCCCACAGGTATGGGAATTTGATGAGGTTCATAAAAAATGATTTCAGGTTGCAGAATTGGCAGTGCCTGAAGACAAGGGTGGTCAGGTTTATGTTGTTGCTGTAGCAAAAGATGGCTAAGAACACTATCAAAACAGTTTCGTAAGGTATGGTTGAGTACTGTCACGAAGGATTTATCAAGGTTGTGCAAGAGAGTAACAGAAGAGAGGTAGTGTATCTGTGTTTTTGAAGCAAACTTAACCTACTCAATCACACATTCCTAAAGGTACGGATAAATATTACGTGAAAAGAGGAGGTTCTACTGGTACGAGGAATTTTGTTGTTCTACTAGGTTTTGACTATGGTTGTCTACCACCATTGTCTTTGGGTTGTCAAAAGAAATGTGAAAGAACCTGCTCTGTTATATATTTAAATGCATATGTTAGCAACTGGTATGATTCTTTTGTTAGTTCTTTCCGTTTCCCTGCTCTAAAAACATATCAGAAAATGTTTAATTTGTATTGGAGAACCAAACTTAGTCAAAATTATAGGTGAACTAATATAAAACTAAAGTATTCACTCTCTTGTTATATCTCTTGTGTACTATTTCTTTTAGCCATCATATAAAACGTTTTAAGAAAATTGTTGTGAATATGTTTATTAAACATCTATAAAATCTCCTTCAACTGTCTAATTGGGTGTTTTCTAAAGGGTTAAATATGTTTTTTCTCTCTTAACTTTCAGTGAATTTTAAAATTAGACCATTTTGAAATTTTAGACCAGTTTAGTCCTTCATATTTCGAAATACGTGAATTTAGTCCTTTTAATCAAATGTTGGTAGGTTTATTTGATGTTTCGTATGCATTTCATGATTGTATTTGAGTTGTTTATACTATTTGACACATTTTTGCTTTAATGGTAAGTCAAATACTATTATGAAACGCGCTTGAAATGTCAAATAAACTTAATAAAATTTGATTAAAAATGACTAAATCCATGCATTTTGAAAGGATGAAGGACTAAATTAGTCCAAAATTTCAAAAATGATTAATTCCAAGATTCACTAAAAATTAAGAGATCAAAAATATATTTAATTCTTTTCTAAAAACTAATATTTAAACTCTATATTGACCAAAAGAATAAGGGACAGCTTGTAATGCTTCAAAGCTTATAAAGTTTCAAATGACATTTCTAAAGGGGCATGTTTGGTTTAGAAAAAAAAAAAAAAGAGACTAATTTCAAGATCTTTATCAGATGGCAAAGTAACCTCTAAACTTATGGTGTTCATATATCCCCATGTTTGAGCTCTACTAATTATGAGCACATTGGACATTTTAAGGAAATTTAATAAATTTTAATGTTTTAAAATTATAAACTAATATTTTAAATATATTCAGCACTTCGAATGTTATTTATTAAAAATTTTAATTATTTATAAATTAGTTCACAATTCTCTCTTTTTAAGTTAATGCAACTTATATTTCATTCACTTCTTCAAAAAAAATAAAATTACAAAATTTTCTTTTATCTCTAGAATATCTTTTTAAACATCATTTTAGCATATTTTCTTTTTATTATACTTTGAAACTACTTTTACACGTATTCTATACTTTTAACAATAACGACTATATCTATTTTTCAGTTTAAATTTCTATGAACTTCAGACCTCATTTGTTCTTCAATCTTCGCTGAGTTGAACTATCTATTAAATATTTCAAACCACTATCTCAATTTTTAATAATATACCGATAGAATAATTAACAAAAAAATAATAAAAAAATAATACCTTTTCAAAATAATTACAAATCTCTATTTTAAATATCAATACATCTCCTATCTAGGAAATGTTCACAAGATAACTTTTAACTCTTGATTAAATCATATTGTATATTTTCATAATATAAATTTATTTTCGAAGTCTTATAACATACCTTACTCTTATTGTACTGGGAAAACATTTTGATCCTGAAAGTACAAGGCAATGAATGTAACATTAGCCCTTGAAAAAACTAGATAAACTTTTAGTTATTTTCTTCAACTGTCTGAGATTAAATAATACCATTTATATGTTGTGTTTGGAAACTTGTTTAATTTTTTCATAGTTTGAATCCTTCATGGTTAAATTCGGTTTTACTTTGATTGTATATCAATGGAAATTAAATTCATATGTGTTCGTATTTTATTACATTGATAGAAGTCGATTGAAGAGAATATTGGTTTTTAATGTTTAAATTAGTTTTGCACATAATATTACAAAATTTAAGTTCTTAATCTATTCATTCGAAGAGAATTTACCTATGATGCGTATATACGATACGTGTATCGGAGACGACACATATCCGATATGTTGATATGTTTAATTTTAAAATAATAGGATACGATACGTGATATATGAATAATGAAAAATATACAATAATTCTTACAAACATAATAAATATATGATTGTTAATGTGTGAATCCAAATTTTCTAATTAGAAACAAATTATTTTAATAGTCAAAACCTTGTAGTTAATGTTAGTGACCAATTTAAAAATCAATTCATCATTGAAACTATTTTAATTATCAATTCAGAAACCGATTATAATTTTTTTGAACTATTTTAGTTGTCAATTTGGTCACTATATAGTGACTAATTATTTTTTATCGTTAAAATTGGTCACTATTTAAAGATTTTATTATAGTGTACTACTACTTTATAAATTAAATACTTCATTGATAAGTATCGTTAAAGTATCCTAAAATATCGGACACGATACGTGTCGGATACAGATACATGACCCAAGTTGAAGTATCGGTGCATCATAGGAATTTACCTATAACTATACCCAACTTAAAATTGCGTACACAGTTGTTAAAAATTTATTTTTTTTAAAAATAAAAAAAAAAAAAAAAAAACAAAGCAAACGTCCAAATGAGAAGATAGTTGTAAGAAACATCTTACCTGAAAATTGTATGTAGTTCGTAACAAAATAAAGATTTAGAATTTTTTTTTTTTCATACATAAGGATAACTAAAAACGAAAATATATATCATAAAATTGAAAAGTAAAATGGTAGTATAATAACATGTGTAATTTATTGAAGCAAGCCTTATTCAAAATAAATGACTGTTCATATACATTATAATATTACTGGATGAAGTCTGAGTAGGTACGAGCCATGCATCATCTTCTTCTTTTTTCCGTTTCAGCCATTGAAGTATCTGAATGACATGCTCTAGTATCGAAGATAACCTTCTGTAATTCTTTAAAAAGAAGAGAGATTTTATTTATTTAATTCTAACTTATAATAATAATAACTTGTTATTTTTCTCTCATCAACTGATACTGATAGTGGTGTGCTAACTATTGCTCTAAAACACCTATTATTTTTCTTTATTTAACATCATATATCATATTAATTACTTAACATATATATCTCTTTCTCTGATCCAAAATCCTTGTTGAAGTTAATATCTCCTTCCACCACAACCTCGCTCTCTTTGGCAGTTGACATAAGCTGCTGCAACAGGTGTGAGGTTATTGTTTTCAGCAAAGTTTCTGGAATTGAAATTATGACGCAGTTGTGGGCTGATCACAGTGTCTCTGCCCAATTGCTGGAACAACACAAACACAAGTCGATGAATCCCTGCAGAAGGTTGTGGACTCTCATAAACCACAACCTCCCTACCTGCATAATATTGCATAAGGGTAACTGTTACATGTGATTACAAGAACCTGCCATATCAGTTTTGTTTAATATTCATTTTCTTGGTAAACTTTTTAAAACGAGTCCAGATTCTCTACTGTATTTTGTGTGTTGTTTTCTGCTGAACATTAAAAATACACTGTGTTGGTATTTTAAATATCGTTTTGATATATTTTAAAACGTCAAAATTAATGATAATCGGTGTATTATGAAAACACAGTAGAGGAACAACATAAACATATCCGACAGAGAATCCAAATTCTTTTAAAACTTTGGGTTTTTTCGCTTTGCCTCAAATTAATCTAATTAATTAGAAATTAAACTTATTAAAATAAGATCAAAGAAAAAAAATTAACAGATTATATTTTTAAAAAGTTTTGAAGATATCTCTAGCAACAGGCTTTCATCCAGACGGAATTAAATTATTATAAACTAAAGTTCATGAATGGAACTGGGTTTAAAATGAATAACTTTAACTAACAACCCTAGCTAGCTTCATCATCAATTGATGAATGAAATTCAAATTGATAACTAGATCCCATTTTACTTACCAAAGCTTGCATTTGTGGTTGCTGGAATATCTGTCACCATCCTGCCATTGTTAAACAGAAAAAAAAAAATTTACAATAAGTCACAATCTTTTCTTTATAACATCAGTTGAGCATACTCTACTGATACATAAACTTTATTATTATTTTTTTTTCTTTCACTTGTTGGGTAGAAATTGGATAAAAAAGCAAAAGAACTAACCAGTGCAGGTATTCCCTCAAGACTGGGTTACTAGGGCTAGGTGCATCTGCATCTACGAGAACCTGAGAAAAGATGGAGGTAGGTGTTAATAAGATAATTAATTAAGAGTTTGTAGGGTTTAATTAGGTAGTTAATTAGCAGAACTGACCAGAGTGTAGAAGATCCTTAGGTCTTGACCACCTACAGTAACTCTAGGGCGGTTAACAAGATGAGAGGGCCTGAGTTCATAGCCATTGCTAATCGCTCTGTTGTTGATGGAAACTGTGAGAGAAACTGAGCTTGTAAAAGGGTTCAGAACATCCCCTATCACACCCCCAATAGCAAGAGGATCCTCTCGAGCCATGATTTACAAATATATGCTTCTTTTTGCTGTTCTGCTTAATATATAATGCATACATGATCATATCGCTATATATATTTTCCTCCTTAGCATCTGCTTTTGTTTCTGTCCCATCAATAGAATCTTCATCTTTTCATCACTTGTCCCCGCTCTGGATTCTCTCGTACGATGATGTTTCCTCTCATAAACTCAACAGGTGCTCTTCCAACTTTTATTTGTCTACTAACTAGCATTATAACGCTAATTTGATGACTTTCTTAATTTTAGTAATGTCTTGTTAATATAATTTTGTCATGCTCGTTTTTTAGTCGAAGAATTTGAAATTCATATTTTTCATCAGTCGAGTTCATTAGGGCAATGAAGCGTTTTGACATTAATTCTTTTCGATTTCGTATTTTATTTTCATATACGAAATATATCCAAACAAAGTAAAAAAGAGGGTAAAAAAAGGAGGGGAGGGTTGGCTTCGGTTTGGAACCAAAGCCTATACTTACCGAATAGGTTTCGATTGTCTTCAAAACCAAAACCTAATACAATTAAGAAAAGATTTAAAATTAAAGGAATAGGGTTCGTGGTTTTAACCAAGCCTTATTCTCTTTTAATTTAAAAAATAATACAAATTTAATTAAATCTAAAGAGGATAATATATTTTGATTTTGGTAGAAACAAAAGCTTATTCCACAATATGCTTCGGTTCCTTAGACAACCAAAACCTATGATTTGCAGTTGTTTAAAATAATTTAAAATTATTTAAAATGTGAATTGCATAGAAAACCACTAGAAACAACTAGACATAAACCAGATACAACAATATGTAGATAAAACTTTTGAATTAAAGCAATTTAAATAATGTATAAAATATATGCTACACATAATTATTACACATCATTGTACATTGTTACTATATATTTAGAACAGGCTTTCTTTACATATTGCATTGAACTCTCGTTCATTGATGAGGAATGTCGAATTTTGCACAAAGGATAATAATTTCAATTTGTACATAAAAAGACAAAATTGCAAAGTATTTCAATCAATTAAAAATTATTATAGTTTGTCAATCACTTATAATACGAGAACGAATAATGGTTGTTATCTATTGCATAACATAATAACCAAACTCATATGAGTCAGTTTGTTTATGACACTACAAGATATCAACACAATTATAAATAATTGAGGAAGAAAAGGAATCAAGCAATTATAATTGAACCAAAATAGCAAACCTGGAGGGACAAACATGGTAGCTTTTTAGTTATAGCAGTTGATTTGCCTAATATCATGTCCAACAAATGCATTATGAAAAGGGGAATTATTTAGGATTCACTTATATAAGAAAGAAAATTCCTCAGATTGAGGTTCTTGGGGGGAGACTTGTGGAACGAGCAAAAGCATTCATCAATGTTATCCTTGAGGGAAACTACAACCAATGACTCCTGATTTGAAAATATAATCATTGGTACACCCTAAAAGGGTGGATTATAAGTGCAATACAACAAACTACACTTACTCATGTATATATAAGGGATTAAATATATTTGTTTCCCTTGCTGAAAACAAGTAGTGATGTATGTTTGGGTGCCAACCATCTTATTGTATGTATGAATGAGTTGGGGTTCCATAAACCCATACACATAACTCAACCCCGCATTCTTACTGACTCCAAACATATACCAAACACAAAACATTTATTTACAATAAGTAACTAGATATAATAATTAAATATAAAGAATGGTTAAGGAGACTTACATCATCCAAAAACTAACTAATTGTAAAATTCAATTTTTTGTCCCTCATCGCAAGTTCTAACACATCGGTCTTGTGCAAGTACAATGGGATCTCACAGTTCTCCCAAATACATCAGAATCCCAAGGAACCATCATTGACTCCTTGCATATGATGTTAGTAACTATACGTAATGACCAATAAGATCATCCACGGGTAGAGAATGCTTCTTTGTGGATTTAGGACTTTCCTTTCGATGCAACTATGGTTACATGGAAAACAATTTAAGTCAATCTGAACTTAAAAAAAAAGGAAACCTAAAAATATAGTAGAAAGTTCGTACCAGGGGGTCAGAAATAGAAACAACCAAATATTTAGGCAAGGTGAGGAAAGATTAAAGTGCTTATGTCGTAGTATATACCTCATATGTTGGTATAGGAACTAAAGCATGTGTTATGATAACTTCCTCCTCGTGACCTTAACAATATTGGATGATAGCTGCATAACATGCAAAAATGTGGCTCCTTCAAATACCTTTCCATGGGCCACCAGTGTCCTCCTTTGACCATCCTTAACATAGAGCTAACATTTGCTTGTGGTATCAATGTCATCCCATGATAGGGTGGAACTGAACAAGTCCTTTTTCTACTTCTACCTGTCAGAGCCATTGTTAATGTTATTTTATTAAAGAACTATTATTCAATTCATAACTTAGCATAAAATGATTGTTAATATTACCTCGGAGGCACAAAAGCTTCTAGTGTAGGAAATACTTACGGACGAAGCCCATAATTGTCAAACTACTGTTGGAATTATCTCATAAGCCTCTTAGTGTCTTACTTAGTAACTTCCTATGTGATTTGCTCTTTGACCCTTTGAGTGGTTAGCTTCATCATCCTTTCCATACTCCCACTTGGTGTGCTAGAATAGTGGTGGTAAGAGCCTCCAAAATATTGGTTAATGTTGACTCTTGATCCTGCAGCACACACACGTTCAGGGTGCTCAACTCATCCAATTGTAGCTGCAAGTATGTCATGACGACCATCATCTGTGAAAGTACCTTGGGAGCTTTGCCCAACCAAGTTGTTGAGATTTCTAATTTATATAAAATCATAATATTATTTAAAGAAAAGTTATATCTTACAATTCTTTCCAATATTTCTCGTGCGATGTCAAATGTGTAGGAACTCATTGATCCTATATGAGCTAGCTTCCAATTTTCATGACGAGATGGTGGTGAAAGGCAGAATAACATTATTCTCATAGGATGGAGGCCTTGATTTCTCCTTTGCTTCATGATCTTTTCTTCAAGTTTTCTATACCCATCACGAGAGAATATATGTGGGTTTTGATTTTGAGCGTTAATCCCTTGGGCTTTTGTCAAACACCCAGTAACGTATAAAATCTATTTTTTGAATTAATTCAACTTACACATAATTATTAATTAGGAAAGAAATGATTTAAAGTAAACTAACCTATCATCCTTGAGATAAACAAATCTCATCAAACTAACGCTATATTTTCTTCGTCAATTACCTTGTATTTGGCATAAGGATTTTCATCATTTTTAAGTCCAAACACAGTATTTAGACATCAATTTTGTCTTAAACTGACCAAGTTTGAGGCCGGTCGAAGAAAGACAATTATTGTTTTAGCATTGCTACATTTGAAATATCAAACATTATCTATAATAAAAAAAGGTGCACATTACTTTTATTTAGGAAAAATCAATATAATCAAACTATAACAATAATAACATTAATTAAGTTACCAATAAATATTGTCAAATCATGTTTCAATCAACCTTAAATACATGATCCTAGGATGGAGTAATGTCACGTGCCAATACTCCTAAGTAGCTATTGAACACATCCGCATATGGATTTGAAGCCACATCAGTGTTAAAGCCAATATCCATAGGTATCTTCTCACCACTAGCTCGTCTAATTAAGAGTTGTCTTAATTTGGTGGCTCCTTTGGTAAGTCTCCTAGAAGATCCTTCATCCCCTGGTGAATTTTGATTATCAGTCATATATCTGTGAAAAGAAAAAAGCGAAAAAAATTAATAACAAACATAGAAAATAACATATTATTTAACAAAATGCTTAAATTTATATAGCAATATGAAATTCATGCACAATTTATGCATTGGTCAAATGTATATTCCCTCGATTTGATCTTCTTGAATTTCATGTGCATTGTCAATTAAAGGGTCTTCATCAAAATTCATCATTGTTTTAAATTGATGGATGTCAGTAATATGAAGATTACCCAAATTCTCTTCATTAACATCAATTTTTTTTTTTGTCATGAAAGACAACAGACCAATGTTCAAACGCAAGATATTTTACATATAAAATCTGAAATGCTTGTTGTGCCATAATAAAGGGTTTGTCTCAATATCCCACCTTCCGGAAATCAACTAGAATCATACCTGATTAATCCATTCTAATGTCACTCTTATTGTTAACTCACTTACATTTGAACACTAGAAATATAGTATAATCAACCTCCCAAATCTCTTTTATTATGCCATACTACGTCATTGATCCAAATATGAGATTTTGATGTTTGGATGTGGAAAATTGTAGTGACTTACTATCAAGACTGACTACACTATTTTGTATTGTATTTTTATCATCCAAAGACTTTGTATAGAATGTGCAATTGTTAATTTCATAACTTGTACAACATAGTACATCAAGCCTCAATCCATTTGCTAGCCACATCAAAGTCTCAAAAGATTTTGAATCGTAAAACACCTTAGCTTTAAACCAAGGCATGAATGTTCTGTTATGCTCCATCAACAATCATTTCTCTTATTGTCTTAAGTTAGTATCCTTCACAATGACTTCGTGTTCAGATAATTAAGGGATCACTTCATTTATATTGTTCAGTATGTATACATGTGCTTGCAACACTTCTTTGCGAGATTTGGTTACCACTTTATATCTCAGGTGCATTTACTTATAGAACAATAGTTCAACCATGATTTGGGTCAAACTCCTATGAAATTTTCTTTGCTCATGTACTCTGAACAAAACTCAATACTTTCTTCAACAATATACCTTTTAATCATTGAAGCTTCTGAATGATATTGATTTTTCAAGTAGTCTTTCAAAATTTTCATATAATGTTCAATAGGATACATCCAGCTTAGGTATACTAGTCCACCAAACTTGATTTCTCTTACCAAATGATCAAGTAAATGACCGTGATATTAAAAAAGGATGGAGGAAAAAACATCTCCAACTTACACAAGATGATAACAATCTTGCCTTGAAATTCATCGAACTTAACATGATCAATGACTTTACTACAAATCGAAGAGAAAAACGAACACATATGAGTTATAGTTTGTCTAACATTTTTGGGTAAAATTCCATGAATAGACACTAACAACAATTGTTGCATTAACATGTGCCAGTCGTAAGACTTCAAGCCAACAAGCTTAAGTCTTGCATCAACACTAAGCTCTTAATATTTGAAGAGTATCCTTGTGGTACATTAACACTCTTTAGACATTAGCAAAAACATATATTCTCTTGTCTGGACATAGTGTAACATGCGGGGGGCAAAAATGTATGCTTACCACCCTCCCTTGGCACTTTCTTTTGTTTTTTCCTTAATGTTAAGAAGTGTACCAATTAAGCTATCACACATTCTTCTCTACATGCATTACATCTATGCAATGTCTAAAATCTAACTTCAACCAATATGGTAGATTAGAGAAGATTGATTTTTCTTCCAAGGGCTTGTTATAGATGACTTATTTGACGTTTTCCCAAAGACATGATGTAACTTATTAACCTTTTCATAAATTTAAAGGTCAGTCAATGAAATAGGTGCATCGTCACTCTCTTGATATCCATTAAATGTTTTTTAACCTTCAATAAGGTTGATTAGATTATAAAAATCTACAATGGTGCAAATATATTGTCTTCCTTCCGTGTTTTAATTGATGAGTTGCAATATTTTCTTCACATATAGGACATGCTTTATGACTCTTAACATTGAACCCTGACAAATTATTGTAAACTGGGAAGTCATTGATGGTGCAAAATAATAGCATGCATCATGAAAGTTTCAGAAGTAAAAATATCAAATATTTCAACTCCTCAACCCACAACTACTTCAAGACTTCAACTAGTGGAATATAAACATCTATATCATTTCCAAACTATCTTGAACCAGATATCATCATAAACAAGATCATGTACTTTCTCTTCATGAATAGTTCAGGAGATAAGTTATAAATGAAAAATATAATGGGTCAAAAATTGTGGTTGGTACTTAAATTACCAAATGGATTCAGTCCATTGGTAGCTAAATCAAACCGAAGATTTATAAATCAAGTCAAAAACTATGGTTGGTACTAAATTATCAAATAGTACAGACAACTCAAATGCTAACATGAAACATGTTTGACACCGATGCCGAAGCTTATACTCATCAGGTCAAAGTATAGACTTCAATTCTAACCGAAGCCTATAGTTGTATAAATATTTTCAAAAATGTCATTGCGTTTTTATAGATTTCATTTTCTGTTTTAACCGAAACTTATTAGACGAAGTTAAATAATCTTTTTGCACGAGTGGTTCAAATAAAATTTGGATTATTTTAACTTTGAAACAAATATGTCTTCAAGTTAATGTGTTGAAAAAATAAAAACATCTCTTTTTTAGAGAATGAAAACATTCCAATTTTGTGGGAGATTACATTAACAACACTCCATCTCAAGATATTCCAGTTCTAAATTGTAAAAAAGAATATCATTTTGGACCTGACTCATATATTAAGGTATAGAAAATTCTAGCCATATATTTTTTATTTTAATTAAAAATTATTGTGGTCTTCATTGGATTGTTCGAAAAGTATTGCTTTATTCAGAAAACAAAAACTGCTTCTGTGTGGTCATTTTACAACGAGCAATCAAATGTTGATATTTCCATTTGATAATCTTTTATACTCACCTATCACATTTATGCTAAATAGAACAAAGTCTTATTCAGCTCGAATGTGTTAGGGATATGACTTTTCACAACTTGGGTACGAAGTATCAATCAAGAAATGATGCAAGCAAAAAAATAGAAGATATACAATAAAGAGTAGAGAGAAGGAGAAGAAAGATGTGGCTAATAGTTCCTGAAAGAAATAATTAAAACCAAACAGAGAAAAATGTTCCTCTTAAAACATTGACTCCAATATTCCACAGAAAAGAAAGAATTTATGAACTTTTTCATTTTTCTTCCTCCTATAGAATACCTTTTCAAATGTGAATTGAGCTGCAAATCGCCATTGGATGGAATCTCATTCTCCTCTTTATGCTTAAGCAAACATTCTAATCCTTAAATGTAAGCTGTATTTGGTGGTATATACATTAATATCCTTCAAAATGTGGCCCATACGATTGATATTGAATATCTGAAGTTAATGAACCATTATGTAAAGTGGAAGAAAAGGTGGGAATTTCCTGAAAATGAATATTTATAATATGCCCACTCATATATAATGCCCTAGCTTTATTATATACTAGAAGATATGTGCGATTTTATGTGAAGGGAAACTCATGTAGCTTAAACGCTCAAGACGATCAGTTTGTTGCTATTCTCTTATTACATGTCGCAATTTTGATCGTGATGGGTATATATATTTATATCATGGTCCAAATGATACAGCATTCCTTGCATTTCGTGCCATGATTCATCATTATTCACCTTGTTGTAATTTATGAATTGGACTCTTTCTTTTTGTAGTTTTTGTCACGATAGTTCATTTATCTTTGAGCAAAGTTATGCTATTAGGCAAAGGTTCTCCTCCTTAATAGCACCTAGAGAAGAAAATAAGGAGGTAAACTGCATAAGTTAAAATCAAGTTGTGAATCTTAGATTTAGTAGAAATTAAATGAGAAGGGCTATATAAAAGATAGGATAATGAGGGAAATAGAGGTAAGATAATAGGAGAAATGGAAGAAGGTGGCTGATTTGGTTGAAAAGATGTATGAAGAAAAGAGAAGAAAGTAGGGGGTGGTTCCCACCACAAACTTTCCACTAAGAAATGAAAAGAAATGCATGGAAGTTGGCCATGTAGGGCAGCATAATTCATCATGTTGCCTGTGCTGCTAATTAAAATGTAGGAGATTGAAGTGTTTTTCATTTCTCTTATGTTCTTTTTTTTCCAGACCCACCCTTTATATCTTTCATTTGTATCAAACACAGCACAAAAGTAGTACTGGTGGAGAAAGTTATCCACACAAGACCACAATCATAAGCGTTTACTTTGTTGCTGGAGCTTTGTTTGAGTAGATGCATACTTCAGTCAAGTTTGTTATATCAACTGAAACCTGATTTTTCCATGTGTTTTCCATTTAACAGGATATAAGGAACGGGTCAGGAAATATCCGTTCATTATCAAACACCACACTCTTCCCTCAGAGTATTAGGACTTCCACTCCTAGGAGCCAGTCTCATCGAGTATCTAGTGCTCCAGCATCTGTAGACATGAACAATGGATCCAATTTTGATATGGAAAATGGTATGAGTAATAGGAGTATGATGAAAGCTAGAGAGGTAGATGAAAGACAATATTCTGCAAAAGTGAGTGAAGTAGACATCTATGAGAGTTCTCGTTATGATGCACTCTTGTTCAAAGAAGATTTGAAGAACACAAACTGGCTGCATGGTGCTGATGATAAGTGTGATCAAATCTCCATATTTGATAACGAATTTGAGCACCTGCCAGAACCTTTTGGCCTCTTATAGCATCATGTCTAAAGAGGTTGTTCTTCCTAGTGCATTTGTAACATGCTGTTTTATGTTCTAATTTATTATCTCAATTTTTTTAAAGAATGGGATGTTTCAAATTATATAGCTCAAAGGTGGAGAACAAGTGAAGATGCATTCATATGTTTTCTGCAATCTGCAGAGGAATCAGTGGATTTAACTTTGATATCAAACTTATACAAACAATGCAGGAAAAAGAATTGCATGAAAGATGTTCAATTTTCTTTGGGAAAATTAGAGTTTTCAGAAATGAGGAATGCTGTCTGCATACCATGCATGTGTTAGTGAAAAGACAAATCTAGTACTGTGAGTACATAGAGATGGAATGTGATGTTTTCATGCAAACACTATAGAGATGAACAAAGTAGTTGAGTTGCACTTCTACATTTTAGTGCCTTTTTATTAACAAAAAAGTACATTAATAAATTTTTTGGAACTACAATAAGTATCTAAATAGTTTTTACAATATAGTAAAATAAATATTATCAAAATAGTCATTATTACTAGCAACATGGATGAAAACCGCTATTCTACCACTTTTTTTCACACTCCTTCCCTTCCTCTCACTAGACACTATTTTGTGAATAAAAAATTAGAGAGTAAAAGAGGAAAAAGGAGGATGAGAATCTCATGGACCATGAGTTTCTTAGCAGGCTGAAAGAGGCCCAAAGGTGGATATCAGAGAACAATTTGTCCATTTTGATAATTTCTTTCTACACCACAATAATCTTGTCTGCATCCCTTTTAAATTCCAGATTTATCAGATTTACCTTTATGTAATGAAAGAGAACACCTTCCAGAAATTTCAGATAAGGTAACTTGAGAATGAAACATTCTCCATAACAGAAAAGGATAATGATAATTCTTCATTCCAAACCTTGTGTCAAATGAAAGAGATTCTTAATTTATCAACCTATGCACCTTTCTCATCCAATATAAATCACATTTATCAGATTTTCTTAATGTACCAGTTTGATTCTACTGATGAAGTTAGACTGAAAAAATTGTTCTGCCACAAACTTTTTTCGAGTTCATTGAATCAGATATAAATTTCACCCACGATTTTTTTTCCATTATAAACAAACTCCTCCGCATTACCCTTCCACTTGTACTTCATCCTCAAAGAACAACATATGAGGACACTCATACAGATGAAGTTTTAATGTTACTTCAAATACTAAATTTCAGTGTAGTAAATTATTATTCCTTTATCTGTATATTCAATAAAATTTTATCTCAATATTGAACAGCAATTTCGATGCTTCTTTTGAGTTCACTTTTAGATGAATTCAAACTTACAATAACGTAAGGGTAAATAAACCTTTTTTTCTAACGGACACAAAGGGAGATTGGACCCACAAAAATTTGAAACACAAGGTTTGCAGGCTCACTCACCATACTTTAGTTGTGGTCCTTTGGTCCTCCACATTCCACACATCATTTTCACTTCAAGAATGCAATGCCACACACCATTTCAACACCAATGATTCTGTTTCTGCATGAGTGCCCCTTGTCACAAACACAATGCCATATTACCATTTCCATTCCCATGCACAACCCCTTCCAACCCTTCAGTTAATGCAAAGTTGGAATCCAAAGAGAAAGATTTCTATTCAGAGTCAAAACAGAAAGAATAAATTAAGTCTTTAGATATCAGCAAATTGTTACTCTGAATGATAAAAGATTCAGTTTTCTTACACAAGTTCTCCAGTTTGAGTATTGTGAATGAAAAACTATAATTGAAAGAGAAAATCCTACAAAAGGGTACTCAGTGAATTTCTTCCACAGAAATCAATCATGTGTTGTATGTTTAACCCTTTTTAACGATTTTGTAAAATCCACCGAAACTTTCTTAATCCTCTCAAAAACACTATATTCACATCCCCAATATAATTTACATGCATGTATGTAGCAATGTAGCATCACTATTCAAATTAAACCACTTTAACAGTTTTACCTTGTTTGAATAGAAAAAACGGTGTGAATAGTATTCCTAAATTGTTGTGTACCGTTTGGTGTGTATCTAAAGCTCTTTTCTTAACTGTTTGCTCCATATATTTCACGATCAAGATGAAGTGAATCATTGACGCTACTATTGTACCACGCGTTTTTTAGGTACTTAATATGAGTAATAGATAATATCCCTTTCAGTTAAATTAAACAATGAATTGGAAAAGTTAAATAATTTTAGATTAAACAAGATGAAAAAGCTTAAACTTATCATGCTTAGTTGCCCTTGGTGATCAAGAACAAGTAAATAAACTGAGGTAAATTAAATTGTGTAACTGTAACTGAGGTAAGGGTCAATTCTTTGGAAAATGGGAAATGAAAGGAAATCCATTCCTTTTCATCGAGATCTACAAGTTAAAATAGTATCATAAGTTCCATTCAATAGTTCAAATATTAATTTATTCTCTGTAAAAAGAGTCTTTGATCCTATTCATAATACCTTCCAAATAAATAGTTGAACAGTAGAAAATTTTACCCTTAAGTCTGTTTTTTTTTTTTTTACAAACATGGTTTATTGAGTTTCTGCCGCAGAAATAACAGCGAATAAGACTTTTTTAGATACCATGGTTATCCTGTGTTCATAGTTGGAAAAAGGGTTGAGTAGTGATTAAACACATTGTATTTGTACATTACAGAAATAATTTATTTAGCAAGAAATCTGGTGTTTGACTCATACGAAACTTGTCCAACGTATAATATCAAGACAAAAAGCGAGAGGAGAATCATCACGAGTATTTCACAAAGTTACATGCACAAAAACTAAAATTTTTAATTCATAACTTCAACGGTACGGTGAATCAGATTTAGATTAAATTATTGTATTGGTCCCCGAGTAATTAAATTGGTTTAGGGTGAGTATATATACTATATTATTACCATGTGTATTACCACTATACTTTGCAGATTTGGCTTAATCTGGAAGAAGGCTTGAAGTTGAAGCTGAGACTTGAACGTTGCCATATCATAAAGTGGAAAACTAAAAGTAAAATCTAAACACAGTACTGTAGCATTGTATGATAGTTATAGTATGCTGCTATAATGCTTTGAATATGCTTCTCTTTCTCTATGTATTTCTGGTTTTGTGTGTTTGTGTGTGGATTCTGGCGTGTTCCTGAAGCTATGCCGTTAAAGCTTGTCTTTGCTTCCTCTTGGCCGTTAGTACCACCATTTACCAAGATCACATTGCTTTAACAAAGACTTTTTCTTTCTCAAAACCACATTTATACATTTTTTCAGCATTTAATACTCTGCTCAACACTCCCTACTGTGGATTCCTCTTCCAGCTTGCTTTCCCTTTCTCCTGGTGTCAAGGTTTTCTCTTCATTTTACTTTTTATTGAGTTCATGTTCTTTCAGCATCGCATTGTTGTTGTTTGTGTGCTCAAAGTGAGTAGAATGTTGATCAAGCAAAGCGAAAGGGCATGAAAACTCTAAGGGTACAACTGGTTTGATTTTATGGTGAATCCAAGGAGAATATTCTTTTAGTGAATAAAGTGCTTCTGAAATTGATTTTAGCCAATTTTGTGGACTTCTGTTATTATATGTAACGATGTTCTTGTCTTGAAAAAATGAGAAATTTTTTTGTGCAGCTTAACTAAGAACTCATTGCACTGCATGTATGTTACAGTTGCCCCTTTTGATCAGTGTGTAATACTTTGAAATCTCAATTGTTAGGGAAACAAGTTGACTACTGAAACCAGGTTACCAGTTCCATTTCAGTCTCTGATCTCAGGCACCTCCATTCAACAAGTAAATTTGATGATGCTACAGTCCTACTTTTCAACAATTCCAATTTTCCTCCTCCTACTTGTGTTTCCTCAAACTAAAGCTGATCTACACTCAGAAAAGCGAGCTCTTCTTGATTTTTCTTCTGCACTTCATCATGGCCCAAGAGTGAATTGGAACTCTAGTACCTCAATCTGCACTTCATGGGTGGGAGTTACATGTAGTCATGATGGGTCCCATGTGCTTTCTGTGAGGCTTCCCGGTGTGGGACTTCGAGGTTCTATCCCACCAAACACACTTGGTAAGCTTAATGGCCTCATTAGTCTCAGCCTTAGGTCCAACACCTTGAAGGGGAACCTTCCAAGTGACCTACTTTCCCTTCCTTCTTTGCGCTTTGTATATCTCCAACACAACAACTTATCAGGTCCTATTCCTGATTCACTGCCACCACGGCTTATCTTTCTTGATCTGTCCTATAACTCTTTCACAGGACAAATTCCAGACTCAATCCAAAACTTGACACATCTAATAGGACTCAACCTCCAAAACAACTCTCTCACAGGATCCATTCCTGATGTTAACCTTCCTAGCCTTAAGAATTTGGATTTGAGCTTCAACTACTTGAATGGTTCTATTCCTTCATGTTTTCAGAAGTTTCCTGGCTCCTCATTTAGAGGGAATATGATGCTATGTGGAGCACCTTTGAAACAATGTTCTTCGGTTTCAACTTCTACCACATTGTCTCCATCGTCAGTCTCTCAAAGACCAAGTGATCCATCAACCAGGAAAATTGGCAAGGGAGCAAAAATAGCAATTATTTTGGGGGTTGTCACATTGCTGTTTCTTCCAGGTCTTATAGTAGTGTTTTGCTGTTTCAAGAAAAAAGTTGGTGAACAAAATGTTGCTCCTACAGAGAAAGGTCAGAAGCTTAAGGAGGACTTTGGTAGTGGTGTGCAAGAGCCTGAGAGAAACAAGCTTGTATTCTTTGAAGGTTGTTCTTATAATTTTGATCTGGAGGACTTGTTAAGAGCTTCAGCTGAAGTGCTTGGGAAGGGAAGTTGCGGAACGACATATAAAGCCATCTTGGAGGATGGAACAACAGTGGTTGTGAAGAGGTTAAAAGAGGTGGCTATGGGGAAAAAAGAATTTGAACAGCAAATGGAGATTGTTCAAAGACTTGATCATCACCCAAATGTGATTCCCCTCCGTGCTTACTACTATTCTAAAGATGAAAAACTAATGGTTTACGACTACTCCACAGCCGGAAGTTTTTCCAAGTTACTGCATGGTAATTACTCTTACTTTGAACTTTTCCCTGATTACAAAAGGTTCTAGGTTGATCTTTCTCATAACTTTTTCATAATATTATGAAACATGGTGACAGGAACCAGGGAAACTGGACGAGCTCCACTAGATTGGGATTCAAGATTGAAGATTGTGGTTGGAGCTGCAAGGGGTGTTTGTCATATTCACTCAGCTAATGGAAGGAAACTTGTCCATGGCAACATAAAATCATCTAATGTGATTCTCACAATAGATCTTCAAGGCTGTATATCAGATTTTGGCCTAACTCCCCTGACAAATTTCTGTGCCTCCTCTAGAAGTCCAGGCTATGGAGCACCTGAAGTTATTGAAACAAGAAAGTCCACTCAAAAATCTGATGTGTACAGCTTTGGTGTTCTCCTTCTTGAGATGCTGACTGGCAAAACACCAGTTCAGTATTCAGGGCATGATGAAGAGATTGATCTTCCAAAGTGGGTCCAATCTGTTGTTAGAGAGGAATGGACTGCTGAAGTGTTTGATCTTGAGTTAATGAGGTATCCAAACATTGAAGATGAACTTGTGCAGATGCTGCAACTGGCAATGGCATGTGTAGCAGTGATGCCTGACTCAAGACCCTCCATGGTGGAAGTTGTTAGAACAATAGAAGAAATTAGAGCTTGCATTTATTAAAACCAGCCATCAGTGTGTGAGGACAGGTTCAAAGGATCCTATGATTTCACTCTATACAACTAAATGGATGCCCATGGCAGCAAACTGCAAGATCAATATACATCCATTGCCAACATGCATAGTCAAAATTCGTTTGAGGCCTTAGCATCAAAAGAAAAATACTTGTATTTTTAAGCATCTTGCCACCTTTTTATCTTTTCATGATTGTTTTTTCTTGGTGTTTAAAACCACACTGAAATAACAGGTCAAAATTCGGTCAATATAAAAACATATCGATTTATTTAGCTTCTGGTGCCTTGCAAGTTTTCCCAATGTGATGTACTCAATAAGTAAATATGTATAAATTTCCTTTTTGGGAAAAAAAAATTACAGAATCGCACCATGCTAGTAATCCAGGAGAATAGTTAGTAACTCGTGAAATCAATTTAGAAATGGGCTATTTTGCAATTTATCCAAAAATAATCATCACAAGGCTCGGGGCAATACATCACTCGCCAAAATGAAAGAATTTATCACGAACATGGGAAGCTGGTCACCAACTATTGCATTCATATTCATGATGCCATCTTTTAAAGGTATCATTTCCAACTGTGAAGGCAATATGAAGAACACACATTTTAAAATTAAACGATATACTTTTCCCCGGTAAAATATTTCCTAGTATCCAAAGAATTGACGTACAAACATTAAAATGGCCCAATTTAGGCCAAACTATATTGGTATTCTGCCTAATGTAAGTAAGGTTATTGTATGTTGAAAGACATGCCAAGAAGGGGGCAATCAAGAATCCAGTATAAGAAGTCAACGAGCGGTGTTTGAAGATGTTTGCTCAACCAAGTCAGCACCACTGACGTACTTAGCAACAAATGATATCAAGCGAAATGGAGCTCCAATAAGGGGAGCATCTGTGATTGGTACATCATTTTCCACATTACTGTCATCATCATGGGAATCTGAATCTTGTACTTCGTTATCATCCAACGGAATTTGCACAATCTCTCCGGTATCATCAGATACCAAAGACGAGTTCGACATTACCCTGACAACACGCTTGGCATCAATTGATTTACCACTATCCTTCACTGATGTATCTTCTTCAGACGAGTTAAACTCTGGAGCTGATCCAGATGCAGTCTCAGTAGATTCAGGTACAGGAATGTTAAGACCAACAGGTTTAGTGAATTCATTGATCCCACCAGGCTCCGTAACTCCAGAATGTTCAACTTTCGCACTTCGTTGTTCCAGCTGAACACATAACTCGGTCACCTGAGGATAAAAATGGATTAAGCATGCATAACGCTATCTATACAAACTATAACCTGACTGATCTAAATCTACGAAAACTAAATTATCAAATCATTTACTAGGTCATTACTCATCAATCTGTGATAACCAAAAAAGTCACAGAACCTGGCATATTACCTTCTCAACAAGTTCCGCATTTTCTGACATCAATTTCTCCACCAACGTAAAGGTGGCATCAATTTGAGACTTCAAGTCCTCATTTTCCGAAGCAAGATTCTACCCACCATAAAGTGAAAAATTATAATAGGCAACATAAGAAGGCAAGCACTGGCACTGAAGAATCTTCTTTCTTATTACTACTTCACACATTTGACAGCCTCATTTATGGAAATTAAGATATGACAACATAAAATGCAATATCAACAGCCATGGACTGCTACAATGCGGCATCACATTATAAGATCATTGTCTAGAGCCAAATAAATACCAATTATCCTTTCCTTCTTTCAAAAGTAAATATCAACAAAACTAATTTTCCTAAGAATGAATATGTATTGTGGATTTTAACCATGTAGGGTAACAAAGGAAAACCTGTTGAGATGTGTCCCGTGAATGGGAAGAAGAGTTGTTGTTCTCAAGATTCTGGACTATTGACTGAAGACTTGACACTTTTTCCCTCAATTGCTGGTTTTCTAGCAAAAGATTACTGCTAGACTCCTCCAACTCTGCCACCTGCCCAACTTTGATTTTAATTTCCATATCAGAATTAACAGAGGTTTGTTATGAAATGGACATAACCAGATAACATGTGAGTTAGGATCCAATTGCAAGGTATGAAACTTGAGTGCCACATTAAAAGCATGGGATTGTAGTGTGGTGTTTATAAGGCTTTGGGTTCTCCAAGTATAATAGTTAGCTTTTGTAGTTTAGTTCTCTAAAGGTTCTATCAATTCGTATCAAAACTTTCAACCTGTCCATCAGGTAAAAACGGGAGGCACAGCTGGTGAGACCAGCCATGCTTTCCCATAACACGAGTAACCAGACTTCCAAGCATGGTCAGATGTTAGAATCTAATTGCAACATATGGAACTCCAGTCCCACACCGGAAGTATGTCAGGAATTCTAGTCAAGTGGTTTGTAAGCCCTTGGACTCTCTAACTACAATGTCAAGCTTTTTGAGGTGTGGTTCTCTGAAGTTCTTATCAATGAGAAGAGGGTTATTCATCAAATCAATGTTTAAAACTAATGGCAGTAAAAGGGAAGAATACTTAAATTAATGGAACAGCGTGTGTATCAGAAGGTAATCTCAAACATTGCCAAAAGAACATAAGCCTAAATGGAGGCATCTTAAAAGAATTAGATAATGGATCAGAATTCAGTCCAGAAAAAAAGCCAGAAACATGTAAAGAAAAAAAAAAAGAGTGAAAACAGCAAAAAATTCGATGGTCAGAATGTCTAAGCAAGAAAAGTTAAGGAAATAATTATACAGGTAATTTTATCAACACAGACTTGTTCTTTAGCAAATAAAACTACTCCAACCAATTTTTTGTATAAGCTTCAATAGCATTCACTATAAACCATTAAGAGGATACAAACTTGCAAAATAACATTCCATGGCATGGTTCATGAAATAAATTGCCATATATTATAGCAATAGCCAGATTGAAAAGACAGAACTTTCAGAAAACAGGTTACTCTTCAATGGCATTCACTATTAACCAGCAATAGGATACAAACTTGCAAGATAACATTACTTGGCATAGTACATGAAAAAAATTGTCATATATTACTGCAATTTGCAATAGCTAGGTTGACGAGACACTGAACTTCCAAAAGACATGTCACTCTTATAGCCTTAAAGATGTCAGGAAAACAACATGCACTTGACTGATGAGTGAGACAAATATTGCTGTCCAAGTAAACATTAAAGAACTTGATAAAGTTTATTTTCTTAATTTCACATATACAGCTAAACACTTGGATAGATTGCAACAAGTGTTTTCGATGAATCATAAGGCTCACTTTAAATGGTTGCAAAGTACTATAAATTATTCCAAAACTGAACTCTACAAGACAATGTTTCACACGAATTACAAGTTCATAACTCCTAAAAGATAATGACAAGGAAATTACAGATAATGATATAAAAAACTAATAATCTATAAAACTTTCCTAGGTTTTCGAGAAAAATATAGTTGTATAAACATGAGTTACATACCTGCGCTTTTAGCATGGCAATGTCTCCATTCAAGTTTGTAGTTTCTTCAGTTGAGTTCTGTAAATAAAAAACATGATATTCCTCTGATAAGGGACAGATTTAGAACTAAAAATCTTATCATGACTAAAAATTGTAGCTTGCAATCGGATGGATAAGCTCATGATATTCTAAGAGGCTCATGTGATGGACGAGTTCATGAGGCAGTGCAGTGGTGTGCATTAGAGCCACAAAGGGTATCAAATGGGGGGAAAGGCTAGCCTGGTGGAGTCTAGAATGGGATGCAGAGATACCTGAACTCCTCAACACCCTTTTATACGTTGTTTTCTCTTTTGTTTTGCTCCCAAGGTATACAGTTCTTTTCCAGCCAAGGGTCGCCTCTTATACTACCACTAAACTCCTCTTGATCATCTCATATTTGAAAACAACCATTTATGTCTTTAAGGTTCAATCAATCAATATTTGTTATTTTCCAATCAAATCTCTAATTATCATCAACAAAAAGGTGTCTTAAACCTATACAATTAAACTAGACACTATAAGAGAGTATTGGACACCAAAATGAATTAGAGGGGATTTCATTTTAATAATGGACTAGAAATTTCTTTTAATTTATTTTTTAAAGAACTTCTATATTATTATGTGCTATGTTTGTTTATTTTTGGTGTCAAAAATAGAAACTAACAATAGTTAATATACTATGTGAAATTTAAGGTCACTAATTAAGGGGAAATAATATATAAAAGAACAGAGTCATTAGACAAGTTAAAGTTATTACCGCCTTCTCAGCAAAAGAACTGAACTCATTCTCCAGCACATATATCTTTTGTTCTAGACTCTCCTGTGGAACAATGCATATTGGATTTAAATACCAATAAAAGATATCAAACTATAACACAGCACGAGAGAAGAGAGGGGAAGGGGAATTAGCAAATGCTAAAAACAGTGAATGTCATAATAACAAATTCAGTGAAGCAAATCTTACTCCTTTCAAGCTCAAAACTGCCTTTTCATTCAGCAACTGATTTATTTTATCTTCCAACGTAGCCTGCATATGATGTACTTTTAAATATTAAATATCTTGGTAAATCATTTGCTCCTATATATTTTAAAAGGGAAAAACGTATTAGGTACCCCTTGTTGAAGTAAGGAATTATTTTCACTCTGCAACTGTGCTACTCTTATTTCCAGTCCAACCTGCAAATAATCAAGTTAAATATAAGCATACAGATAATACCTAAGATCCATTCATACATTCATCCAATTGTTCAACTAAAATTCAGTTATGTATTTTTTTTTATTAAAACTAAAATGTTTACCCAGTCAAAAGACAGTGTTAATAGCTAATCCACAACATGAGATAGTTAAGTTTGTCAATTAAGCAAGCAACATATATGTAAAAAAAAATGAAATAATAGACAAGTTATTACCTCTTTCTCTCTAGAAGAACTCAAATCATTCTCTAGAAGATTTATTTTTTGCTCTAAACTCCCCTGTTGAATGATGTACATACTTAGAATGTCAGCCCAACTTTTATTAACATAAATCACTAAATAAGGAATGGTTAAATATGTAATCAACAAAAGATGATGAAGAAATTCTTATACATTCCAGGTTCAAAATTACCTTTTCATCCAGCAACTGTTTAGTTTTTTCCACCAATTCAACCTACATATGATATCAAATTAAACACATGCGTTAAATTTATCAAAATCAATGATCCTTAATCTTTTAAAAGGGAAAAAATAATCACTCACCTCTTTTTGAACTAAGGAATTATTCTCAATTTGCAATTGTCCAATTCTAATTTCCAGACTAGTCTGCAGATAATTCAATAAAATATAACAGTTAACAATTAAAATTAGATAAGAATAACAAGGTTCCTATAACAAAAAAATCCATCCACACATTCATCAAACTACATTACTTGTTCATGTGTATGCAGTTCATTGTCAGTCCGGAGATTGTTGATGATCTCTTCCAAGGCAACCTGTAAAAGATAGGCAAAACAAATGGTAGAGATGAAAAATCTACAGTAAAAGATGTTACGAACAGGTTAATCATTCTTCTTGAATGCCAGTCCAGAAAGAAAATATATAGTTGAAATATAAGCAGTTAATAGATATCCCTCAGATAATTGATAAAGCTTGCAGTATATATATTATCATTTTCTTCTTTGAATTTTCTAATTGTCTCCTTTGATGTGGCCTGTAGAAAGATAAGTTATATGCATTCATACTAAACAATATTTGTGATCTAAGTGATTAAATAACTAATATGAATCTGAGACGAAGTTTATAGTAAAATTACCGCTTTCTGAACTTGCAATTTATTTTCTTCTTTCAATTTTCTTATTGTCTCCAGTGCTAGGGCCTGTTTTAAGATTTGCTAAACGTGTAATGAGAAAAATGCTGCATAAACATTAAATTAGACATATCATATAGAATTTAAAATCTTTCATGTCACCTCCTTCTGAATGTGAATGTCATTCTCTCCTTTCAAATTTCTAATTGTATCTTCTGATGTGACCTGTAGAAAAATGTACTCGACATAAAAACAACGAAACATAAGAGCTCAAACAAATCAAGATATTTCCAACAAAAATATTACCTCTTTCTGAACATGCATATCATTCTTTTCTTCCAATTTTCTGATAGTCTCTTCTGATGCAATCTGTGGACAGATAGCCCATATTAGTTAAAAGAAAATTGAATGATAAAACATAAGGAAAAATGTCATTCAGATAAAATTTAAGCTCTTATTACTTTATTCCGCATATGCATGTCATTTGGTTCTGTTAGTTTTCCTATTGCCTCTTCCATTATAGACTTACAAATAGTGGGATATATACATATACATAATGAGACAATTGCTAAAACAAAGAACAGGTTCTTGGATATAATATTACCTCCTTCTGAATGTGCATATCTTTTTCCGCCTTTAATTTCCTGATTGTCTCTTTTGATAAGGTCTGTGGGGTGATAAACCATACATATTATAAAAAAATTGAAACATAATAAATCAAATAACAAACACTTCTCAGATGAAATATTACCTCATTCTGAATTAACATATCATTTTCTTCTTTTAATTTCTTGATCGTCTCTTCTGATGTGGTCTACGGAGTGATAGGATTTGCAAGGTATAAAAACATTGAAATACTTGCTTTAAAACAAAGTGCAGAAATTACTTGAAAAAAATGAAAGTGTATGGCACGGCACATAAGTTAGCTTTTAGCTAATTTGACTAACTTCAAAGTTTGTTAGACCAAAATAGGTTTGTCATTTTTGTTACCAAAATAGATATCTCAATAGCTAAAAAATTTTTAACAATGGCATGTCATGTAACTGCAGAGGTTATAAGCTCCTAGCCTTTTTTTGTGTGTGCAATTACAGCAACAAGGTTTGAACCAACGTCCTCATGCAAACTACACCACCACTAAGCTCATAGCTATCATCACTTTTATCCTCACTATTTTATTATAATTCCTCTTTTAGTCCTGTTTATACTTGACAAGTGGTAATTTCACTTAGTTTAGCAAACCACTGGTTTCCATAACCGCTCAACTCAAACAAATTTGATAGTATATCAGAAAAGGACAATAAGAAGCCTATACCATTTTTTGGTAAACTGTTCAGAAACAATGAGAAATTAAAACTAAATTATCAGAGTTCCAATGAAAAAGGGTAACTAATAACATTATCGAGGAGAAATATCCAAAATACAGCACTTCAGTCGTTAGCATAAACCTTGAAACATAAGTGAAAATCTACATTGGTTGAAGACAAACTTACACATTCTTTACCGTTTGGCAGATGACCATTCAAACCCATACCAATATTCTGCGCATCTGCATACTCCAATGTAGGAATATTCTCATCCTTTCCACTTTTCACTAGATTCTGATCAGTATTGGGGGCTTCAACAACCCCATTCCGAACTTCATTCACACTTTGCTCATTGGTGACTCCCGAAAGACGAGCATGCTCATCCTTACCCTTATTTACCATATTCTCATTCCCAATTGATGTCTCTCCAACCCCATTCGAGTTTTTCTCATTAGCAGTCTCTGAAAGAATAGAATGCTCATCTTTTCCATTACTCTCCAGATTGTGATCCCTATTGGCAATTTCTCCTACCCCATTCTCCGAATTCTTACTTTGTTTGTTCCTCTTCTTCTTGTTCTTCTTCTTCCTCTTGTCATCCTCCATCCACCCAGCTCCAATTCTCTATTCCAACTTCTAAACGGCACTGCTCACACACAAAAAGAAAAAAGAAAAAGAACTTTCAGGTTGACAATTTAAACCTGACACTACAGAACACCAACCCAATGTATAGTCAACTCACACCCCAAAATGCAATCCTATGCCAACTTCAGGATCCAAGACCCAGATTCACATCAAATCACAATTCACATAATGCGACTCAGAACACACAGACATACATGCATGAATCTTACAATTATCAGTTACAAACGCTACGCCTCTTGGAATCTTAAATCTTGAATCAAAAAAAAAAAAAGCAAAAATTTGACAATAAAATTAAAAGAAATTGACATCAAATTGAAAGCATTGATAAAAATACTCACAGGTAGAATCCGGAAAAAGGCAATGAATGGAATGAAAAAGTTATGTTAGCGTTATACGTGAAATTAAGGTTGTGCGAAATGAATCTGGGAATGCAAAGTAAAGGGGGTTGCGTTCAGTGAGTAAGAAAGAAGCAATTGAAGGGTAGGGCGTGTGTTGTTCTGCTGTGTGGTGCCATGTCCGTGCTCGTCTTTAGCATTGATTTGATTTGATGCCACTTTTCGTACCAGAAATCCAACGGCTTCTACTCCCTCTTTGTAGTGTTCTTTGTGGACTTGTCTCCACTTGATTTATTTTCCTATTTAACGTTTTATTTATGTCCAAACTCAGTTTTGTTGTTTTCATCTTCTCGAGAAAATCAAATAATTATTGTGAAGCTTACGGGTTAATTTACATTTGTCCCTTTCCAAAAGTAACAAATTATATTTTTTTATACTCAAATGAGATTTGTGTATTATCTTTGTCATGGCTATATTTATAACTATTATTATACATCTAAATATTTATTAAATAACTTTTCTTAAAACGCTAACATATAAAAAGAATATAATATTGCTAAGACATTAATTTTAAAAATATATAAAAAATGGCGTTAATATAGTAAGAGTTTAATTTTAAGAATATAATAGTAAAAAAAATTAAAAGTGTTTAATAATTTAAAATAACGGTAAATGTAAAAATGAAGATTAAAATGTATTATATCTTTATTTATCTTTATACCCAATCTAAGAAGTTGAATGTTCTCCTCCGTCAATGTACTAATCTATTTGTTACATTTAATTATTATTGTTGTTGTTATTATAATATTTGTCTCATGCTAATTACAGTTTTGATAATTTTTTAACAAATTAGAAATAACGGTAGAGTTACTATTTTTTTAATAGTTTTACTTTCTTGAAAAATATATATTAAAGAGTGCTTGATTTAAAAATAAAATAAGACTAAAAATATTAATGTTTCATTGAAAATGTTAATGAGTTTGAAATTTAAAAAAAAAAATTATTTAAGAGGAGAAATAATTTTCTAACTCTTTTATGTAGTCTTCATTATTGCAAGTTGATTTACTTTCTTCTACTCGGTTCCACGTAAAAATGGGTTGACTTGTAATCTAGTTTATATTCAAGAAGTAGGTAGATAGGTTAGATTCAATTACTTTTCTAACACCTTTGTGTAGTTGTTATTGTAAGTTTAGTTAACTTCTTCTAATTTGATTACATATTAAAATCACTTGATGTAATCTGGTTCGTATTCAACGACTAAAAATGGGTTAGATGAAATTCAATTGTTTAATTTTAGATTGAAAGTATTAATTCCACCTAACTCTAATTAATTAGGGGTTCGATTAAATTTCTACAAATATTAAAAATTGGACCAGAAATAATTATAAAGGTTATATTGAGTCAAACTATAGAAGTTGGACATTTTCTTCCTACACTTTTTAACGTTATGATTTCTTTAGTCATTCTTGAGAAGCCTATGGTGACATTAGAAAATGCTTTGATTGAAATAAAAGGAAGAAGAAATTGTAATATTTAAAAAAAAAAATGTTTGATTATTCTTTGGGTCTTAATTTTGGTTGTTCTGTTTTTTTTTCTTTCAACATTTTTTTCAATTAAGTTTGATTTTGTGTTAGATCGATTCAATTTAGGTTTTTTTTTTCTAGATATGTATGACGATAAATTAATGTTGACATTGTCTTTATAAATGTTATGTATTATTTCGTAATTTTTTTTTAAATTTTTTATGTGATAGGGTCAATGTTGTACTTATGGAATTGTTAATGCAACATATGATTATCAAATTCGCAAGTTGATTCATAAAATTGTATGAGGAGTTTGGTTCCTTACATGGGTTGATTAGTTCGTAAAATCATTTTTAGTAAGATCGGAGTAGACTCGCTTAGACTCAATTTACTCGAAGTAGACTCGTGAGGGAGATCAAGTCACCGAGTCCATATTGGGCACAAAAACGATAAGAAAAATTGTCGTTACAATCTATCCTTTGGAAAACCAAATCAAAATTCCAACTCAAAGATTCAAAATAAAAACTAAAAACCCCTAATTGACAACCTCAAATGTGAACATGACCTTTATATTTACGTTTCGTCTTCGTCTTCATCACGTTGTGCCTCGACCTCGCATCACCTGGTTGTCACTATGCCTCGCCGTTTGCTTGGGGTCGCATCCCATCATCTCGTTTTCCTTCCATTCTTCTTTTGTTTTATCGAGTAAGGTTTCAAATTGGGTTTAAGTTAATAACTTTTTTATCACTTTAAGCATTAATATTTTGTTTATGAACTTGTTTATTTTAATATTATATAATTGATATCATTAATATTTATTTATTTGTTAAATTTTGATACAATAGAAAATAAGTAGAGATAAAAACACTAATTTAATTCGGGTTTCAAAGAAAAAAAGGAAAAACAAATCAAGTGGATACAATGACAAATTTTAAGAAGAGGGTCATGATCCATAAAAAAAAATAGGCTTGATCTTTCATAAGGAAATGGTCTTGTCCAAAAAGGAAGAAATAAATCATTAATCAATCCTACGAGGATGGTCCTCTTATGAGACAACTTTTTTTTTATTTGAAATTTTAGTTATGAAAAAAAATGAACTAGATCAATCCCGATGAGGGGGTCTATATTCAAAGATATGACAATCATTATTGAGTAGAAGACCTCAATTTGAAAACATTATCGTTTTGAATTTTTGATTTTCTTAAAACGGATTAGACCAATCTTGAGAAGTGAGTTATGATTCAAAGGATTCAGCGACTATTACCAAGTAAATGATCCCAATCGAAAAATATTTCTTTCTTAAAAACGGATACGACCACTCTTAAGAAAAGGGTCTTGATCCAAAAGATTTGGTAGCTATTATCAAGTAGAAGATCATGATAAAAAAAAGTTTTATTTTCTTATAAAAATGGATTAGACCAATCTAGAGGGTGCCAATCCAAAAACTTCCCTTTGAGAATCACAAGCTTAATTTTTATGTAGGTAAACATATTTTTGAGTTGATTTTCAATGCTATTCATGAAGTATGATGATATGATGGAGGAATGCATTGATGCATAAATGGAATCTATGTAAAACCCATATTTTTCACTTTCCTCTTTTTCCTTCCTATTTTTGTTTTTTGTTTTTTTACCTCTTTCCCTTTTTTCCCTTTTCTTTTATTTAATTACTCATGTTCTAATCAATTGTAAACATAATCATCAAATTCAATACATATTCGAAGCATGTTCCCTTTTTTTATTGCCTCTCGGTTCAAAACATGTTCCTTCTTCTTCATCTTCAACAATACCACCATCAGCCGCATTGCCTTCTTCTTATTCCCTTACCTTTTCCTTCACTACCTCTTCTTCCCTTATATATTCCTCCCCTACCTCTTATTTTTCCGTCTCTTCACTCACCACTTCATCCAATCCCCTAATACAGTTAATTATTTTTGCCTGACTAGGCATATGTTGAAGATACATATCAACATCTTCTTCATTAAGCTTTGTGTAGTTAGCTAGGTTAGTTGATTCCCTATCATCACTCAATAGTCTAAGATTATTGTATAGGTTTTCTTTTGAACCATACCACCAAAGTTTAACATTACCACCATATTTGAAATCTTTAGCCTAACCCAATGCTCTTAAGTACGATCAAGATTAATTCCTTTAACTAGATGTACTTCCTCACCAACATATTTCATCCCCTTCTTTTTTGAATTTACCATCTCATGAAAAACCACATTGAACCCAATTTCAAACCCTACATTGTAAATCAACATTGAATTAAAACAAACCAATGGTAACCCTAAACACACTTAACAAACAAGCCGACATTGCAAAAAACAAAAATTACAAATTAACCTCACTTTCAAAATTATAAATTCGTTCCTATATTTAAACGCGTTCTTTGTTTTCGAAAATCCTCTTCACCACTTTTGTTAAATTTTCAATTGAAAAATCCTTTTCGTCAAAAGTGTATTTTTTTTGGTCAAATTTTCATCCACACTTTCAATTAATTTCCACAAAACGCATTTCGTTCTCAAAATTGCCCTAATTTCCACCACTATTTTTCAATTCATAAGAAAAAACGTCTCATTGTTTATTTTTCACGTGACAAGTGTAATATAATAGTAATCATGTCTTAAAACGAAATGTGATGTAAAAAAAAACATTAACGTCTAGACGATAAAGTCTAATAAATTTTAAAATGAAAGAAACCTAAATAAATTAAACTCTTAAAGAAAGAGTAAAACTAAAATTACTTAATAATTCAGAGACAATAAACACAGTTAAATAAATATATAAAACAAATCTAATTCATTATTTCAAATCAACTTTTTTTCTTTTTAATATGTAAATATTGAGCAACATATTTTTTAAAATATTTTTTATTAACTACAGAAAAAGTGAGAAATTATTCATTTTTGCATACTCTCTTTCCATCCCTACGTATTCTTGAACTTGGAATGCAACTTTGCTTGAGTCAAAACATCTCACTATAAAAGTCACCTCTGCCTCTGCTAGTCTATGGTGTAGTTGCTAGTTTTGAATGAAACCCCACAATATATATCTTTCAAAGAAACATTATGATAATTCTGGATTTTTCTACGTTATTAGTATTCATGAAAAGGGTTATGTTATGTTGAAAACATGGGACAAAGGGTGGAATAAAGAAAAAGGAAATGGACATAGATGTCATTTGGTGTGAGTATATATCCATCTAAAAAGGGCCATTTTGTGGGTATTGGCGTGTGAGAGAGAGAAGGGTTTCAGAGAGAGAGAGAGAGAGAGAGGGTTTGGGATTGGGAAGGCGAGGGATTGACGCTGCGTCTCTTCCTCTTCCATTTTGATCTGTCCCTCATTCCTGATCATCCAACCACCTCAGCCTCACACCAACACCATGTCTCTCTCTCTCTTTTCTCTATCTATTTCCCTCTTCACTTTTTTACTCACATTTCTAGGGTTTCTTTCTCACCCCTCTTTCTCTTTCAGATCTGAACGTGTATCGTCCCACCCATGGCTTCCAAGCGCATCCTCAAGGAGCTCAAGGACTTGCAGAAAGACCCACCAACTTCTTGCAGCGCTGGTATCTCTTTTTCTTCTTCATTTCACACCCCCACCACCATATATTTGTCTCCTCTAACTGTGCTGTAAAAAAAGTGGTTTTTTTTTTTTCTGGGTTTGTGTTTGTTCAGGGGTTGAATGATTTTTTTTTTATGTAAAGCTAAAAAAATTGTTGTTTCTGCCGCTTTTTGTAAACCTTGAGCGCGTGGACTGTTACTAACCATGGTAGAGTAAAGTAAAATTATGTAAATAAAGAATAGGATAAATCATGAACATGCATCGGTTTTAAATTAAGGCTGTGGTAGCGTTCCTTTTCATTGCAGGAAATTGCGCACTAATTGATGTTGCAACCAAAATTGCAGTTGAAGAGTGTTTTCTGAAACTGTGTTATGTTTTTGAGTTTCAAGTTTTTTTCTAGTATTTGCAAATGCAAGTGTTTATTTTTCAGGTCCAGTAGCTGAGGACATGTTCCATTGGCAAGCAACAATTATGGGTCCTGCGGATAGTCCTTATGCTGGAGGTGTATTCCTAGTCACTATCCATTTTCCTCCGGATTATCCTTTCAAGCCCCCTAAGGTAATGTGTGAAGTCTGCATGTGGGTTTTTAGGGGCTTTGTTTTTTAACTGTGTTCTAAATTTCTCACATTTTGGCCTGGCCAGGTTGCATTTAGGACCAAGGTCTTTCACCCGAACATCAATAGTAATGGTAGCATTTGTCTTGATATCCTGAAAGAGCAGTGGAGTCCCGCACTCACTATCTCCAAGGTTCAGTATGCTTTTCTTTAGTTTCAAAATATGTGGGTATATGGATATTTGAATTGCATGGCTCAAATCGAGTTTTGAGGGAAAATTACGAAGAGGCAACCACTGAATAATATTTGCAGTTTTGTACAGAGTCACTACAATTTACTTCTTTGTTTTCATTAATTAAACTACTCTCAAATTAGATTGGATCAACATTGATAAGTTTTTTATGTATTACTGACTGTCATGTATGGCTATGGTGTGCTTGGTAACTTTTATATGACTTTAAAATTATACATGTATGACTTCTCATTAAAATATAATGTAAAATCTTTACTCTGATGGGGCGTGATAGTCAAACACTGTTGTGAACTAGGTCATAGTTATCTGTACTGTACAAATTGTGTTATGATTCATATGATACAATTCTCACTGCTGCCTACTGAGTCATTTAGCATTTCTCATGTTTGTGCATTCTGAATTACAAGAATCGTGATTTGCTACAGAAACACATATTTCTTGTGAAACTGGGTTTTCTCCAAAACTGGGTTGAGTTGTGTGTAACCAATGTGTGTAGATTTACCCCCATTGAGATCCAGTGTGGCCCATTTGCTGGTTTTCATGTTTCTGCATCTTCGCTCACTCTTCTTTCCCTTTTTCATGTTCTACAGTTTCTTTTGCATTTACAATTTCTTTTCTTTCCTCTCTTACACTTTTTTGGGCCCTTGTTGTCTCCTGACTATGTCTGATGCTGGTCCTATCTCCCAAAAATTTTAGTGGTGGTTGGTTACTACTATTGTGATTGTTATTGTCTGTGTATGAGCAGCCACTTTATTTTAGGGCTTTGTCTGTTATTATATGTATATTTGTTTTGAAGCTTATACGTCTCTCTATTACATCTCTCTATTAAAGCTATTATACTTTAAAATGCTCACACACACACACACACACACACACACATATATATATATATATATATATATATATATATATATATATGGATCGGTCCCAATTCAAGTACTGTGAACTTATTATGTTACTAATTACTTCACATTTTCATATGTTACTGTTTCCTCACTCTTCATGTTTATAACCTCTTTACCATACTTCTCTTTCTGCAACCTTTCTCTGTGAACACTGGGTGTACTCTGCATATCATACGATAACTGGCATGGCTTCCAAAGTTTCACTATATTTTTATTCAGTCCTTCATTCCTTGAATTGTCCATTTTAAATTAGCTTGATTTCAAATCTGTGATGAGCTTTACTCTGTTGGGATACTAGTCTTGATCCACCACCACTGCCACTTTTTATGGGATTTCATAGATCATTGCCATGGGTAGTTTCTGGCAAAAAAATTAAGAATAAAGGGCCAAGGACTGAGTAGTGTTTTATAGGTTCATGAAGAGAGTTTTTTGAATTATTCGTAGTTTTCTAACAAGCATTGGAGGAGAGGTTTCTCTTAATTTACTCCTTGAAAAATTCTTCTCTATGCTTTTCTCCATTTTTAGTTGTATTCTAATTCATAATCAATAGTTGATAATCTCCCATTCTACTCGTTGTAATTGTAACTTTGTACCGTCCATGGGTAGATTGATTTTTAGTTGTGGCTGGTTATTTAGCATTCTGGCAACATAATTAGGGAGTGTTTTTTTTTTATCATCTTAAATTCTATGTGATAAAATATGGCCACTATAGCGTGGTGTTTATAGTTTTCAACCCTATCAAGAAGGGACGCTTTTTGTATAATTGATTACTAGGAATGTTATATAATCATTTGTTGCATGTGAATCTGATTAGTGATGTTGAGAGGAATGTAAGGTATGATGGGTTTTGTAATTATTATGTTTTGGTTGTGACCCCCAGGTACTGCTTTCTATATGCTCATTGCTGACTGATCCAAATCCTGATGACCCACTTGTTCCGGAAATTGCTCATATGTACAAAACTGACCGGGCCAAGTATGAGGCCACTGCTCGCAGCTGGACCCAGAAGTATGCCATGGGCTGATTTGTGTTTAGATATTGTATATTGAAGAATGGCTGGCATCTATCAATACTTTTGTGGGTTTGCTTTTCTCTTCCTGTTTTCCGGGGTGAGATTATGTTTCTGTTATGAGGGATAGGGAAGGGCGGTGTCTTAATTTGATAAAAAAAAATAACTATGATGTTTTATCATGATGCAAACGCATGAACAGGATGTTATTTGTGTCATGGTTGTGTTGTAACTTTCTCTATCCAGTAATGTAGAAATAGTGATATGTGGCACAAGTTTCTGTTTATGTTCTCAACACCGTTTTCAACTAAACATGTTTTTGAAAGTCATCGAATTTTTTCTTCAAACTAAGATTAATTCGATGGCACTATCTGCAAATATTAAGATTATGTTAGATACTCTCCAATAGGCACTACTTAGGACTGTCGAAGCTTAGGTTGTGGTGGTAGAAGCATTAGCTTAATATAGACATAGAAAATCCCTTAAAAATGATTGTGTTTCCTGTCAAAAAGAAAAGTTCTTTAATATAATAATTTACACATTACATGGCCATCACCATTATTAATAATAATAATAATAATAATAGAAAGAGCATTGGATTTATTCCCCATGTGAGCGATGATTGTATTTAGAGATTTGGTTTGCGTGGTTATTAAGGTCCGAGTTTGGTTTGACAGAAATTGGTGCTTTTGTTATTTAGCTTTGCAGAACTGTCTGTGTTGTACGTCAAATTATTACACTCCACACAACAAAAAAGAGTAGTTTGTGATTCTTTTTGTGGGACTCACTCCAGCTTGCCAAAATTTATTGTCTCATCTTTTTGTATCCTAAATTTTTCATTTCACTCTCAAATAATCTTACAAATTATTAGAGCTACATTTTTCTTTTCTCATAACAAAATATGTTTTCTCTTTCATACATATAATTGGTATCCAGCTGTGGAAACCATTTTTATTTTTTAAATTTTTATGTATTCAAACAGATACGAAAGTATAGTGAGTTTAAATTTATATATATGAATGCCTACTTTTATATTATTCAAGAAGATTTTTAGTGGTATGATAAATTTAGTTTAACCACCTTCAAGATTTTTGTTTGTGTTATGCTTTATTGGTGGAAAAGTTTAATGTAATAACATTAGTATATCTTTGTTAACATCCCATTTTTTTTATTAGCTTGATTTTCATAATAAATGCTATTAAAATTAGAAAAAACAATACATTATCAAAAATAAAGATAATGAGAGATGCTTCGTTATAATGAATGCTCCATTACATTAATTAATAATAAACTAAAGAAATATACTTCTAAATTTAACGGATAAACTAAACAAGTCCACTTCATTATTTATTGATATGATAAGTCATGATTTAGTCAAAGATACATTGAGATTCTACTAATTTTAAAATTTGTTTTCTCTAAAAAGTTATAATTAGTTTTAAGAATAAATATTTTAAGAATAATTTATATTAAGGAGATAAATATTTTAAGAATAATTTATAAATGAAAAATTAATTTCTTAATAGGTATAAAGTCACTGTGCATAATGAAAATAACATCTCTAAAACTACTTCTGTTTAAGAAAGAAGACTTAGATTTGTAATATAGTGATAACTTGTTAGTACTTCTTTATTTTACTTTAAAACCTTTAGATTTATTAACTTACTTTTGTATATTGATAAGAGTAAACATTTACATGAAGTCCAACTACATTAGCCTTTTAAAGTAGTTAATAAATTAATATTTCGAAGATACATAAATAGTTATTAAATACCCTTTTATGTCAGATTTATTGAAATTTTAAATCTTTTAAAAAACTAATGTATAAACTTGCTCAGCTAATTTTTGGCTCGTATAAAAGAAAAAAAAAAAAAATCTCTTTGAGAGACATTTTTATAATTACTTACTACTATTCAAATGTTTGTTTGTTCTACTAAATATAAAGAGAAAAGTGCCATTTAAACATTTTTCATTGAAAGAAAGAAAATGTAGTTTATTAAGAAAAAAAAATCCTATAAGAATCAAAGACATATGGGTCCAAATTTCTATGAGAATCGAGGATAAAGAAAACTAAACTACTAAATTAATTCTCTAATATTAAAAAATATTTATCAGATTTTTATAAAAAATAATTTATGTCGGCAAAAGTCCAGCATATGAATTTCTTCTTGAAGATGTTTTTTTTTTTTGTCAAATTTACTTTAAATCTCACTCATTATTTTGATGTACTTGAATTTTTCATGGAACACATGATGTCAAGTTATTTTAATTTAATTATTTTTAAATATGAGTGTTGAATATATAATTACATCAAGAAAAACTTGGTATTTATATAATAGTTTCCAATTAGTCAATTGAATAAATACCTAAAATATGTAATAAAATTCCAAAGTACAGTTCAACACTGATACTTGAGATCAGAAAACGTGTGATGGCTGATCACTACCCAATAACAACGACAATTATTTGGGTAGGTTTGGATTTAAAATTAAATACTTAAAATAAGCCTCAATTTTCATTAAACAAAATACTAAAAAATTTTGTAATTTAAAAAAAAAATTAAAATAAACTTTATTACAAATTTATTTAATTATGAATATAAATCCCACATTAAATAAAAAATTAAACATATTATTTAAGATTTTACATTAAAACTAACACCAATCTCTTATATAAATTATGATTGAGTTTTGATCGATATTATATCTTTCCGTAAATCCATGCTTGAAAGATGGATCAAAATTCTAATTAACTATAATAATTTTCTTTTAATTTTAGTTAAATTCAATTTAACTTGATTTCTTAGACTGAAGTTTCAATGGCCACAGTCACGAAGCACTTATTTTCTTTCTAAAATTCTTTCTGACAAACGTGAAAAGCACTTTCTATGCTTTAATAATACCACGTGACACCCATTGATACGTATATGCCAGACTCTCACCATTTCTATTTCTTTTTTTCTTCTTATTTTTTCTGTCACAATCTGATATATTCTGTTAAATGTTTAAAAATCCAAGATTCTAGATAGCTATTCTGATATTCCAAATTAATATTCTGTTTAATTAATTAATTAATTAATCAAGACTTTTTTGAAAGAATATTAGGTACATTAGGTCTTTCTGGCAATGATAGGGTTTTATTTAACATTATCCATTACAAATTACAGAGTAATTTTTTCTTTTACTTTATCATAATAGGAACTTCACAGGTTTATAATTATATTGCAGGAATATATACATGCAAGACACGTAATTATGATATTTTTTTAAAGGATTAAAATTTAAATAACTTATAAATTTGAGTATTGTTTTTAGTTTAGCTTTACTAAAATAATCTCTTTTTTTTTTTTATTTTTATGTAAGTATATTATTAATTAATTTATTAATTTTAATAAATTAATTAAGAAACACTTTATTTTTTTAAATAAATATGTATGAAAAAGCAATAAGATTAAATTAAAATTTAAAATATAAGCTAAGCTAAATCCATTTAAGATGTAGGAGAAAAAAATTATGTTGGCTAGACGTGAACCATTTTATACATTTTTTTAATCTATCTTTCACAGTAAATTTAAATTAACAGCTTTAATATAAATATAAATCTTAGATTTTGGTGGGATTCTCTATTTTTTTAATTAACTTTTAACAAGTTAGTTTGAATTAAAGAGTAGTATTTTAAAGTGAGTTATAAATTATTATCTCTATTTAGAAATATGTAATAAGAATGAGATTTTAAAATGAAAAAACAGAAAAAAAAAACATATAAAAGTCACTCCCAATTAAATTAGTCAAAAGGTACCAAAACTCAGTGCCAGTGAACTTCTCAACAGAAAAACCGGCCGAAGAAAAATAGAAACGAACCATAAAGGCTCAATAAAATCTTTAAAATAATTTCAAAATTCACCAGTATAAATGTGCAATAAATAATGCAAAACTTTGACACCCAAAATGATGCAAGACTAAAAGAAAAAAAATTAATTTGTATACAACTTAAAAATAAAAAAAATGATGAATTATATTAGATAATTTCATAAATTAGTTTATAAGAAATTAACTTTAATTCATAAAAAAGTAAAATTAAATTCGTAGTACATTTGCAGTGAAGGACTTGATCTGTCAAAATCAGATTGAGAGAAAAGGTTCCTCCAGTACTTTTTGGTGATTATCACAATCATTTTCCCTTTTTTTTTTTCAATTATTATAAATATATTGACTCATCTGAAGCAGCTGAAGAAAGCAAAATTGGTTTGTGAAGTTTGAAGAGTTACAAAAAGGAATTCATTGAACCTTGACAGTCTTAAAGTTCAAGCTTAGGCTCATTATCTTTCATTTGAGTTTATGTTTCTCATGAAAAAAGTATTGTTACATTATTTTTTTTTTAAGATTTTTTAGGAATGACACGGGAAAAATTTGACAGCAATAAATATTGAACAAGTAGTCTGTATATAAAAGGCAAAACATTATTTTTAACTTATATCTTATTTGGTGAACAATTCTTAATAATAATTCTAATGGTATGAAAATAGTGACAATTAGAATAGTGATAACAGTTATATTAACAGTTATATTTATGAAATTAAAGGAACCTCAAACTTTGAAGCTGAAATTAGTAATTAAATAAGCATAATCCATGGCAGTTGAGACAACCGTTTTAGGAGTATCTATTGTGAGTGAAACTGTGGTTCGGAGTTTTTAAGGCTGAATGGTTACTTTATATATTCACCTTAGGTAGCTTCAAGGGATTAATGGTAATATATTAAACAAGTTTCTCCACTTTCCAAGTTGGAGGCTTTATGATTCATCACATCACGCATCCAAACCAAAATTATTTGTTTATGTATAATTTATAAATTATAAATAGCTTCTGTCTGAATTCTCTGTTTATTATTGTTACTATTCTGTGTTTAAACCAACACCAAAATCTTTGTTTTCCACGCTAACCGCGATAGCTCTTTCCTAATCTTCTCCGAATCCGAGGTGTAGCACTAGCACTTTGTGTTGTCTCACAATCACTTACTCGTTTCAGTTCAATTTCGCTATTTGGGTACGATTTGTCTCTCATCATTGAACTGACCCTTATCTCTTATTTAGCAATCTCGTCTTTCTGAGGTGTTGTAATTGTGACTTTTCATTGAATTATATATATACTTTTTTGCTTTTATTTTTGATGGGGTTGTTTTTGATGTATGGAAAATTATGGAAAGCTTGCAACTTTAACATGCCAGGTCTAGAAAATTTGCTTTTGACGCGATTCCTGAATTACTGTTTTGTGTTCTTTTGGGTTTTAACAAAAGCAATTTTCCTAGAAAGAGTCTAAATGTTGGGACTTGGGAGTTTGTTTACTTTGCTCTGCACTTCTGGGAGGTCCTGTTATGGCATTGTTGCTGGGAATGGATGAAACTGTTTGAGAAATAAACCATGTAAATGTCTCTTTGATGTCTCTTCATATTCTTCTCATTTTCCTACTGGCTTCTACTAAGCAAACTTTACTCTTCGTGTGATCGTGGAGGAGTGGAGGTTTTCTTGCTCTCTGCTTCAACTTGACGAGTAAAACAGTTTCCTTGCCCTGCTTATTTTTGCCTCTTCTGATTTATCTATTATCAGATTTCACCTTTTCTTGTCCTGTAATTGTGTGTGGGTTATGAAAATGTACGCTAGGAAGTGATTTCTGATATTTGGTTCGGTGAACATTTATAAAAGTGTATATTTTCTTATCCTGCTTAATTTTTGCTTTTACCTCTGACAAGGCTATTGTTTTGGTGGACTAAGAGAAGTTTTATCTGCTGACATGGTTGTCTTTTTCCTTTCAGGCTTCCATCCATTAAAGTTCACAAGTTTGAGGTTCTCAAACAGTTAAATGGGGAATTGTGTTGCTAAGGTGAGAATGTTTGATACATCAATCATCTTCTTTATTGGTATGCTTTGGCTTTTTTCCCGTTACCTCTGATAAATTTCTTTGTTCTACAGATAGCAGTCTCTTAAAGCAAAATAATTTTCCTGCAAAGTTTGTAGGGTGTTTTCTCATTGATAGTGTTTGTGATTTTGAACTGAGAGATTTTTACAGTGGCCTTGTGTCTGGACACCATTGTTCATGTGAATTGTGTTGTAATTTGTGTGTAAACGGTAGCAGATAGATTGGAGAGTAATGAAACAAGAATAGAAAAACGAATATTGCAGGATCTAACAACCTAATGAGAGTTATGGATCTAACGCTATTGTTAAGTCAGCATTATGTGATTGTACTCCATCTGTAACTTATGTTTCTTCTGTTAGCCTTAGCTTTTCTGTTTCTCCCAGCTAACCATAAAGAGCTTTTAAGTGTGAAATGTCTTAGCCATGTCAACCTTTTGCAGCCTCAATGCTTGTAGAAATTCATAATGTATGAGTCCACATTGTTCATTGATAAGAAAGTTGACTGAGAAGGTTCATGTTTCTAATGGTTGTAGTCTCAAGCTAAGGATAGTGATTCTGATCATGATGTGGAGTTTGCTGCTGGCAATGTGAAACTTATTACCACCAAAGAAGCTTGGGATCAATATTTGGAAGAAGCAAGGAGGGATGGCAAAATTGTAAGTTTTCCCTCCTTTTTTCTCTCTAGGACAGTAAAATTCAAGACCTGTTTCTATCTTGCTGTGTTGTTTGGATGAACACTTAATACTAATACCTCAGTCTCCCGTAAGAAAGTCGAATTTAAACCTAATTCAATCTCACAAAACTTATTTGAGTGAAAATAAAGAGGACCGATAACGGATTAGACCGAACAAATTTTGCTAAAATAGATCATATAGATCATTGATATGCTGCAATAATCTCTCAAGAAAGTAGATTTTTATTTTTTAAATAAAAGTTTCATGTTAGGCATCACTATGATCCTTGGTGTCTCAGCTGGGTTGGACGTCTATTATTTGCCATCATATGAAAATATCATTAAAAACAAAAAGAAAGATACAAAGAAGTCATGGAGGGACCCAACCGACACGCATGAACAAAAAACAGGCCAACTATAAAGCTATACACTAGCTAAGAAGCCCTCTACATAAGAAAAATAAACCTATTATGATAAAAGTCCAGACTTATAGAAGTTGACATAACCGTATACCATTTAAACACTTCTCTAAAAGACAGGCCTAAACTTGTCAACTTATCGGTACAATGATTTTCTTTTCGAAAAGTAGAATTTAGGTTTAATTGAATCATATAAAAGTAACCTGGTAAGATGAGATGAGATTTGTATCCATTATATTATAATTTGACCATATTACTTTGATATGAGATTTCTGTCAATTTGTGTGAAATGACTTTAATATTTATAATAAATGATATGTTTTCTTTTTGAATATAAAACTTTCCATTTTTGTTTCCTTAATCTATTTCCTTAAGACATGAGTTAGTATTTGTCTAGTTTGTTTGCTCTGGTACAATAAATAATACTATAAATCCATGTTCTACAGGTGATTGCGAATTTCAGTGCAACATGGTGTGGTCCTTGTAAGGTGATTGCGCCATATTACTGCGAGTTATCTGAGAAATACACATCCATGGTGTTCTTGTTAGTGGATGTGGATGAACTAACTGTAAGTACTCTAGTTGTATGTAGCATTATTTTACATGAACCAGTTACCAGTGTTCCTCTCCAAAAATATTAAACTCAAGTGCCACCTGAAGCAAACATATTCCTTCAACATGAACAAGTCCACAGTATCACACATATAAGATACAAATGAGTTTTTTTTTTTTTGTCTGATAAGAAACAAAGAACCAATTTCAAATGAATTTTTAATTGGTAAATTTCTTTTATAACTTGGGTTAAATAAGATTTTACTTCCTGAATCTTGAACTGAAATTGAAATTTGTCTATGTTCGAAATTTTGATATATTTTGGTCCCTAAACTTTAAAAATGAATGGATATAGTCCTTTTAACCTAATTATGTTAATTATTTTTCTTGATGTGCCAAACGTGCTAGCATTTGAGTTTACACCGTTTGGCACGTTTTTACTTCAATGTCAGCTAAGAAACGTGTTTGAGACATCAACAAAATTTAACGTAATTGGATTAAAAGGATTATACTCATTCATTTTTTAAATTTGAGGATTAAAATATATCAGTTTTGAACAAAAACAAATTTTAATTTCGTGTCAAAGTTCAATTGAGGAACTAAAAACATTCTTAACCCTAACTTTAGTTTCGTGTGAAGTGTTCTAGACATCTACCATTTCTTAGAAAAGTGAAGTTGTTGATTCACTGCATGTGTTGCAGGAGTTCAGCACTACATGGGACATCAAAGCCACACCAACTTTCTTTTTTCTGAAAGATGGACAACAACTTGACAAACTTGTAGGAGCCAACAAGCCAGAGCTGCAGAAGAAGATTATTGCCATCAATGATTCACTTCCCGAATGCAAGCAGTGATTGTTTTCTCATTCTTCTTGTTGTGCCCTTTGTCCTTTCACAAGTCACAACCATTGTTCTGCATGTTTTTTCTTTTTTTTTTTTTTTCTGAGTGTAGTTGTACTTTTCCTCGGATGTAAATATGAAACATGTGTGTCACATGAATTACTCCAATTCAGAGTGATGATGTTGTTGTAGTTAGAATAAGCCTGTTCTGCAAATGTAACAATTTGTCGTGTTTTGTTGTTTAAGCAAATTCAATTTTGTATCATTGAGTCAAGGTGCTGTGACATTTGGTTATGATATCTCTGCCTACCTTGTCCCCTTCGTTTGTTTGTTGTGAATATGAAAAACATTTGCAAAATATAAATGCAAAGATAGATTAGCAATGACAACTATTCTGGTAAAACAACAACATATTGTCACATTAATCTTTGTTTTTTAAGAATTCTCACTTTTCTTTTTAAAATTAAGAATTTACTTTAAACGACTTTTCCGATTCTCTTTTACCTTCAAAGTTCTTCTCACTTCTAAATGCACAACAAAAAAAAGTAACCATAAAATTTATACTTGTTATTTGAAGAGAATTTCCATACGCGAGTCTTATCATATTGAATATACATTTTTTATACATGAATACAGTTGAAAAAGATGTACAAATACCTTTAAATTACATAATAACATAAATAATGCAAAAATATTTTAAGAAAAGTATTTAATATTTTTAAAATTTATAAAAATTCAAAACATATCTTTCTTTAAGTTGACTATAAATAGTATATTTGCACAATAAAAATGCAGAGTTTGTGTTAAAAAAATAATATATTTTTTTTCGACATAATGTGATATCAAACCAATATTTTCCCTTTCTTGTTATAATTATTTAATTCTATTCATCAGCATTTACAAGAAGATAAAATGGGTCGTTACAATTAAAGTTACCACAAGATTATTAAATATACTTTTAAGTTGTCTAAAAGTAACAAATGAAAACATAATATGGAAAAACTATTTTGAAATTCTTTTAAATGAGTCATTCCATGTGGATTTTCCCATTATGATGTATAAGAAATCAAGCAAAATTAAGACAAAAATATGAAGGTATATATGGTAATTTTATGGAAGTAAGTATAAATCTTTGGATGTTACCAAAGTTATCAATTTGACCTATGGTGCATGACCAACACCAATCAACTGTTAAAAGAAATCCCCTTTTATTGGCACACCAAATGAATGAGTTGAAAGAACCCCAACCCCAAAATCTTTATATAAAGTGGTTTAGAGTTACAGAAGTGGATTTAGTATAATTCGATATTTCTTACATGGACTTGACGAAGGCTAGTCTTGTTTTAGTCTAAATTGATATTGACATGATGTAAACATAATTCAACAAGAGCCTCATTTGACTTGATTGAAGTGATCTTGACTTAACCAAACATTGTCCAACTCGACCCAAATTCATATAGGCTTGACCCAATTTAGCTTGATGTGGACTCAACTGGACTCAACTTGACTTAACTTGAGGTGGACGCAACTTGATTGAGCTTGAGGTGGGCTCGAATCGACTCGACCTGAGGTGAGTTTGAAATGACTTAACCCGAGGTGAGTTTGAAATGATTGGACTTGAGAAGGGCTCAATTTGACTCGATCTAACATAGACCAAACTCGATTCAGATCGAAATGGGCCCGACTCGACTTAGTACGACATGAGACCAATTCGACCTAATCTAACATGAGCCAACTTGACTCAACCTAATGTGGGCTTGGTTTGACTCAAACTACACGAACTCAATCAACCTTAGTTGTACCTGAGTCTAACCTAACTTAATGTAATTGAGTTGGTTCAAACCCAATCTTGTCCATATTTCTTGGAACCAACTTGGACAAGGTCTTTATTCAACTTGACCTAGCCTAGGTGCAACCCAACTTTGCTTGCTAACGTGGGTCTATCCGACTTAGCCCGAAAGAGTTGCTTTTTCTCAGCCTAACATGTTCTACTCAAAATTGAACTTTATGGTTCAGGACTCAATTTGACGTAACTTGTCCAACTCGTGCTCGACCTAATTCGACATGACTTTGACTCTGTCTAACTTGGACTTGATCCGTTTCAACCTGATCTAAGCATATCTCAACCAACTTGAAATGTTGTCAACTTAACCTAATTTGATCTAAGTCTATTACGATTTTGAGTTTGAATTTGAATTGAATAAATGTATTAAAGATTTTTTTAAGAATTTTTGTTTTTATTTTTAAATAAGTTTTTTTTTTACTTTAAAAATTAGTCGTTGATCCTCCATGGAACTTTTGTTAGCATTTTGGTTTTATAAACTTTTTTATTTAAGATTTTTGTTTCCAATAAAAAAAGGCTTAAATATACATTTAGTCCTTATTTTTGTTGATTTTATTCAATTTGGTCCCTATTTTCGTTTTATGTTCAATTAGGTCCTTATTTTCATCAAATTGTGGTCAATTTGGTCCTTTTCACTAACAATGTTTAAATAGTTAACGTTTTTGAACTGTACATGTCACGTGTCAGCTCCTGTTTTTTTTTTATTATTATTTTTTTTAATTTCAAAAAAATGGTCCACGTGTCAAGTCACAATTGTGCCGTCAATGCTAGTGCCACGTGTCAGTTTGTGGTAGTATTATTTTTTTTGTTCAATTTAGTCCCTATATTCATTTTTTTTATTTAATTTAGTCCCAATTTTTGTTAAAATAAATCAATTTTATCCCTTTCAAATTGACACTAAATTTAATATATTTTATACAAATTATATTAATATCTTTTCTAAAATTGACACTAACTTTAATATCTTTTATTATTTTTTAAATTCAACTATAAATTATTAAATTTAATTATAAATTGAATAAATTCTTATATTTAATTTCTAAATAGAATATAATTATTTAAAATATTATAAGAATATAATTATTAATTTTTTTCTAATATTTATATTTTAAAATACTTTTAAAATTGATATATAAAAATATTTTAGAAAAATAAACTAATATTTGTAAAATTAACATTTACATATAAAATATTTTAGATTTTAATATCTAAAATGCAATAAAAATATTAAATATTTTAAATTTAAATGTGAATTTTACAAATATTAATATATATTTTTAAAATTTAAGTAATTATATTTTAATAATATTTAAATAATTATATTCTATTTAACAATTGAATCTAAGAATTATATTCAATTAATAATTAAATATTATAATTTATAATTGAATTTAAAAAATAACTAATAATAATGTCAATTTTAAAAATTAAATGGTTCTATTTTAACAAAATTTGGGACTAAATTAAACAAAAATAACGAATATAGGGACTGAATTGAACAAAAATAACCAATATCGGGACTAAATTGAACAAAAATAAATAATACAACTACAAACTGACACGTGGCACTAGCATTGACACGTGGCACAATTGTGACTTGACATATGGACACTTTTTTTGAAATTAAAACTTTTAAAAAAAATTAAAAAAAAATTAGGAGCTGACACGTGACATGTACTGTTCAAAAATATTAACTATTTAAACGCCGTTAATGAAAAAGACCAAATTGACTATAATTTGACGAAAATGAAGATCTAATTGAATATAAAACAAAAATAGAAACCAAATTGAATAAAATTATCAAAAATAAGGAAACAAAGGCTTATTTAAGGAAAAAAAAAATACCATGTAAACAAAACCAAATTGACCGGTCATGATGTAGTTATGTAGATTGTCCAATTTGAGAATATACTAGAATAACTTTAGGCCTTAGATATTTTCCCCAAAAATTAGTTTTACTTGAACAAAAATTATAAAACATTATTCGTGTCAAATAATTAAAATAGAAAAATTCAACCGATTGTTTTTATGAGGTGAGAGAAGAGAGTATTTATGGACATCCTAACATGGCTTGTCTCTCTTTTGTCATTGATCATGTGAAATTGACTTCTGTTGGAGAACAGCAATGAAAGATACCTATCCAACACATCTGGCTTAAAAAATTTCCTATATTTCATTTGTTCACCCATTTTATTTTATCCGTTCATTTTAACAATTTTTTTATGCATTTCTATTATATTTTTCTATAAATATTTTTAATAAGTATTAAATGAAAAATGTATTTAATACTTTAGAAAAAATGTACTTAATTTTTCTATTTAATAACTAAAAATACTTATAAAAATATTATTATAGGATTTAAACTTGGACAAAAAATAGATCAATTGGTTAGCTGTATTGCAAGGTTTCATCAACATCTCACACCTCAAACGTTTTGTTTTTTCAATTGTTCAGTAGTGATGGAGCTTTAGACATCCCTCACACAAAGATTACACAGCCAGCCAATTCAAACCAAACAATTTACAACAATGTGCCTTCCACACACAAAGCTGAGATCACCTTCACTTCACATTTAAGCATTTCCTTGGTCAATGCCTCTTTTTTATTATATGCTTATTTATAACCTAATCTTATATCAGAGTATATAAACAACCACCCATATATTAAGACAAAAGAGAATAAAAAATATGAAGGTGGAATTTGGTGCAAGTGTCACATTTATAAATGATAATTGGCTCTTTCCTCATCCTTTATGGCTCCTCTTTCTTGTCTACACACCGCACAGGTGTCAGATGGTGTCATGCATATTGAAAAATGCTATTCCCTCTATAAGGCCTTCACACGTTATCTCTGCTGAACATGTTTTCGGGTATAATTTTACAATATTTAAAATTCTTATACAGATAATAGTGGTATTTTTATACAGATAATTATGATGGTAATGGGCATGCTTGGTTTTAAGTCATCCCATATAATAAAAATCAACACACTGCATAGTAACTTGACCTACATGATTTGGTATAGAGCACACTCTTTCGTACTATCATAATTTATTACTATAAACCAGTAGTTAATCTTGAGTTTGTTGACTCTTATTATCTTACAAAGAAACAAAGTAGTTCAACTAAGAAAAGCACGACATTATCCATCTTGGGAAGAAAATGAGGGTTTCAAAAAATTCAGATATAGCAACCTCGTTACAACACGTTCGCTCTTCTTCAATCTTTACATAACATGGTCACAAATTACAACTTACATAATCATAATAAATTAGAAACAACCGTAGAAATGAATAGAAATATTAGGAAAATGAATAACGTGTAACATTGAAATTTGGTGAAAGCCGATTGCACTGCAGAATGAGTGATTGGCTCTGTATGCAGTGAGAGGGTTGTTACTGCACGAACTTAACGCCCTTTTGGATTCATGATCTGGGAGAAGACAGCACTTGGGGTTAACCCATCAGAGTCTTCACTGGCCAAGCTTCTACCTCCAATGCTCATTGAAATGCCACTGCTTCTGGAGTCAGTCACATTACCATCATAACCCGCTATCGCATCAGAGTCTTTCTTTCCTTTAGAATCTGTATAAATCGGCTCCTCTTCATTGTGAATGTCGCCAAAGCCGTTGCCACTTTCCTCTGCACTCTCTTGCAGCTGCAAAGCAAATTCAAGGTTCC